>Ga0210076_1000069_pt1 | contig 21114 bp, 21 predicted proteins | sample MayberryNW_Catta_3_FD_184876 | JGI IMG/M metagenome (GOLD analysis project Ga0210076, IMG submission 184876) | Wetland microbial communities from San Francisco Bay, California, USA, that impact long-term carbon sequestration -... | ecosystem: Environmental > Aquatic > Marine > Wetlands ... | reverse complement strand
GTCTCGTCCGCGCTCGACCTCCTCGTCCACATCGACCGCCTCGAGGACGGCTCCCGCCGCGTCGTGGCCGTCACCGAGGTGCTGCGCATGGAGTCGGACGTGATCCAGCTCCAGGACATCTTCGAGTTCGAGATCGAGTCGGTCGCACCCGACCGCACGATCACGGGCGGACTTCGCTCGACCGGACTGCGCCCGGTCTTCCTCGAGAAGTTCCGCAAGCGCGGCATCGAGCTCCCGCAGAGCGTCTTCGGAGAGCGCGTCACGTCGCTCGAAGAGCGCAGGGGCGCGACCGGGTGAAGCGCGTCGTCCTGATAGGGCTGGCGAGCGCGGCACTGGCCGCGCTCATCGCGCCGGTCGCGAGCCTCGGGCAGAGCGCGGCGGCCATCCAGATCACGGAGTCGAGCTCCACGTTCCCGGACCGCTCGTACATCGTCGAGCTGCCGAAGACGCAGCCGCTGTCGCCCGACAAGCTCACCATCACCGAGAACGACGGCCCGGTTCTCGCCGTCGGCGTGCAGCCGCCCGGTGAGTCGAGTGGCGCCATCCTCCTCATCGATGCCTCGAACAGCATGGAGGGCGAGCCCATCGAAGGTGCGATGTCCGCCGCCCGTGCCTTCCTCGCCGAGCGCAAGGAGGACTTGCCCGTCGCGATCGTCGTCTTCGGGCCCGAGGACAGCGTCCTCGCCGACTTCACGACGGACCCGGAGGAGCTCTCGGCCGCAGTCGCCGAGGCGCCGCCGCTGGCCGAGGGCACGCACATCTACGACGCCCTGATCAATGCGTCCGAGATGGCCAAGGACGAGGGGCTCGAGCGGACAACGGTCGTCCTCCTCTCCGACGGCACCGACATCGGCAGCGAGGCAAGTCGTGCGGAGGCACTCGAAGCCCTCGACGAAGCAAACGTTCGCGTGATCTCCGTGGGCCTCGACTCGCCCCAGTACGACCCGGCGACCCTCACGGCGGTCTCGCAGCGGACCGGCGGCTCGTACGTCGAGAGCTCGTCGCCCGGCGCACTGGAGTCGATCTTCGAGGAGATCGGCCAGCAGCTCTCGCGCGAGTACGAGGTGACCTACCGCTCGGTGCTCCCGCCCGACCTCGAGGCCGTCGTCAAGATGACCGTCGCCGGCTTCGCCCCCGCCACGGCCACCTACACGACACCGACGCTCGACTTCACGCCTCGCGGGACGTTCGACCGGAGCTGGACCGACGAGGTCATCATCTCCCCGTACCTCATGGTGTTCATCGTGATCGCGGTCCTTGCGCTCATCGGCTTCGCGATCATGACCGCTCTCGAGGCGCGCAAGCGCTCCCTGCGCCGCCGAATGGCGATGTACGTCACCGTCCCGACGGAGGACGAGTCGCGCGCACGGCGCGCCGAGGTGTCGGCGATGCTCGCCCAGCAGGCCCAGCGCCGGATCGGGGGCCTCCGGGCGTGGCAGCGATTCGAGTACGACGTCGAGGTGGGCGGGATCACCATCTCCCCCCTCGCGCTCCTCTTCTGGACGATCGTCGGCGGGATCTTCGCGTCCCTCGCGGCCGCGATCATCCTCCAGTCGCTGTGGGGGCTCTTCGTCGGCATCGCGGCACCCTTCGTGATGCGGTTCTACGTCACGCGCAAGGTGACGAAGGTGAAGGCCGCGTTCGACGAGCAGCTGCCCGACAACCTCGACGTCCTCGCAGGCGCGATGCGGACCGGCCACTCGATCATGGGCGCCATGTCGGTCATGGTCGAGAGCGCCGACAATCCGTCGAAGTCCGAGTTCCGGCGCGTCCTCCAGGACGAGCAGCTCGGTGTGCCGCTCGACGACGCGCTGATGGTGATGGCGCGGCGCATGCAGAGCTACGACGCGGAACAGGTCGCGATGGTCATGAAGCTCCAGCGGGAAGCGGGCGGAAACACGGCCGAGGTGCTCGACCGCGTGGCCGAGACGATTCGCGGCCGCATGGAGCTGCGCCGGCTCGTGCAGGTGCTGACCGCCCAGGCTCGAATCTCGCGCTGGATCCTGACGAGCCTGCCCATCTTCCTACTGGTCATACTCACCATGACGGGCGGCGACTATCTCGACCCGTTGCTCCACACGACGATCGGCCAGGTCTTCCTCGTCGCCGGCGTGGTCCTGGTCCTCATCGGTTCCTTCTCCATCAAGAAAATCGCAGAAGTGGACGTGTGACATGATCCTCGCACTCGCAGGTATCCTGCTCCTCGGAGCGGGAGTCGCCATCCTCGTCGTCAACCTCGGCCGCACCAGGGGCTCGAACCTGACGATCGAGCAGATCGGCACCTACGGCTACGTCGCCGAGAACACGGGCGGCTCCGAGGTGGACGCATCCAGACGCCCGCTCGACTCTCTCGCGGGCCGGCTCGGCGACTACGTCGGCCGCCGGACCTCGCGAAGCGGAGAGCAGAAGGTCCGCGAGAAGCTCATCTCGGCGGGAATGTACGAGACGACGCCCCGGAAGATCCTGGGCTACCAGGTGCTGACGGCCGTCGCCCTCGCCCTGCTCACGTTCTGGTTGATCCCGGCCATGGGTGGCTCGATCGTCATGACGATCATCCTGACCGCGGCCGTTGGCGTGGGAGGCTGGTTCGCGCCGCTCTACTACATCGAGCTGAAGAAGCGGTCCCGCTTCACGCGGATCGATCGCCAGCTGCCGGACATGATCGACCTCCTCGTGGTCACGATCGAGGCTGGTCTCGGGATCCTGGCGTCGATGCGGGTCGCCTCGGACAGCATGTCCGATCCGCTCGGCCAGGAGCTCCGGCTGACGCTGCAGGAGCAGCGGATGGGCCTGACGGTGCAGCAGGCGGTCGAGAGCCTCGGGCGCCGCGCGGACACGCCGAACATGCGGATCTTCGTCCGCTCCCTCACCCAGGGAGAGCGGCTCGGCGTCTCGATCGGCGCGACGATGAGGAACCTCAGCCTCGAGATGCGGAAGCGGCGGAAGGCGATGGCCGAGGAGACGGCGCAGAAGATGCCGATCAAGATGCTCTTCCCGCTGATCTTCTTCATCTTTCCCGCGATGTTCATCGTCATCCTCGTGCCGATGGCGATCAACATCGTCGACGCCCTGGCCTAGCGTCATGGCGACGCTGACGCTCCGCCGGGAGGACGGTCGGATCGTCTGCGAGCGCGTCGTCGTCTCCGACCGCGCCCATCGCCGGATGCGCGGCCTCCTGGGCAGGCGCTACCTGCGGGAGGGCGAGGGGATGGTGCTGCGACCGGGCTGGAGCATCCACACCGCTTTCATGCGCTTCCCGATCGACGCGGTCTTCCTCGACGCCGACCAGGTCGTCATGAAGATCGAGCACGACGTCCGACCGTGGCGCACGGTCTCGTGCCGCGGGGCGCGCGAGGTGGTCGAGCTCGCCGCCGGCGAGTGTCTCCGGCGCGGCCTGGAGGTCGGCGATCGCGTGGCCTGGGCATCGCGGAGCGCCGCCGATGCACGCCAGGACCGCAAGTCGTCGCCGCTCGAGAGCGCCGACGACGAGCCGCGGGCGCGTGTGCTCGTCGCCAGCCGCGATCCGCGCTTCATGCGGCTCGCGCGCTTCCTCCTGGACGGCCGCGACCTCGAGGTGCAGGAGACGACGCCGGAGCAGCTCACACAGGGCGTCCTCGACCCGACCCTCGACCTCGCCGTCCTCGACGGCGCCGACAGGATCGCCGACGCGCTTCGCACCGCGAACGCGGCTCGGGCAGCCCGCCCGGAGGTGCCGATCGTGATCGCTGCCGACACGGGCGGTCGGACCCCGAACGGCGTCCGGGTCTTCGACCGGTGGAACGAGACGGAGGAGCTGCTTCTCGACATCGAGCGGCACCTCACCGAGAGCGTCCCGAGCGGGACGTCGACAGGAGCGCAGTGACGCGCGCCGCCTGAACGCGCGCCGGGGGGAGGACGTGTGAGCCGCTTGCAGAACGGATCGGGAGTCGCCGCGAGAGAGGTCGAATGACGCTCGATGCAGGTACGCGCCTGGGCCCGGGAGCCGGTCTTCCGCTCTCGCAGCCCGCGCTGCAACCCCGTCGCCTCCGCGGCGAGCCCGAAGAGGCGCTCGCACGTCTTCACGCGTACTTCCTGGAGGGGTGTCCCGACGAGGTTCGCTCCGTCCTCGAGACCGTGCTCGTCGATGCCCGCAAGATCCGAGACGGCTTCGGCGACGACGACATCGGCGACGGGCTCGCATCGATCTGGTACGCCGCATCCGCCATGGTCGAGCTCGCAGCCGCGCTCGAGCTGGACGGAGCGGACGTCCGTGGTGCCGCCGCCGTGGTGGCCGAGGCGTGCGCGCTCCCCCTCCCTGCCGCCCGGTTCGCCCTGTTCAGCCAGACGGTGTCGAGCGCGCGTCTGCTCGAGCTGCCGCCCCTCTTCGCCGTCGAGGTCCAGCTGAACCTGCTCGTCGCGTTCGACGTGCTCACGGACGTCAGCCTCTGGCAGCGGACGACGAGCAGCCTCGACTGCATCGTGTCCCTCGGCGACGCCGGACGGCCGAGCCGCCGCGTGCGGGCCGAGGCCAAGGCCGCCCTCCGCCAGCGCTCGCGCCTCTCGCTGCTCGGGGGGTCGCAGCTGCGCTCGGTGCCCGTCCTGCGCTACGGCAAGCCCTACGCGGCGATCGTGGGGCACCTCGGCTCCCCGGAGCCGGAGATCGCCGACGCGTTCCTCGGCGTCGTCGCCACGGCCCTCGCCCCCGTCATCGAGCGCGAGCACCTGCTCGAGCACTCGGCCGCGCGCGAGCGAACCCTCATCCAATCGTCCGAGCGTCGGCTCATGCGGCTGGGCTTCGACCTCCACGACGGGCCGATCCAGGACGTGCTCGCCCTCGCAGCCGACGTGCGACTCCTCCAGGAGCAGGTCTACCCCTTCGTGCTCGAGCGTCACCGCGAGCAGGCGAGCGGCCGCTTCGACGACCTCACGGCGCGCCTCGTCGGGCTCGACCGGGATCTGCGCGAGATCGCCCACTCGCTCGAGACCAAGAGCGTCATCAGCCGCCCGCTCGGCGAGATCCTCCACCGTGAGGTGGACAACTTTTCGGAGCGCACAGGGATCACCGTGAACCTGGAGATCCGCGGCGAGGCCGACTCGCTCACCTCGGCGCAGAGGATCACCGTCTTCCGCGCGATCCAGGAGGCGCTGGCCAACATCCGCGAGCACGCGGGGGCGACGACGGTCTCCGTCCTCGTCCGGGCGCGCCGAAGCGCGATCGAGGTGCAGGTCTCGGACGACGGGATGGGGTTCGAGGTGGAGCGCGCGCTCGCGAAGGCGGCGCAGCGCGGACGGCTCGGCCTCGTGGGGATCGCCGAACGCACGCGCATGCTCGGCGGTACGTTCGACCTCGAGAGCTCTCCCGGCGGCCCGACGACGCTCAGGATCACCCTCCCGCGCTGGGAGCCGCTCTCCACGTAGCCCCGGTGACCGTCCCCGCAGGGGACTGTCACCCGCGTTGCGATTCCAGGTGACTGTCCCCGCAGGGGACAGCCACCTCTGCGGTTACGAAGACGGAGGAGGCCTTCCGGCCTCCTCCGTCTCTTCCCCCTACCGTCGCGATCTGCGGGCCCCGCAGGGCCCTCGCGCCAAGTCGTTACGGCTTCGCGGGCTTCGGCTGCTCCTTCGCGTACTTGGACACGCACTTGCCGAACGCGTTCCGCTTGTTCGGGTTGGTCCCGTACTTGTCGGCGAAGCCCTTCTCGCCGAGCGAGGCCCGCTCCGCCCTGCACTTCCTGGCGGCGTTCTCCTGCTTCTCCCCCTCGTCCTTCGGCTTCGCGCTGTCGTCACCCGGCTTCTTCGCCTTGCTCGACACGCACTTGCCGAACGCGTTCCGCTTGTTCGGGTTCGTGCCGTACTTGTTCGCGAAGACCGTCTCGCCCAGCGAGGTCCGCTCCGCCTTGCACTGCTTCGCGGCGTTGTCCTGGCTCGTGGGCTTTTGCGAGACGGTGCCGGGCTGGCTCTGCTTGCCGTTCCCCGGATCCGCCGGCGGGACCGCATGTGCCGCCGACACCACGACCGCGAGGACGATCGAGATCGCCAGGACGCCCTTCAGCAGGATCCTGCCCATGCTCTGCTCGAAGTCCGCCATGGCACCTAGGTAGACGCGCGGAACCGGCGATCCTTGCGCCGGAGAGTGTTAAGAAACTCCGAAGTGGGTTGCAGGAAGCCCGCCACGGGGTGACCTTGTGGACGTGGCCGTTACCGAGACGAGCCAGGCGGCTTCGCGTGCCCTCGACGACCTCTACCGCCAGCACGGACCGGCGGTGTACCGGTACGCGCTCGCCGTCCTCGGCAACCGGGCGGACGCCGAAGACGTCACCCAGACGACGTTCCTGAACGCGTACCGCTCGCTCGAGCAGGGTGTTCGACCGCGCAAGCCGGCGAACTGGCTGCTCACGATCGCGAGCAACACGATCAAGCAGCGGTTCCGGCAGGAGAAGTCGAGGCCGCACGAGGTGGAACTCGACGAGCGGGTCGCGGGCACGAGCCCGGAGGACGACGGGCCCACGGTGGGCGAGGTGCTCACAGCCCTCTCCAGGATCCCGCCGCAGCAGCGGCAGGCGATCGTCCTCCGCGAGTTCGAGGGTCGCTCGTACAACGAGATCGCAGAGATCCTGGGCGTGACGACGTCGGCGCTCGAGACGCTCCTCTTCCGTGCCAGGCGATCGCTCGCCGAGGAGCTCGAGCACCACCTCACCTGCACGGAGGCACAGCTCGCCATCTCGCGGGCGGCCGACGGCCGGCTCGGGCGGAAGGAGCGACGACGGCTTCGCGAGCATCTCGACGAGTGCCCCGACTGCGCGAGCTTCGCGCGGCTCCAGCAGCGGCACCGGGGAGCGCTGCGCACCCTGCTGCTCGTCCCAGTCCCGCTCTCGCTCAGCCTGTACAAAGGGTTCGAGGGCACGGCTGCCGCAGCGACGCTTCCAATGGCCGGCCTCGGCGCGGCCACGGCGACGACGAGCGTCGGGGCCGCGAGCGCGACGGGGGGCGGGTTGCTCGCCGGTGGAGTGGCGCTCAAGGCGGCAGCGGTCGTGACCGCCGCGACGGTCGCCACGGGCGGCGTCGTGGGAGCCTCGGAGCTGACCGCGAACAGGAACGGCAAGACTCCCTCGCCGGCGCTCGTGAAGCCCGGCAAGAGCGCGACCGCGCCCGGCCGCTCGGTGACGAACGGAAAGGCCGTCGGGAAGTCCTCGGCACCCGGTCAGGCACGCGCGAGCGGTGGCCCGGCGCCGGGCCAGGTCCGCAAGCAGTCGACGCCGGCCTCGTCCTCGCGCGGGAACGATCGGGCGCAGGCGAACAAGCCCGCTGTAAAGATCACGACGCCGTCCCGCCGGCCGGCCAAGCCGAAGCCCGTGCAGGCTTCGAAGCCCCCGAAGGTCACCAAGCCCGTCACGCCGAAGCCGTCGTCGGGACGCGAGGGGACCGACCGCGGCCAGCGAGGTGCTCCCGCGGCCGAGCAGCCGGCCGACAGGCCCGCGCAGCCGGCGGGCGGCGGTCGCGGGTCGAACGGCAAGTAAGGCGCAGCTTCACCCCTCGTTCGAGGGACACCCTCCCGTCTCGATTCGGTCGATGCCGTTTTCGGGATGCGTGTTCTCGTCGTACTCGCGGCCGGCCTGGCGCTGGCCGCAGCGCCGGTGTCCGCTGCAGTGTCGCAGTCGTCGGCGGGTGTGGAGCGCCGCGGAGGCCTCGAGCGGGAGATCCTGCGCGAGCTGAACCGCGTTCGAGCCGGCCACGACCTCCGGCCGGTGCGTCAGGTGCCGGGGCTCCGGATCGCGGCGGTCGCGCACTCCCGGGCCATGCTCGAGCTCGACTTCTTCGACCATGCATCCGTCGACGGCACGAGCTTCGACAAGCGCCTGCGTTCCCACTACACGGATCGCGGCTGGCAGACGTGGTCGGTGGGCGAGACGCTGCTTGCGACCTCCGAGGGGCTCGACGCCCGGGAGATGGTCGGCGAGTGGATCAAGTCCAGATCCCACCGGGCGATCATCCTCTCGCCCACGTGGCAGGACATCGGGATCGGTGCCCAGCACGCGGTTTCCCCCCCACCCACCTTCGGCGGCATCCCGACGACCGTGGTGACCGCCGACTTCGGCCTGCGCGCCGGCAAGCTCGCCGGGTCGCGCGGGTGAGACCGCGCTCGGCGCGACCGCACGCCTCGTTCGCACAGACGCACCCGGCTCGCACGGCGCAGCCGGCAGGCGGAGGAAGCCGCTTCGCGGCTTCCGTATCGTCCGCCGTGGCCTGCTCGCTCTACGCTGCGAGCGGGCGGAAAGGTGTCCGCTCCGGGTCGATCTCGACGGCGAAGCCGCGATCCCAGGTCACGTGGACGAGGCCGCGAACGTCGATGTCGTCGACGATGCCGCGATCGCCCGCGCAGAGACCCGAGTCGTCCTCCGCGTCACGTACGAGCTCGATCCGTGTTCCGACGGACACACCCGCACGAATGCGGGCCGCAAGGAGGCGTGCGCCGATGGGATCCATGGTGGGCATATCGGCTTCGACCCCCGAGCGCTTTACCCTCTTCGGGGGATGCACGGGAGGAGTGGCCCTCCGGGCAGCGAACTTTCGCCCTGTCGGCGGGCCGCTCCGAACTCGACGGCTTAGGATCGGCCCGCCGGCGACGACCGACCCAGCGAGGGAGCGGAGATGACGAGCCCCGGCCACTACGAACGCAGCCGAGAGGACAGGCCCCCGGGCGACGAGGCCGGCGATCCCGCGGGCTCGCCGAGAGTCGGCACGAGCGGCCTGGGCCCGGAGGAGCGGCTCGAAGCCCTCCTCGCGGAGCGGCGGCGCGAGCTCGAGGAGCACGCGCGCCGGCTGGAGGACACGGTGTCCGACGTCGAGCGCCGCGAGGAGCACGTCCGGGACGCGCGCATCTCCGTGGAGCGCGTGCTCCGCGTCGGTTCGGCGGATCTCGAGGCGCGCGAAACCGACCTCGCGGAGCTGGCCCACGAGCTGCAGGTTCGCGAGGCACGGATCCGAGAGGAGGAGACGTCGCTCGCACAACGCCGGAGCGAGCTCGGAGCCGTCGAGCTCAAGCGTGCCGCGGTCGAGCTGCGCGAGCAGGCGGTCGCGACGCGCGAGTCCGAGGTCTCCGCACGGGAGTCCGAGCTCGAGACCCTCGCGAGCGCCCCTGCCTACGCGGGAGTCGAGGACGACTCGCCGTCCCCGCTCCTCCTGTTCGTGCCCGGCACGTCGTACGGGTTCACCGAGATCGAGCACGGCCCGCTCGGTCGCGGAGAGACGCTGGAGCTCGACGGTGTGGAGTACGTCGTCTGCCGGATGGGGCGATCACCGCTCCCCGGAGACGAGAGACGCTGCGCCTACCTCGTGCTCGGCCCGCGGGGCGCCGTTTCATCCGACGGCAGTTCGTAGACCGGGGGCCGCCGGCGGGGAGGGTCGTTCGCCGCGACGACTTCCAGCCGTCTCTCGGCCTGGCTCACGAGGAACTGGCCGACGGACACGTCGTCCTCGGTAAAACGCCTGAGCCTCATCTCGTAGAGCTCGACCAGGCCCCAGGGCACGTTGGCGACGCGAAGAGGCACCATGAGCAGGGCCTTCATCCCCAGCTCGCGCAGGATGAACGCCTCGGCGGGATCGACGTCGCCCTCGGCGAACGAGATCGCTCGCGCCTCCGACGATCGGAGCACCCGTGCGGTGAGCGGGAAATCGGAGAGGCGGTACGCGGCGTCCCGCCCCAGCTTCACGTCGCGCAGCGCGTGCGAGGTCACGTCCACGAGATAGTCGCCGTCGATCCTGGATGCCGCGCACGCGGTCGCACCGACGACGAAGACGAGCGCCTTGCACAAGCGGTTGCAGACGGCCTCGGTCGTCGCCTCCGCCTCGATCGCCTCGACGGCCGCGACGGCGTCGCGAAGCACGGAGCCGTCGCTCGGAGGACGACGCCTGCGCTCGCCCGACGACGAGGCCGCCTTCTCCAGCGGCCGCTCGGAGCGAATCACGTCCTGGAACGAGGCGATCCGGTCCTTTCCGGCGTCCTTGGCGGCGTACAGCGCCTGGTCGGCGGCGCGCAGGAGCGCAGTCGACCCGGCTCCGTCGAAGGGATACGTGGAGATCCCGGCGCTGATGCGAAGGGGAAAGCCTGCTTCGGTGAGGCCCTCGGCGAGGATGCCGCGGATGCGCTCGCCGAGCGCCTCCGCCATGTCGGTGCCCGCCTCGGGGAGCGTTACGACGAACTCGTCGCCACCGAGGCGCGCTGCACCCGCGCCCGCGGGGAGCGACCGCGTGAGCACACCTGCGACCTCCCGCAGGAGCGCGTCGCCGAACTCGTGCCCCGCGCGGTCGTTGATCTCCTTCAGGTCGTCGCAGTCGATCACGATCACGCTCATCGGTGCGCGCCGTGCCTGGGCCGATGCGAGCTCGCGCTCGAGACGCTCCTCCAGGCCGCGGCGATTGAGCACGCCGGTGAGCGGGTCGGTGACCGCGCTCTCGCGCTCGCGCCGGAGCACCACGGCGGCGTCCAGCGACGCTGCGACGTGCGCGGCCAGGACCGCTGCCGTGTCGAGCTGAACGGGATCCACACCGGCGGTCGGGGCTCCGGCGCCGACCAGCGCGCCGATCTCCTCCCCGTTGGCCCGAAGAGGCAGCCAGACGAGAGGCCGCCCGCCGGTGATCTCCGGCTCGAGCAGCTGGCAGACGACGGTGGGCTCCACCCGCGCACGTGCGCGGGCCAGAAGGTCCGTCGTGAGGGGACTGGGGTCGCGGCCCTCCGCGCTCCAGGCGGCGAGCTCCACGGGCAGCCCTGCCTCGTCCCACAGGTAGACACGGCTGGCCTCGAGCGGGAGGACCTTGGGCAGTGATGCCGCGGCGAGCGCCGCGATCTCCTCCGAGTCGCGGATGCTGCCGATGTGCACGAAGAGCCGCGCGAGCGCGGAGAGGTCGAGGGTCCTCTCCGCCAGGTGCACGAGTGCAAGTGGCGCGAGCGCCGAAGCGAGGGGCTCCATGACCTCGACGGCGCTCTCGGGAAACGCGTGCCCGGACTCGAGGTTCAGCACACCGACGACCGAGCTCCCGGCGACGAGCGGGACCGCGAGCTCCGACGCGATGCCGGGGACGGCTGCCACGTAGTCGGGATCCGACCGGACGTCGGCAACAAGCTGCGCGCGAGCGAGCCGCACTGCGCGCCCGGTGACGCCGCTGTCGATGCCGATCCCGTCGGGGACGACGGCGTACCCACGCTGGGCGACGAGCCAGATCCGCCCGTGCTCGAAGACGAACAGGGATGACAGCAGGCCCGGAACGGCGTCGTGGAGCGCAGCCACGGCCGCGTCGAGGGCTCTCAGCGCCCCGCTCTCGGCGCTCGCCGCCGCGCTCGCCGCGCTCGCCGCGGACGAGAGCCGCGCCGGGTCCAGCTCGACGGGACCGTCGGCGGGGAGCGATGCGCGTTCCATCGACTGTTCATCGGCGTTCGGAGCGAGGCGCTTGACCGCCGTCGGCGTGCGTGGCTACTGGGCGCCCAGCTCGACGTACCAGTCGATGATCGCGTCGCCCGCGAACAGCGCGATGACTGCGCCGAGGGCGAGGAACGGCCCCAGCGGGATCGCCTTTCGACGTGCGGCCCTGCCTCCGCGCAGGAAGATCACGAGCGCCGGGAAGAACGAGGCGAAGAACCCGAGGAAGAAGGCGACGACGACGGTTCCTCCGAGCCCGGCTCCGAGGAACACGGCGAGCTTGACGTCACCCATGCCGATCCCCTTCGGGTACACGAAGACGACGATGAACAGCGCCAGGCCGGCCCCGAGCGCGGCGATGATCCATTCGGCGCTCGGATCGTCAACCGCCCGCCCGACGAGCATGAGCACGGCTCCCGGGAGGACGATCTTGTCCGGGATGAGCCGGTGCTCGATGTCCGTCCGGGTGATGATCACGAGGATCCAGCAGAACACCGCGCCGATCGCCGCCTCGAGCGTGAAGCCGAAGGCGAGACCGCAGGCGCCACCGAGGAGCGCCGTACCGGCCGTCACCAGCGGCAGGGCGCGCGAGACCGGAACCCGGCGGAGAAGCGGGTCGTGCAGCGGCGAGTTCGTCGCCAGGCGATCGGCGAGGGGGCCCACCACGAGCCCGACCAGCAATCCGACGAGCCCGGCGGCGAGGTCCACGGACCTTCGATTCCCCGATCTCGCGCGGGTTCCTGCCACCGCCCGGACGGGCGAGTGCCCGTATCCCCCGTTCGGTTCATGCGTGCGCCGGAAATTCCGCTGATCAAAGGAGCGCCGACCCCGTCCGTTCCCTCGCACGGGGGATGCCAGTCACTCGTTCTGGGGGCGATGAGCACGGGACTACCGACTACGGTCGGAGTACTGCGGTACGGGCCCCCGGTACGGGGCGGGAATTCACGAGGACGACTTGACGATCCGATCCAGGCGGCACTTGAGCGGCACCTTCGCGTGGGCGCTCTCGCTGGCCGCCCTCATCTTCCTCGCGGGGCTCGTCGCGGGAGTCTTCCGGGACACACCCGATCGCGCGCTCGCGACGCTCTCGATCATCGCGTTCGTCGCGGGCGCGCTCGGCGTCTTCCTCAATTGGCGCCTGGGCAGAGCTCATTCCTTCGCGCTCCGGGACCCGCTGACCGGGCTGCCGAACCGCGTGCTTCTCGAGGACCGGATCGAGCAGGCCCTGCGTCGAGCGCGGCGCACCGACGAGGCGTTCACCCTGATCGCCGTCGATCTCGACGGTTTCAAGGACGTCAACGACGTGCGCGGCCACGGGGCCGGCGATGCGGTGCTGCGCACACTCGCCCGGCGGTTCGAGTCGATCCTGCGCGCGAGCGACACGGTCGCCCGCGTGGGCGGGGACGAGTTCGTCGTCCTCTCTCTCGGCACACGGGACGACGACCAGGCCTCGGCGCTCGTCGCACGACTCCGTCATGCCCTTCGACGCCCGTTCCGGGTCGGAGGCGTCACGATCGAGATCGACGCGAGCATCGGATGGGCGGTGTTTCCCACGGACGGCGTGACGTCGGACGAGCTGCTCGCTCGTGCCGACGGTCAGATGTACGCGACGAAGCGAGACGCCGTCGACGATGCGCTGCTGCTCCGCCGGGGCGTGGACGCGGGGGTCGTCCGGGACGTCGAGGCTGCGCTCGAGCAGAACGAGCTCGTCGTCGTGTACCAGCCCATCATCCACCTTGCGTCCGGTCACCCCTACGCCGCCGAGGCGCTCGTGCGCCGCCTGCTTCCCGACCGCAGCCTCCTTCCGCCCGCGGACTTCGTCCCGCACGTCGAGCGCACTCCCGTCGTGCGCGAGATGACCTTCCTCGTCATCGCCGAGGCCCTTCGCTCCGCCCAGCTCTGGCACGACGCGGGTCACGACCTCGGCGTGTCGGTGAACGTCCCCTACCGGCTCGTCGACGATCCGCTGTTCGCGGACGGGGTCGCGCGGCTGCTCCGAGCGGAGGACACGCGGCCCGGCCTGCTCACGCTCGAGGTCGTGCCCGCGGGCCCCGGTGCCGGCTCCGAGCTCGACGAGGATGTCCTGAGACGGCTGTCCCACCTCGGCGTCCGTCTCTCTCTCGACGACGGCGGGCGCGCCGCCTCGTTCGCGGCGCTGCGCGTCCTCCCGCTCGACGAGCTGAAGATCGACGCGGGATTCGTCCACGGCCTCGGTCGCAGCGCCACGGACGCCGCGCTCGTGCACGGGATGATCGACATCGGCCACGCCCTCGGCCTCACGGTCGTCGCGGAGGGCGTCGAGACACGGCAGGCCTGGCACGTCCTCGCCGAGTGGGGATGCGACCACGCGCAGGGCTTCTACGTCGCGAGCCCGCGCAGCGCGGAGGAGCTCGTGACCTGGCTCGCGGGCGCCTGGCCCGCAGTCGCCTAGAGAAGCGCCTGCGCCGCGAACGCCGCGCCGACGACGAGGAGAACGATGCCGAGCGCCAGACGGAGTGTGTTCTCCGGCACCCCTCCCGTCGCTCGCGCGCCGAGCCAGCCACCCGGCAGCGCTCCCGCGAGCCCTGCGCCGAGAACGGCCCAGTCGACGCCCTCGCCCCCGGCGGCGTGGGCGGCGAACGCGGCCGTGCCGAGCAGGAACCCGACGACGAGGTTCGTTCCCGCCGCTCGCCGGACGTCGAGGCCCACGGAGCGGACGAGCGCGGGCATGCGAAGCGTCCCGAGGATGACGCCGGCCGCGCCGCCGAGGATGCCGATCCCGAACGCGAGCCCTCCGCCACGGGCGACCCTGAGGCGCGTCCGCGGGCGCGGCGAGATGGGCCGGAGCGCGAGATCGAAGCCGCTCCAGACGAGAATCGCGGCGATCAGGCCGTAGAGGAGCGACTCCGGGACGTCGGCGGCGAGGAGCGCGCCCGCGACCGCGCCGACCACGGACGGTGGCGCGGTCCACGCCACCACCCTCCAGTCGACGCGTCCCTCCCGTGCGTGGCCGACGGCGCCAGCTCCGGCCGCGGCGGCCGAGACCGCGATGTTCGTGCCCGCCGCCGTCAGCGGGCTGCCCGTGACGAGGACGATCAGCGGGAGCCGCAGCGTCCCCAGGACGAGTCCCAGCATCGAGCCGAGGTAGCCCGCCACGAACGAGCCAACGAGGGCTAGCGCGAGCTCCCAGGCTTCCAGAGCGGCTCCTCGCGCCCGTCCGCGGCGTTCGCGACCCGGGACAGGATGAACAGCAGGTCCGACAGCCGGTTCAGGTACACGAGCGCGATCGGGTTGACGACGTGCGCGTCCGCTGCGAGGAGCGTCTCGCGCTCCGCGCGACGGCAGACGGTGCGCGCGACGTGAAGTCGTGCCGCAGCCTCGGTTCCACCGGGGAGCACGAAGCTCCTGAGCTCCGCGAGATCCTCGTTGAAGCGGTCGCACTCCGCCTCGAGCGCGTCCACGAGCTCCTGCGTGACGCGGAGCCGGCCCTCGCGCTCGAGCGGCACCGACAGATCGGCGCCGAGGTCGAAGAGCTCGTTCTGGACGCGCACGAGCACTTCCCGCAGCGGCTCGGGGCACTCCCCGGCGAGCACGACGCCGAGCGCCGCGTTCAGCTCGTCGACGGTGCCGTAGGCGGCGATGCGCGCGTCCAGCTTCGAGACCCGGGAGCCGTCGCCGAGCGACGTCTCCCCCGCGTCGCCACCGCGCGTGTAGATGCGCGTCAGGCGAACCGGCTCGTCTCGATCGCGCGGCACGAGCCGTACATTAGGCCGCGTGCAGGTCAGGCCCCCGCAGCGTGACGACATCGACACCATCGCCGACGTCTTCGTCGCGTCCTTCCGCGGCCTGACGTTCCTCCCGGCGTTGCACTCCGACGACGAGATGCGCGCCTGGATCCGCGAGGTCATGGTTCCCGGGCACGAGGTCTGGGTCGCAGAGAACGACGGCGTCGTCGTGGGCCTGGCCGCCGTCGAGGGCGACCTTCTCGGGCACCTGTACGTCCATCCCGCGGCGCAGGGTCGTCGGGTGGGGACTGCCCTGCTCGACGTCGTCAAGCGGGAGCGCCCGGAAGGCTTCCGCTTCTGGGTCTTCCAGCGGAACACTGGTGCTCGCCGCTTCTACGAGCGGCACGGCTGCCGCCTCGTCGAGCTCACGGACGGAAGCGGGAACGAGGAGCGCGAGCCCGACGCGCTCTATGCCTGGGCGCCCTGAGGGGCCGGCTCCTCGCGCAGCTGTCGCCCGAGGATCGAGCGCGCGATGACGAGGCGCTGGATCTCGCTCGTCCCCTCGTAGATCTCCGTGACCTTGGCGTCGCGGTAGTACCGCTCCACCGGGAACTCCTTCGTGTACCCGTAACCACCGAGGACCTGGATCGCCTCGGCGGTCTGGCGACGCGCCGTCTCGGACGCGAAGAGCTTCGCCTTCGCCCCCTCCGCGGTGTGCGGCCTCCCCTGCTGCTTGAGCCAGGCCGCCCGGTACGTGAGCAGGCGCGCGGCGTCGATCTCGGTGGCCATGTCCGCGAGCTTCCACTGGATCGCCTGGAAGTCCCCGATCCGCCGCCCGAACTGCTCCCGGTCCTGCGCGTAGGCGCTCGCCACGTCGAAGGCCGCCTGCGCGATCCCGAGCGCTTGTGCGGCTATGCCGATCCGGCCGCCGTCCAGGGTCGCCATCGCGACGCGGAAGCCGCGACCCTCCTCGTGCAGGAGCCGGTCGCGCTCGACATGGGCGCCCTCGAGAACGAGATCGGAGGTCGTCGACGAGTTGAGCCCGAGCTTCTCCTCCTCCCGCGTGACGCGGACGTGCTCGGCGGCGAGGAGGAAGCACGAGACGCCGCGAGCTCCCTCGGTCGCCGGGTCCGTGCGCGCGAACAGGACGAACGTGCCCGCGCGCGAGCCGTTCGTGATCCACTGCTTGGAGCCGGTGAGCACCCAGCCGTCCTCGTCGGGCACGGCCGCCGTCCGGAGGGCGCCGGCGTCCGACCCGGACCCGGCCTCGGTGAGGGCGAACGCCCCGATCTGCTCGCCGCGGGCGAGCGGCGGGACGAAGCGCGCCTTCTGCTCCTCGCTGCCGAAGGCGAGGATCGGGAGCGTCGCGGCGCTGGTGTGCACCGCAACCGTCACGCCCACACCGGCGTCGGCGCGGGACAGCTCCTCCAGGACGAGCACGTACGACAGGAAGTCCGCGCCCGCACCCCCGTACTCCTCCGGGACGCACGTGCCCATGAGCCCGAGCTCGCCGAGCTTGGGGTAGAGCTCGTCCGGGAAGCGGTGGTCGCGATCCCACGCCGCGGCGTTCGGCGAGATCTCCGCCTCGGCGAGCTCGCGCGCGAGGCCCTGGATCTGACGCTGGTCGGGGGTGAGCTCGAAGTCCATCGCGCGGACTATAGGTCGCGGCGCGCCCGGTGATACGCGCGGCCGGCGCGGCGCCATGCCGTCGTGCGAGCGCCCTTCGGCGAGAACAGGCGCCGAAGCCGGCCGGGGCGGAGATCCGCGCACAGCACGGCCGACGCCGCCGGGCCGCGCTCTCCGTAGCGCACGCCCTCCGCACGGAAGGAGCGCGTCGCACGCCAGCCCTCGGGCACGAGCTCGTAGGCCTCCACCTCCTCCAGGAAGAACCCGGAGCGCGCGTACATCCGCGACCAGCCGCGCTCGTCCTCCTGCCGGAACCAGCCGTGGTCTCCCTTCTCGCCGAGCGGCACCGTGACGAGCAGGCTCCCGTCGGCTGCGAGGACGCGACGGAGCTCGCGTAGCGCGCGGAGCCGCGCGTCTCCGTCGCTCGTGGTGTCGAGCCCGTACACCGTGTTGTCGGCACCCACGTGCTCGAGCGTGGAGACGAGGAGCACCTGGTCGAACGCTCCGTCCTCGAACGGCAGCTCGCAGACGTCCGCGACGACCGTCTCCATCCCGCCCACGTCCCTCGTCGCCAGGTCGACGCCGACGAGCGCGATGCCCAACCGGAGCAGCGCCGCGAGGTACGCGGTCTCGGCGAAGGCGTAGCCGACCTCGAGGACACGCCCCTCTCGCCGGAGCCGCGACAGCACCCAGGGGACCTCCACCACCCGTTCGTCCGTCCCCGGAGGCGCCTGGAGCCAGCGGAGCCGCTCGCCGCGCTCGCGCGCTCCGAGGCCGAGGGCGACGGCGTCGTCCAGCTCGCGAACCCGCACGAACTCCCCGCTCTCCGCGAGCTCGTGGACCAGCGTCGCGCGCGACAGGGTTCCCGCGGCGAGCTTCTCCAGCGCCCGTTCACGGGCCTCCCGGTCTGGAGGGCGGCGCAGCACCTGCCGGAAGACGCGGTCGACGAAGTGCTCGTCCGAGTCCGCGTGCGCGAACAGCTCGGCCTCGAGCCGCTCGTCCACGTCAGGAGTACTCGTAGAAGCCGCGGCCGGACTTGCGACCGAGGCGCCCCGCCGCCACGTACTGGCGCAGGAGCGGGCACGGCGCGTACTTCTGGTCGCCGAGGCCCTCGTGCAGCACCTCCATGATCGCGACGCACGTGTCGAGGCCGATGAGATCGGCGAGCGCGAGCGGCCCGAGGGGATGCGCGAACCCCAGCTTCGCGATGGTGTCGATCGCCTCCGGCTCTGCGACGCCTTCCATCAGCGCGTATGCGGCCTCGTTCAGGAACGGCATGAGGATCCGGTTCGAGACGAACCCGGGGAAGTCGCGCGCCTCCGCGGGCACCTTCCCGAGGTCCTCCGCGAGGCCCACGATCGCCGCGGCCGTCTCGTCCGAGGTCTGCACGGCACGGATGACCTCGACCAGCTTCAGGACCGGCACGGGGTTGAAGAAGTGCATCCCGACGACCTGCTCGGGCCTCGTCGTCGCGGCCGCGAGCGTGGTGATGGGGATGGAGGACGTGTTGGAGGCGAGGATCGCCTCGCGCGGAAGGATCTGGTCCGCCTTCCGGAAGAGCTCCGTCTTCACCTCGGCGTCCTCGACGACAGCCTCGATCATCAGGTCGGCCGCGACGAGTCCGTCCGCAGGGGCCACGCGCGCGAGCGTCTCCGACGGGTCTCCGCCGCCCTTCTCCGCGCGCTTCTCGAGGCTGCGCCCCATTGCTCCGAGCGCGCGGTCGACGGCGCCGGGCACCGTGTCGTAGAGGGCAACCCGGCGGCCGGAGGCCGCGACGACCTGTGCGATCCCGCCGCCCATCTGGCCGGCGCCCACGACGAGGACGTGCTCGAACGTCATCGCGGCGGAGTCTAGGGCTCCGGCGCGCCGGGGAGCTCCGGGCGAGTGCCCTTGCGGAGCCGGTACCACGCGAAGAGGAGCACGAGGGCGAGGATCACGATCCCGATCGCGACCTTGATCGGCCCACCGCGCGGCTCTCCGCCCTCGGCGACGAGCTCGCCCGGCGCGACGACGCTGCACGCGGACGCGAGCCAGCCGCCGTCGGGCGCGCGCGTCAGCAAAAACCCGACGGGCTCGTCCCTGGGAACCTCGACGTCGCAGTCCGTTCCCGACGGGCTCCGCACCTCGATCGTCCGCTCGACGTCGCCTTTCACCCGCTGCTCGACGTCGACGGTGAGCAGGAGCTGCGATGCGCCTCTGAGCTCACCCGGGCGCTCGGCCACGACGGAGCCCACGACCGCCGCGTCCGCCTGGTCGAGGCGCGCTTCGAGCGTCGCTTCGACGCACACGCATGCCGAGGCGTTCCCCGCGAGGGCGAGAGCCGCGGAGGTTGCGAGGGCGGCGAGTACGGCCCGCAGCATCAGACGGGTTGCGGATGCACGGCAGAAGCGGAAGGTGATCCTTCCAAGTTACAAGTTGTAACTTGGTGGCCAGTTCTCCAGGAGCAAGGCCAAGAAACCCGACGCGATCGCCAAGTTACAACTTGTAACTTGGCGTCCTTCTCGGACGCGTTTGCAGAGGACAACGCTTCACCCCCCTCCCGGGGGCCGAGGTGGATCAAACCTCGATCAGGAGTGCGTCGCCCTGCCCGCCGCCGGAGCAGATCGCGGCGAGCCCGAGTCCCCCGCCCTCTCGCCGGAGCTCGTGCACCATCGTCGCGACGATGCGCCCGCCCGAGGCACCGATGGGGTGCCCGAGGGCGACCGCGCCCCCGTTGACGTTCACGATCGCCTCGTCGGCGCCGAGCATCCGCGTCGAGTTCCGGGCGACCGACGAGAAGGCCTCGTTGATCTCGACGCGCTTCACGTCTCCGATCGCCTTCCCCGCGGAGGCGAGGGCCTGCTCGCCGGCGCGCGCGGGCGTGCGCGCGAGGTACGCGTAGTCGTCGGCGACGTAGCCCTGCGCGAGGATCGTCGCGAGCGGCTCGAGGCCGCGGCGTTTCGCAAAGGTTTCGGAGCAGACGATCACACAGGAAGCGCCGTCGTTCACGCCGGGTGCGTTGCCCGCGGTCGTCGTGCCCTCGCGGTCGAACACGGGCTGGAGCGAGGCGAGCTTCTCGAGTGTCGTGTCGCGACGGATCGACTCGTCCGCGGCGAGGTCTCCGACGGGAACGATCTCGTCGGCGAAGCGGCCCGCGTCCTGTGCGGCAGCAGCACGCTGGTGCGAGCGGAACGCCCACTCGTCCTGCTCTTCGCGGGAGATGCCGAGCTCGCGCGCGACCTGCGACGCCTGCTGCACCATGTGCAGTCCGTCGAACGACGAGGTGAGGCCGTCGAAGACCATGTGGTCGACGACCTCGCCGTTCCCGAGCCGGTAGCCGAAGCGCGCCTTGGGCAGGAGGTAGGGCGCGTTCGACATCGACTCCATCCCGCCTGTCACGACGAGCTCGTGCCCACCCGCCCGGATCATGAGGTCGGCGATCTCGAGGGCGCGGATCGACGACGCGCACACCTTGTTGATCGTGTCCGCCGGCACCTCCTTCGGGATCCCGGCTCCGATCGCGGCCTGGCGCGCAGGCGCCTGGCCGGCTCCCGCCTGCAGGACCTGCCCCATGATCACGTACTCGACCTCGGCCCCCTCGAGCCCCGCGCGCTCGAGCGCCGCGCGGATGGCGACGGCGCCGAGCTCCGTCGCGGGGCGCTCCGCAAGCCCGCCTCCGAGACGCCCGAAGGGCGTCCGCACGGCCGAGACGATCACCGACCTGGACATGCGGCCAGCCTAGCGAAGGCCTTCGTCGCGACTGCTGTTCTGCGCGCGGCTGGCACAGTGAGCGCGTGCGGGTGCTGATGGTCGACAACTACGACTCGTTCACCTACAACCTCGTCCACCTCCTGGAGGAGCTGGGCGCCGAGGTCCTCGTCCGCAGAAGCGACGAGCTCGCGCCGGTCGACGCGCTGGCTCTCGAGCCCGACCGCGTCGTCATCTCTCCGGGCCCGGGACGGCCTGCCGCCGCGGGGTTCTCCATCCAGCTGATTCGCGAGCTCGGCCGCACGACGCCGATGCTCGGAGTCTGCCTCGGGCACCAGGCAGTCGTCGAGGCCTACGGCGGCGAGACGGGCCCGGCGAAGGCGCTCCTGCATGGGAAGGCGAGCCGCGTGCGCCACGACGGCCGGGGGGTCTTCGAGGGGCTGGCGGCGGTGATCGACGCCGGGCGCTACCACTCGCTGGCGTCGACGCGCATCCCGGACGCCCTCGAGATCACGGCCCGCACCGACGACGGCGAGGTCATGGGCGTCCGCCACCGGACGTACCCGGTGGAGGGCGTCCAGTTCCATCCGGAGAGCGTGCTGACGCCCGACGGGCCGCGCATGCTGGAGAACTTTCTCTTCCGCAGCCCGGAATCCGCGAGCGCCGATTCCGGGCGCGAACACCCCTGAAGGCGGCCGCTCTCG
>Ga0210076_1000068_pt1 | contig 21433 bp, 16 predicted proteins | sample MayberryNW_Catta_3_FD_184876 | JGI IMG/M metagenome (GOLD analysis project Ga0210076, IMG submission 184876) | Wetland microbial communities from San Francisco Bay, California, USA, that impact long-term carbon sequestration -... | ecosystem: Environmental > Aquatic > Marine > Wetlands ... | reverse complement strand
GTGCTCGTCGGGCTCTCCGCCTGCGATGACGTCGACCCGACGCTGTCCGTCTCGGTGGCGCCGAACCTGCTCTGGCCCCCGAACCACAAGTACGTCACCGTTCAGGCAACCGTAATGGCGAGCGACAACTACGACCCGAGCCCGACCATCGCGCTCGTCGGAGTGACCTCGAACGAGCCGGACAACGGCCCCGACGACGGGAACACGACCGACGACATCGTGATCGTCGACGACGACACGTTCCGGCTCCGAGCCGAGCGGCAGGAGAGCGGAACCGGCCGGATCTACACGATCACGTACCAGGCGACGGACGACTGCGGAAACTCGACGATTCGCTCTGCCACGGTCCGCGTGCCGGTCAGCCGCTAGCGAGCTCCGGGATCAGGGACGGCGCTCCTCGCCCAGCGTGGCGAGGAGCGCCTCCGCGACCACTTTGAGCGGTCGTCCCGAGATCTGGCTCGCCTTTCGCAGGCGCGCGAAGGCATCCTGCTCGCTCAGTCCCTCGCGCTCCATGAGGAGCCCCTTCGCCCGCTCGATCGCCTTCCGCGCGGCGAGCGCCTCCGCGAGCGAGTCGGCCTCCTCCCGGAGCGCGGCGAGCTCGTCGTGGCGAGCACGCGCGGTCTCGATCGCAGGCAGCAGGTCGGTCTCGCGGAAGGGCTTGACGAGGTAGCCGAACACACCCGCCTCGACGGCGCGGGAGACGACGTCCCGCTCGCCGTACGCCGTCACCATCACGATCGGGATCGGGCGCTCGTCGAGGATCCGCCGGGCGGCCTCGATCCCGTCGAGCCGCGGCATCTTCACGTCGAGGAGCGCGACGTCCGGCCGCGTCTCGCGCGCCAGCTCGACGGCCTCCTCGCCGTCCCGCGCCTCCGCGCACACCTCGAAGCCCGCGGCCTCGAGTAGGCCCTTGAGGTCGAGCCGGATCAGCGTCTCGTCCTCCGCGATCAGCACCTTGGTCACGCCGGGAACACCACCTCTGCTCGCAGCCCGGGCTCGCTCTCCAACTCGAGCGAGCCGCGCAGCTCGTCCCGCACCAGGGCGCGCACGATCGAGAGCCCGGTGCCGTCGCCGTCGCCGTGCATCCCCTCCCCGTCGTCCGCGATCGTGAGCGCGACCTCGCCGTTCCGCCTGCCGAGGGCGATCGTGACGTGCACGCCGCCGTGCTCGAGCGCGTTCTGGAAGAGCTCGGTGAAGACGAGCGCGAGCGCCGTCGCCTGCTGCCCGCCGAGCGAGACCGGGGAGAGCTCGGCGCTCACCTCCTTGCCGGCCACGAGCCCCTGCACGAGCATGGCGCGGAGCCGGTCGACGAGCTCCGCGAGGTCGACGTCGTCCTCGCGGTGCTCGGTCAGCACCTCGTGCACGGCCGCGATGGCGAGGATGCGGTTCACGGACTCCTGCAGCGCCCTGCGCGGGTCGACGTTCTCCGCCCGCGCCTGCAGGCGAAGGAGCGAGGCGACGGACTGCAGGTTGTTCTTGACGCGGTGGTGGATCTCCTGGGCGAGGACGCCGCGCATGAGCGCGCGCCCGTGCTCGAGAGCGACTGCGGCGTGGTGCGCGATCGCCTCCAGCAGCGCGCGGTCGTCGTCGGTGAACGGGGTGTCCCGGTCGCACACGAGCTCGCCGATCTGGCGCCCCTTCCAGCGGAGCGGGAGCCGTACGGCGTGCTTCCCGGCGCGGCCCTCCGGCCACGCGATCTTCCCGTCCTCGAGGACGAGGGCGGCCCCGGTCGCGTGGAGGGATTCCATGGTCGTCTTCACGATCGCCTCGAGCGACTCCTCGAGGTAGAGCGACTCGGACACGGCCTCGGAGATCCTCGCCAGCGCCTCCAGCTCGACGACGCGGCGCTGGGCGGCGGCGTACAGCTTCGCGTGCTCGATCGTCTGGGCGACCTGAGAGGCGATGGCGACGAGGAGCTCGATCTCCGCGGCGGTGAACGCCCGCGGCTGGCGCGTGCGCACGTTCAGCGCGCCCTCGAGCTTCTCCCGCGCCAGGATCGGCACGGCGAGGATCGACTCGTACTCGTCCTCGGGAAGGTTGGTGAAGAGCTTGAAGCGCGGGTCGAGATGGGCCTGCGCGGCGATCATGACCGGGGCCCGCTCGGCGGCCGCCGATCCGGTGATCCCCTCGCCTGGCCGCATGCGGGGCGTCCTCGTCATCTCCTCGACGCGGCTGCCGTGCGTCGCCCGCAGGACGAGCTCGTCTCCGGCCTCGTCGTAGAGATAGACGAAGCAGGCGTCCGTGCCGAGCGCGTCGGCCACCTTGCTCGCGACGAGCTCGAGCACCTCCTGGAGGTCGAGCGACGAGTTGACCGCGGCGATCGTCTCGGTGAGGAGCCGCAGGTGCCTGGCCGTCTGATCCATGCGGCCATTGTCGCGGCTCCCGGCCCCTCCGTCTTTCGGTTGCGGGAGCGGGGAGCGCATGGACTTCCGGGTCGCAGGCGCCCATACTCCACACGTGGGACACACGCGGCACAACGAGGAGAACGCCATGTACCCGTGCATGGCGCTGCCGAGGGACCTTCGTCGCGTTCATGCTCCCGAGGAGGATCCTCGAGCGCACGTCGCAGATGGAGCCGGAACGAGCCTACGCAGAGGGCTTCGACGGCTCTTCCGCAAGCACGGCACCCACTGACTCCTGAACGACCACGGGCTCCACACCAGGGAGCCCGCGATCGGCCGTCAGATACAGGAATCACCGCTCGCCTTGCGGCGTCCCCTGCACCGGGAATCATGGAACTTCCGTCCACGGGATGCAAGTGTCGGCCACGACATCGCGCCACCAACAAGACGCTCGCTCGACGGAGCTCCGCAGCGATGAGACCTACAGCGCTGCCAGGTAGCGCTCCTTCTCCCACTCGGTGACCTGGACGCGGTACTCGTCCCACTCCTTCCGCTTGAGCTCGATGTAGCGCGGGAAGATGTGCTCCCCGAGGGCGCGCTCCATCAGCGCGGACCCCTCGAGCTCGTCGATCGCCTCGCCGAGCGACTCCGGCAGCGAGATGATGCCCTGCTCCTTGCGCTCCCCCGCGGTCAGCCGGTACAGGTTCCGCTCCATCGGGTCCGGAAGCTCGTACCCCTGCTCGATGCCCTCGAGCCCGGCATGAAGCAGCGCCGCGAAGGCGAGGTACGGGTTGCAGGCCGGGTCCGGGCAGCGGATCTCCGCCCGCGTCGACTGCTCCGATCCGGGCTTGTACAGCGGGATCCGCACGAGCGCCGAGCGGTTCCGCTGCGACCACGCCACGTACACCGGCGCCTCGTAGCCGGGCACGAGCCGCTTGTACGAGTTCACCCACTGGGCGAGCACGGCGGACATCTCGCGGGCGTGCACGAGGAGACCGGCGATGAACGACTTCGCGGTCTTCGAGAGGTGGTACGCGTCGCGCCGGTCGAAGAACTGGTTCCGCCCGTTCCGGAACAGCGACATGTGCGTGTGCATCCCGGACCCGTTCTCGCCGAAGAGCGGCTTCGGCATGAAGGTCGCGTAGTAGCCGTGCCACGCGGCGACCTCCTTGACGGTCAGCCGATACGTGATCGTGAAGTCCGCCATCGAGAGCGCGTCGGAGTAGCGCATGTCGATCTCGTGCTGGGAGGGGCCGACCTCGTGATGGTGGTACTCGATCGGGATCCCGACGGCCTCGAGCGCTGCGATCGTGTCGTTCCGTACCTCCGTCGCGGCGTCCTGCACCGTCATGGCGAAGTAGCCGCCCTCGTCGATCGTCTGCGTTCCGCGGTCGTCCTCGAACAGGAAGTACTCGAGCTCCGGCCCGACGTTGAACGTGTCGAAGCCCATGCCCTTCATGCGCTCGAGCGCCTTGCGCAGCGCGAACCGCGGATCTCCCTCGTAGGGCGAGCCGTCGGGCGTGACGACGTCGCAGATCATCCGCGCGACGTTCGAGCCGATCGCGTGGCCTTGGTCGTCGACGGGCCGGGGCATGAGCTGGAAGGTGGCCGGATCGGGGATGGCGACCATGTCCGACTCCTCGATCGCGTTGAAGCCCGTGATCGACGAGCCGTCGAAACCCATCCCGTCGTTCAGCGCCTCCTCCATCTCCGACGGCGTGATCGCAAAGGACTTGAGATGCCCCTCGAGGTCGGTGAACCAGAAGAGGACGTGCTCGACGCCCTCGTCCCTGATCCGCTTCAGGACCGCGCGCCGTGCGGCCACGGACGAGGTCGCGCGATCCTTGCTCTTGACCATCTTCCCGCCCGCCTGGCTCCTGGGTCGTGCCATGGAATCCCTCCCTTGAAATGGAAAAAGCCCCGGACGGCAGAGCCGCCCGAGGCCACGTCGCCTCACACAGGACCGCGGGAGTCTAGCGGGCGCCGGCAGGCTCTGCCGCGAGCTCCGGCTCCCTGCCCTGGTGGCGGAGCGCGCGGCCGTAGAGGAAGAGCGCCGGAGTGAGGGCGGCCGCCCCGGCAGCGAGCGCGGCGCGGATCCCGAAGACGTTGCCGACGGCGCCGAGCGCCGGCCCGCCTCCCCACTCGCCGGCGGAGTCGCCCAGGTTCGTCATCGAGATCACCGTCGCCCGCACGCTCGACTCGTCGATGCTCGAGTTGAGCCACGTCGAGTAGACGGGGCCGACGAGCGAGCGCAGGACGCGGGTAGCCCAGTAGGAGGCGACCGCGACGGCGAACTGCCCGGCGAACGCGAAGGCGAGCGTTCCCACGATCGTGAGCGCGTCGAAGGCGAGCAGCATGCGCGTCATGCCGATGCGGCTCAGACGCTCGAAGCGCGCGCGGAGCGGCTGCGCGATGAAGATCGCGAGGAACAGCACGCCCGCGTTGAGGACGCCGAACCACACGACGGGGTCGAGGTCGCCGAAGCCTGGCACGTCGACGTCCAGCAGGAAGTGCGCCTCCCAGAGGCGGTCGAAGGCCTCGCTCCACATACCCGCGAAAAACGCGATCCCCACGACCAGCAGGAGCATGGGCCGCGCGCGGATGAGCCTCCCGCCCGCGACCCCGGTGCGCGCCATGCCCCGTACGGCACCGACGTCGCCGCGCGTGGCCGGGCTGAAGCCGGTCTCCGGCATCAGCACGACGAGAGCCGCGCCGAGCAGCACGAGGACGACGCCGGCCGCGACGATGGGGAGGCGGAGGTCGACGAGCGCCAGACCGACGGCGCAGGCGATTCCGAGCAACGCCCCGACGCGTGCCGCCTGAGCGCCGCGCTGGTACGGCATCGCGACCCGGTCCGTCCCGACCTCGTCCGCGAGCCAGGCGTCCTCCGCTCCGCTCTTGAAGGTCCACCCGAAGCCCATCACGGCGGCGGCGATCAGCACCACGGCGACGCCGGGGGCGAGGCCGGTCGCCACGTAGGCGAGCCCCATGATCACCGCGCCCACGACGATCGACGCCCGCCGGCTGTAGGTGTCCGCGACGATCGCGGTCGGCACCTCGAAGAGGAAGTACGCGACCTCGAGCGCGGTGCCGGCGAGCACGAGCTCGAGCGGGCTCATCCCGAGGTCGGTGACGAAGAAGACCGCGGCGACCGTCCATCCGAGCGACATCGCGAACGACTCGACGCCCCGGTACAGGAGCCAGGTCCGCTGCGCGTCGAGGCGGCGCACGGCCTACGCCGAAGCGCCCGAGTAGCGCCGCAGGCCGAAGCGCCAGAACCAGCGCGTGAAGGCAAAGAGTGCGACCGCGAAGAGCGTCGCGAGCACGAGCGTCTGCCACTGGAGCCGCGAGGTGACCGCCTGCGCCGGGACCGTAACGGCGAAGGCGACCGGGACGAGGAACGTCACGCTGTAGCGGAGCCAGCCCGGGTAGATGCCGATGGGCCAGCGGCCCGTCTGGAACACACCGTCGAAGAGGTCTGCGACGTGCCACATGTTCACGACCCAGAAGGCGCCCGTCGCGATCGCGAGCCAGAAGCAGTAGATCATCGCCGCACCGAGGACGAGCGCAGCCCCGAAGGCGAGTGCGTCGAGGGCACCGACGTCGGTCGTGATCCGGGACAGCCCGACACCGAGGACGGCGAGCCCGGTGACGAAGTCCACCACTTGCCAGATACGGACCTCGCGCACGCTCACGAGCACCTGCGCGTCCTCCGGCTTCGTCAGCGCGTGGTCGAGCTTGCCGTCTCTGACCTCGTCGATCAGCCGCATCATGTTCGGCTGGACGGAGACCTTGATGGCGCCGCCCATGAGGATCTGGATCCCGAGGAGGCAGAGCAGCTCGGACTGGGACCAGCCGTTCAGCTCGTCGGTGTGCGAGTACACGAGCGCGAGCACGAGCAGCCCGACGACGAGCGCGATCGCCGACTGGAAGAGCTGGACGACGAAGTTGACGCGGTACTGCAGCTCGTTCAGCACCCCGACCTTGAAGAACAGCCAGCTGACCCTGATGGCGTTCACGTGTCAGCCTCCCACCGCGGAGTAGCGCTTGATCGCGTGCTTCCAGGCGACCCGGAAGATGGCGAGGCCGATCAGGGTCCAGAGCAGCTGCGCGCCGAGCCCACGGAGCAGCTCCTCGTCGGAGAGGTCGCCGACGAGCGTCTCGATGGGGAAGAAGAAAGCCCACTGGAACGGCAGGAAGCGAGAGACGTCCTGCACCCAGTCGGGCATGAGCGGGAGGGGGACGAGCCGCCCGGAGAGGAGCAGCTCGGTCGTCATCCAGAGGTCGAAGATCGCGGCGCCGCGCGTCGTCCAGAAGCACAGCATGCCGAGCGCCTCCTGGAACATCGTCCGGATCAGGTACGCGCCCCAGATCGCGACCGCGAAGACGGCGATCTCGGCCGGGCGAGGGTCGAGCGTGGGGTCGAAGACGAGGGAGAGCCCGATCGCGATCGGGATCCAGAGCACGATGACGACGACCTTCCAGCCTGCGAAGAAGGCGATGTCGTAGTGGAGCGGCAGCACGGGCCGCAGCAGGTCCTTGTTGAGCTCGCCCTCGCGAATACGCTCCTCCCAGAAGGGCGCGCCGAACACGATGTTCATGTTCCGGACGAGCGTCCACACGATGTAGTACGCGGCGAAGTAGCCGGCCGTGAGCCCGTTCACGGAGCCGCCCTGCTGGTCCGCGATGGTCGTCCAGACCACGAGGTAGATCACGGGCTCCGCGACCATGCCCAGCATCCAGAAGTAGTTGGCCGTGCGGTACTGGAACTGCTGCTGCACGGCCAGCCGCATCGTGGTCAGGTAGAGGTCGGCCATCGAGCGGAGCCGTCCGGCCTCCCGCCGCGGCGCGGCTTCCGCCCCCACGCTCACTCGACGCGCTCCTGCGCGAAGACGAGCTCGATGACGTCCTCGATCGGCGGGTCCTCGATCGTCAGGTCGAGCACGTCCTGCTCGGCGAGGAGCCTTGCTGCGACCCCGGACGTCTCGGTCTTCGGCACGCGCAGCGTCACCCAGTCACCCTCGCGGTGGATGACCTCGCCGTACCGGTCGAGGGGCGCGCTGCCGTTCCCGACGGCGACGCCGATCGTCTTGTAGGCCGCGAACTGGTCGGCGAGACCGGACAGCTGGCCGTCGTACAGGATCCGGCCGTGGTGGATGACGATCACGCGCTTGCAGAGCGCCTGCACGTCCGCCATGTAGTGGCTCGTCAGGAGCACGGTCGCCCCGTGCCGCCGGTTGTACTCGGCGACGAACGCCCGGATGCGCTTCTGCATCGTCACGTCGAGCCCGATCGTCGGCTCGTCGAGGAAGAGCACCTGCGGCTGGTGCAGGAGCGAGCCGACGATCTCGACCTTCATCCGCTCGCCGAGCGAGAGCTGACGCACCGGCTTGCGCACGAGGTCACCCACGTCGAGGAGCTCGATCAGCTCGTCGCGTGTCGGGACGAAGTCCTCGCGCGGGATGCGGTAGATGGCGCGGTTCAGCTCGAACGAGTCGAGCGCCGGCAGGTCCCACTGCAGCTGGTTCCGGTTTCCCATGACGAGCGTGATCCCGCGCAGGAAGTCCTTCTCGCGCTTCGAGGGGACGTGGCCGAGCACGAGCGCCTCGCCGTCCGTGGGATAGAGCAGGCCGGAGAGCATCTTCAGCGTCGTCGTCTTGCCGGCGCCGTTCGGGCCGAGGAAGCCCACGATCTCGCCCGGCTCGATGTCGAAAGAGACGCCCGCGACGGCCTCGACCTTCCGCATCCTGCGCCGAACGAGACCCTTCGCCGCGGCGCGGAGCCCCGCCTCCCGCTCGGGGACGTCGAACACCTTGCGGAGCTCGGAGACGTGGACGGCTCGATCCATCTCAGCCGGACCTCTGCGCAAGGTCGGGATCCGCGAGCACGGATCCCGATCGCGCGAACAACCTTGAAGGCGGCCCCTTCACGGCCGCTTCACGGCCGCTGCCGTTCCCGTCACGTCAGCCACTCCGCTTCAGCTTCCCGTGCTTCTTCGCATAGCGCTCGCCCCGCGCGAAGATCCAGAGACCGAGCGGGATCGAGACGACACCGATGACGAGCAGCGGCCAGATCTCGTCCCACATCGTGGACAGCCCCTGACCGTCCAGGATCGCGGCCCGCGCGGCCTCGAGCGCGTACGTCGCGGGCGAGATCTTCGCGAGCCACTGCATCCAGGTCGGGAGCACCTCGACCGGGTAGTAGACGCCGGAGACGACCAGCAGCGTGCCCTGGGCGATCCACCCGAGCTGGGTTCCCTTCTCCGGCGAGATGAGCGGCAGGACCGACGTCATCATCCCGATCCCGAGGAACGAGATCGAGGCGATGGCGAGGACGACGAGCGCGGCCATGAACTGGGCATCGGGCACGGACAGATCGAAGAACCAGATGCAGACCGTGAACAGGAAGACGGCCCGGAGCAGTCCGTAGAGGACGGAGAAGACGCCCATGCCCGCGAGGTGCATCGAGCGGGAGAGCGGAGCCATGAACGTGTACTCGATCGTCCCCTCCCAGCGCTCCCAGGCGACGGTCTCCATGAGGAACTCGAAGAGCACGCCCAGGTACGCCCAGACGACGGCGCCGATGAGCAGGCTCGTGGCCACCCGGTTGACGTCGAGCGTTCCGCCCTGCGCCTCGATGCCCTTCGCGATGAAGACGATCGTGAGCGTGTTCGCGACGGTCCAGATGAACCAGGCGAGGTCCCACCAGATGTAGCGCTTGGTGAGGTAGTAGTTGCGCTCGACGACGCCGCCCGCGCCGACGAGCTCCGAGCGCAGCGTGGTTCCGAGGGTGCTCACGCCATCACCTCCCTGTCGTCGTCTTCCTCGTCGTGCTCGGCCTCGAACTCGCGCCCAGTCGCGGCGAAGAACGCCGCCTCGAGCGTGTCCGACCCGTACCGCCGCTTGAGGTCGTCCGCCGGCTCGAGCACGAGCAGCCGCCCCCGGTCGAGGATGCCGACCCGGTCGGCGAGCGCCTCCGCCTCGGCGAGGTCGTGGGTGCAGAGGAGGATCGTCGAGTCGTGACTCGTGCGGATCTCGCGGATGAAGTCCTGCACCTCGAGCTTCGAGCGCGGGTCGAGCCCCGTGGTCGGCTCGTCGAGCAGGAGCACGACCGGCGAGGTCAGGAGCGCCCGGGCGAGGGCGACCTTCTGCTGCATGCCTCGCGAGAGGTTCTCCATCGACTCGTCGCGCCGGTCCTTCGGGAACCCGACCCGCTCGAGGATCTCCGGGATGCGGTCTCGCGTCTGGCCCGACGTCATGCCGTAGTACCGGGCCGCGTAGCTCAGGTTCTCGACCGCGGACATCTTCTTGAAGAACGACGCCTCCACGGACACGCGGTTCACGAGCCGCCGAACCGGGCGCGCGTTGCGGACGACGTCGCTCCCGAAGATCTCGGCCGAGCCACCGTCCGGAAGGAGCAGCGTCGAGAGCAGGCGTACGAGCGTCGACTTCCCCGACCCGTTCTGGCCGAGGATCGCGACGGTCTCGCCCCGCTGGATCGCGAAGGAGACGTCGTCGAGTGCGACGCGCGTCTTCCGGCCGAAGCGCCCCTGCTTGCGGTCGCGGATCTTGAACTCCTTGCGGAGCTCCTGGACCCGGACCGCGAACTCCGGATGGTGACGGACGACCTGGATCGGTACTGCCTCCTGCACTTCGCTCATGTGATGCTCCTTCGAAGACCTGCGTAGCGAGAAACGGGCACACGGAAGCCAGGGCCCGGGGCGGGCCACGGCAACGGGTAGCTCAGCTACTGGCGAGGCGCATCAAGGCGTGGACGATAGCAGCGGCTGCGGCCGTGCTCAACCCGGATTCGTCATCCGGCCCACCGGCGTGGACGTGAACAGGTGGAGCCCGAGGCTCCGCGACAGGAACCGCGCGGCGAGCTGCCCCTGCACGCTGTTCCCCGCTGCGTCGAGGCGCGGCGCGAACGTCCCCAGCCCGCCCTTGCCCGGCGAGACCGTGACGATCCCGCCCCCGATGCCGCTCTTCCCGGGCAGCCCGATGTCGTAGAGCCAGTCCCCGGAGCTCTCGTACAGCCCGGCGGTCGCCATCACCGCGAGCACGTGGTGGCAGGTCTCGGGATCGACCACGCGTTCGAGCGTCACGGGATTCAGGCCCCCGTCGGCGAGCGTGGCGCCCATCACGGCCAGGTCGCGCGCGGTGACGCCGAGCGAGCTCTGTCGCGTGTACAGGTCGAGTGCTTCCGCCGGGTCGCAGTAAACGCGGCCGCGCTCCTGCAGGAGGCGGACGAGCTCGCGGTTACGGTGGTTCGTCTCCGAGGCGGAGGCGTAGACGGCGTCGTCGAGCTCGAGCGAGCGGCCGGCGAACCGCGAGAGGCCGTCGCGGAGAAAGGCCCACCTCTCCTCTGCGGTCGCGCCCGGGACGAGGCTCGTGGTCGCGATCGCGCCGGGATTCACCATCGGGTTCGTCCTCCCGTCCTCGGCGCGCTCGACCGCCTCGAGCGCGTTGAACGGGAGACCCGTGGCGTTCACACCGAGCCGGGCCCGTGCCTCCGCCGGGCCGATCTCCTCGCACACGAGCGCGAAGACGAACGGCTTGGCGACGCTCATCAGCGCGAACTCGACCTCCGCGTCGCCCACCGTGTGAACGGCACCGCTGACCGCGGCGACGCAGATGCCGAATCGGCCGGGAGGGACGCGGGCAAGCGCCGGGTAGACGTCCGACACCGTTCCCCCCTCCTCCGGCCGGAAGCGCTCGTAGGCCTCGTCGACGACTGCCCGCACGCGGTCGGGGTCGGGGAGCAGCCCGGTCGAGACGAACGACGGGATGCGCTCGGTCACAGGTACCGGTTCCGCTGGAGCCACTGCATGGCGAAGAAGCCCCAGAGCGGCGGGAGGTAGTAGGTCGCGATCCGGTACAGGAGCACCGCGGCGAGCGCGGCCTCCTCGGTCATCCCCGCCGAGGTGAGCCCGATCGTGAGGCCGAACTCGGCAACGCCGATGTTGCCCGGCACCGGCACGAAGCTGCCGAGGAGCGAGACGCTCATGTTGATCACGAGCAGCTCCACGAGCGGGATGTCGTAGCCGAGGCTGTGGGCGAAGACGCCGAGGGAGACCGCGAACAGCACCTCCGTCGCGAGGCTGCCGAAGACGAGCAGCGCGAGCTTGCTCGAGGCGCGGAGCGCGCGAAGCGCCGTGCGCACGTCCGGCCACCAGCGCCGTACCCGGTCCACGATCGCCCGCCGGACGCGCCCGATTGCGACCATGGTGAGGATCGACGCTGCAGCGAGCCCGAGCACGAACCAGAGGAGCGTGCGCTCGCCGCCCGTGGGAAACGGCAGCTCGATCGCCAGGGAGGACTCGGAGAAGACGAGCAGGACGACGAGCAGGAGCGCCTGGATCACCGTGCTGGCGAAGGAGTCGATGGCACCGGCCGCCACCGCCGTCGGCGGCGAGAGGCCCTGGCGCTGGAAGAAGCGGATGTTGATCGCCATCCGCGCGAGGTTCGAGGGGAGCGCGACGTTCATGTACCCGGTCGCGAGCTGCATCCCGTAGACGGGGCCGAACGGCAGAGCGGCCGGTACCGAGCCGAGGGTGGAAAGCGCCTGCGTGACGCGCGGCAGCTGGGCGAGGAGGAACGCGGCGGCGAGCCACCACCCGGAGGCGTCGGAGACGGTCGTACGCACCTGGTCCCAGTCGACGTCGGCCGCCGCCGTGAGGATCGCGTACGAGGCGAGGACGAGCAGCGCGAGCTGGAGCGCAGCCCGCAACGTCACGCGCCGCAGCTTGACGAGGTCCGGCGGCTCGACGCCTACGGCAGCCGCGGCGTGCTCGCGGAAGGCGTCGACGTCGATCTCCCCCTCCTTCAGCGCGCGGCGGAGCGACGGGCTGAAGGCGGCGGACTGGAGGTAGGGCAGGAGCGCCACGACGTCCCCGGCGCCGAGTGCGCCCGTCGCGACCCGGAGCGCGCGCTCCTCCCCCGCCACCGCCGCCGTGGTCATCAGGAGCTGCGCGCGGTCGGTCTGCAGCTGGTGGAGGTCCGGCGCGACGGTCGCCGCTCCGAAGTCCAGGAGCCCGACCTCCCCCGAGACGAGGGCGACCGACTCCGGGTCGATCTGCTGGTGCGCGACCTTGAGCTCGTCGAGCACCCCGAGCGCACGCCAGGCGCCCCGCAGGACGCCGTCGTCCAGCCGCTCGGCCTCGAGCGAGCCGATCGACTCCGCGTCTCCGCGCAGCACGAGCAGCGCGTCGTCGTCGACCGTCGCCCCCGCCGTCACGACCTCGCGCGTCGCGACGCCCGCGTTCCGCGCGAGCAGCGTCACGAAGGCCTCGTGCTCCGCGGACTGAAGCCGCCCGAGCCCCATCGCGGGCCCGTCGCCCCGGTACCAGACGCTTCGCCAGAGCTTCGCGACGAGCTGCGTGTCGGAGGCGTCCCGCCCGTAGACCTTCACCAGCAGTGGACGTCCCTGGTCGTCGACGCCGCTCACGTGGAAGACGCCCGCGATCTGCCGGCGCGCAGCCGCCAGCTCGCTGACGCGGACTCCGAGCTGTGCGAGGCCGGCGCGAACGTCCTCGAGCCCGGGGCGCCCGGCCGACGTTCCGAGAGCCAGGTTGACCGCCGCGGCGGCCGCGACCCCGATCAGGACCGCGGCCAGCGTTCCGATCGGAGTGCCGCCGCCGACGATCGCGGCGCCGACGGTCCCGAGGATCACGACCCACCGGCCGAAGCGGCGCAGCGGTCGCACGAGGTGGGGGGAGACGGCGACGATCACGGCGGTCGCCTCCGCGACGCGCACGTTCGGGAAGCGTGGAGCGCTCGAGGTTCCCGCGATCGCGGCCCACAGGTCGGGCCACTCGCCGATCGTGAGCCGCGCCGCGACGATGCCGAGGAGGCCGGCGAGGACGACCGCGGCCAGCGCCTCGCCGGCGACGACGAGTCGCCGGCTCAGCAGCGCGACCACGACGAGCAGGACGGCCCACAGCCACAGCCCGTCCGAGAGGAACCCCCACGCGGGGTCGAGCCACGAGGGGACGCTCGCGAGGAACCGCTCGAGCGAGCGCTCGAAGGACGAGGGTGGGTACGCCGCCACGGCCAGCAGGAGGCCGAGGAGCGCGGGAACGAGCATCACGACGTCCGTCGCGCGGCGGGCGCGCGGCTGGCCCGGGGGCGCGGCGAAGACCCTGAGGCCGCGCCGCAACGCGGCGGTCGACGCCACGACGCCGCGGTCGACGACCGACCCGGGCTCCGGACTGCGATCGTCGGCCACGCTCAGAAGCTCCAGATCAGCGGCACGAGGAGGACGGCGACGACCCCGAACAGCAGGAGCAGCGGCAGGCCGAGCTTCCAGTAGTCCCCGAACCGGTAGCCGCCCGGCTCCATCACCATCAGGTTCGCAGGCGTGGCGACCGGAGTGAGGAAGGACGCGGCCGCGGCGACGCAGATGCCCATCAGGATCGGCTTGGCCGAGACGTCGAGCTCCGCGGCGGCAGACACCGAGATCGGGATCACGATCAGCGCGGTGGCCATGTTCGAGATCAGCTGGCCGAGCGCGAACGTGAGCAGGACGAGCCCGACGAGGAGCGCGTACGGGCCCCAGTCGCCGACGACGTCGACCAGGTTGTCGGCGAGCGTCTGCGCCGCCCCGGACTCGGTCATCGCCGTCGACAGGGGAATCATCCCGGCCACCAGGATGACGGTGTTCCAGGCGATACCTCGGTACGCCTGGTCGATCGTCAGCACGCCGCTGACGACGATCGCCCCGGCGGCGAGCAGGCCCGCCACCGCGGGCGGCACCGCGCCCGTGGCGAGAAGGATCACCATGACCCCTAGGACTGCGAGCGCGCGCTTCGCGCCGGGGCCGAGCGGCACCGCCTGGCGCCGCACGAGGTCGGGCCGGTCGACGACGCGGAGCTCCGGGTCGTCGAGGTGGTATTCGAGAGCGCCCCACTCGCCCCGCAGGAGGAGGGTGTCCCCGACGGCGAGCCGCGTCTCGCCGGCGAGGTCCTCGCCCCTGCGCTGCACCGCGAGGACGACCAGGTCGCCGCTGTCGGTGACCATCCCCGGGAAGACGATCTCGCCGACGAGCGCCGACCGTGGCGGGATCAGGACCTCGGCCAGACCCGATCGCCGGCTGACGAGCGCCCCCGGATCGTCGTCGAGAGCGTACTGCTCGACGAGGGTGTGGGCGAGACTGCTGAAGTCGCGCGTCGCCGAGCGCACCTTCCGGGTCGGGAGCAGTCGCTCGCCGAAGAGGACGACGATCGCGATCGTCCCGGCGACCAGCGGCAACCCGACGAGCGCGAACTCGAAGAACCCGAACCGGCCGACGCCGGCGTCCTCCGCCGACTCGGAGACGATCACGTTCACCGGCGACCCCGTGAGCGCGAGCAGCGAGCCCGCGTGCGCGCCGAAGGCGAGGGGCATGAGGAGCTGGGACGGCGACATGCGGAGTCGCACCGCCATCACCGCGACGACGGGAAGGAGCGCCGCGACGGAGCCGTTGACGCTGATCAGCGCGGTGAGGAGCGCGACGAGCAACATCATGAGGAGGACGACGCGCGTCCGGCTCTCGCCCGCCCGGTCGATGAGCTCCTGCCCCGCCCAGGAGGTGACGCCCGTCGCGTCGAGCGCCTCGCTGACCACGAAGAGGGAGGCGATGAAGATCACCGTCGGATCGCCGAAGCCGGCGAGTGACTGGTTCAGCGTCAGCACCCCCGTCGCCCACAGCGACAGCGCCGTGCCGAGCGCGACGGCCGCGACGGGCAGGTGGTCCCAGACGAACACGGCCACGACCACGCCCAGCACGAGGAAGGTGATCGTCTCGTCGCTCACGCGGCTCTACCGTCGAAGACGGTGCTCACGGCCCGAGCGTCCGGGTCAGTCCGTGTGAACGGGCGCTCCTGGCCCGAGCGGGATCCCGATCACGTACCAGGCGACGAAGAACAGCGTCCAGGCGATCGACAGGATGACCACGTAGGGCAGCATCATCGAGACGACGGTCCCGATGCCGGCGTCCTTGCGATAGCGCTGCGCGAAGACGACGATCAGCGGGAAGTAGGCCATGAGCGGCGTGATGACGTTCGTCGGCGAGTCGCCCACGCGGTACGCCGCGAGCACCGTCTGCGGGGCAACGTCGAGCCGGATGAAGAGCGGGATGAAGATGGGCGCGAGCAGTGCCCACTTCGCGATCGCCTGCGGGATGATCAGGTTGACGACGATCGTGAGGAGGATCACGCCGATGAGCAGCCACACGGCGCCGATGTCCGCCGACTCGAGGACGTCGCCGAGCTTGACCGCGAGCACCTCGGGGATGTTCGAGTAGTTGAAGTACGCGATGAACTGCGCGATCAGCAGGAACAGGAAGAGCAGGCCGGCGAGGCCCGCCCACGACTTCGTGATCGTGTCGATGATGTCGCTCGAGCCCTTGATCGTCCCCGCGCCCCGACCGTAGCCGTACCCGGCCGCGAAGAAGACGAGCGTGATGATCACGATCAGGCTGTCCATGAACGGCGAGTTGCCGATGATGTCCCCGGTCTCCGGGTCGCGGAGGGGTGCGTCCGGGAAGATGGTCAGGAGCGTGACGCCGACGACCACCGCCAGCGTGGCGAGACCGGCGAAGCGCAGGCCGCGCGCGTCCGCCTCCGGCGAGACCTCGAGAGCCTCCTCCTCCATCGCCCACCCTTCGCCCTGCTGCGACGCGTCCCAGTCGCCGAGCTGCTTCTCGACCAGGCGCGAGCTGATCAACGTCAGGACGAACGCGACGAAGACCGTCGACCCGATGCCGAAGTAGAGGTTCGCGGCGATGTCGATCTGGAGGTCCTCGCTCCCGGCGCCGATCGAGTCGTTCGTGATCTCCGTCAGGACGGCGTCGAGTGGTGTGAAGAGGGCGTTGACGCCGAAGCCGGCGGCAACGCCTGCGAACGCAGCCGCGATCCCGGCGAGTGGGTTCCTGCCGACGCTCTTGAAGGCGGCGGCCCCTAACGGGATCAGGACGAGGTAGCCCGCGTCGGAGGCGACGCTGGAGAGGATCCCGAGCAGCACGATGATGAACGTGAGCGTCCCTCTCGACGACACCCCGACGAGCTTCCGGATGAGCGATGCGATGAGCCCGGCCGCCTCGGCGAGGCCGACGCCGATCATCACGACGAGGATGATCGCGACGGCCGCGAAGTTCCTGAAGTTCGAGACGAACGAGGTGAAGAGGTAGCGGACGCCCTCCGCCGTCAGGAGCCCCCTGACCTCGGAGGTCTCGGTGACGAGCTCGTAGTCCTCGGCATCGACGGGCTCGGATGGCCCCACGTCGACCGGTTCGCTCGAGCCGCCGTAGTAGGTCTCCTCGGTCGGCACCGCCGGCGGCTTGACGATCTCGTACGTTGCCTTGACGTCGAACCAGTAGAGGGCCTGCGAGAGAACGATCACCGCAGCGCAGAGGGCGAGGAAGAGGATCGCCGGATGGGGCATCTTGTTCCCGCCGCGCTCGATCGCATCGAGCACGCGGATCATGAACGTCCGCTCCGCGGGTGCCGGTGCCGGCTCGGGAGTCGAGCTCACGACGCCTTCCCGTTCCGGTACGACTCCGCGTAGCGTCCGAAGAAGTCGGCCTCCGCGAGGACCGCCTTCTCGAACTCGTCGAGCAACATGCGCTCGTTCGGGGCGTGGATGTTGGCGAACCCGTCGGTCGTGCCCATGAGGATGATCTCCGCGTCGGGCACTGCCTCGCCGAGAGCGCTCACGAGCGGGATCGAGCCACCCGTGGCGACGAAGACGGTCTCGCCTTCCCAGGCGCCGGCGAGCGCGGTACTCGCGGCGTCGTACGCCGGCCCGGACGTGTCGGCGAGGAACCCCTTGCCCGTCTCGGCCTTCTCGACGTGGAGCTCGATGCCGAACGGCCGGAGCTCCTCGAAGTGCCGCGCGAGCGCGTCCTGCGCCTCGAGCGGGTCCTGACCAGGGTGGATGCGGAGGCTGATCTTCGCCTTCGCGGTGGGGACGACCGCGTTCACCGCCTTGTCCACCGAGAGCACGTCGATGCCCGTGACGGTGAGCGCCGGCCCCGACCAGAGCCGCTCACCGAGCCCGCCCGTGCCGAGGAACGGCAACCCCGGCTCGATCTCCGCGAGCTCGCGGAACTCGTCGTCCGAGAACGAGGCGCCCGTCCACTCCTCGCGGCGGAGCCCGTCGACGACGACGTCGCCGTTCTCGTCGTGCGTCGAGGCGAGCGCGTGGAGCAGTGTGATCAGCGAGTCGGGCGCCGCGCCGCCGAACTGCCCGGAATGCTTCGGTCCCGCCAGCGTCCGTACCTCGACCGTGACGACACACATCCCACGCAGCCCGATCGTCAGCGTCGGGACGCCGGGCCGGATGCTCCCCATGTCGCCGATCACCATCGCGTCGCACGCGAACAGCCCGGGGTTGGTCGGCGGGTACGTGGTGAAGGCGCTCCCGGTCTCCTCCTGTCCCTCGATGACGATATTGACCCCGACCGGAGGCCTGCCCTCCCAGGCCCGCAGCGCGCCGACGTGCATGAGGATGTTCGACTTCGAGTCCGCGGCGCCGCGCCCGTAGATCGCGCCGTCACGCTCGGTGGCCTCGAAGGGCGGGGACTCCCACTTCGACTCGTCGCCGATCGGCACGACGTCGTAGTGCCCGTACAGGAGAACCGTCGGCGCACCGGGGGGCGCGGGGATCTCGCCCATGACGATCGGCGCCGTGTCCGGAAGCTCGAGCGCTTCGAGCTTCTGCACGCCTGCGTCGCGCAACATCGGGACGATCGCGTCGTGGCAGCGGATGAGCTCCTCGCGCGTCTCCTCCGGGAAGCCGAGCGCCGAGACGCCGGGGATCGCGACGAGCCGCGCGAGGTCCTGCTCGAGCTGCGGCATCAGCGCCGCGACGCTCTCGCGGGTGGGGCCACTCATCGGCGCACGCTCCCTGGCAAAGGTGCCTCCTCTGACGACGGTGTGCGCGCGACTCTAACCAGCGCGAGCGCCGAGGACGATCCGGGAACACCTCCGGCTAGGCTCGGCGCCGTGGAGCGCGAGCCTCGGTCACGTTCGGACGAGCTGATGCAGCGGCTCCAGGAGCTCCGTGGGCGCGCGGAGGCCCTGCCCGGCGCGCGGTTGGCACTGGAGGCGCTGACGAGCGAGCGCGCGCTCGGGGGCGGGCTGCTCGCGGGAGGGGTGGCGTTCCGGGTCTTCCTCTGGCTCGTCCCCTTCGGGCTCGTCCTGGCGCTCGTCTTCTCCGGGTGGAGCGAGTACGACCCGGAAGGGCTCGAATCGGCAGCGCGCGAGCTCGGGGTCGGCGCCGCCGCGGCCCAGGCGGCAGCCGAGGCGCTGCAGGGAGGCGGACAGAGCCTCGTCGTCGTCGGCCTGGTGGGACTCGTCGCGCTCAGCTGGTTCACGCTCGGCGCCCTCCGTGCCTTCGTCCTCGCATATGCGCTCGCGTGGCACCTCGACCTGCCGCGGATCCGGCGGCCGCTCCACGCGATCGTCGTCTTCAACGGGCTGTTCCTCCTCGCGATGCTCACCTCGGTCGCCGAAGCCTGGCTCCGCGAGCAGATCGGCGTCGCGGCACTGCTCGGGATCATCCTGACGTTCGCGTCGACGACCGCGATCGCCCTCTGCGCGATGTGGCTTCTCCCACACCGCGCAACGCACCCGCGTGAGCTCCTTCCGGGCGCCGTGCTCTTCGCCGGAGGCAACCAGGTCGTCCAGGTCGCCGTGCTCTTCTACTTCGCGCCCGAGCTGGGGGAGCGCCAGGAGACATACGGCGCGTTCGGCGCGGCGGCGGTGATGCTCATCTGGCTGTACGTCCTCAGCCGGCTCGCGACCGGCGCGGCGTTCCTCAACGCCACGCTCTGGCAACACCATCACCCGGACACGCAGTCGTCATAAGCCGCGTGCATAGTCTCGGCACCTTGCGCCGCGCAGCCATGCAGCGAGCACTCGTCGCCGTCCTCGGCGCGATGGCCGCGCTCGCGTTCGCTGGCACTGCACTCGCGGGTCCCGAGGAGGATCTCGCCGCCCGCTACGCGCCGGTCGTCCGGCTCGTCGAGCAGACGGAGGAGTGCGGGCCCGGGGAGCCCTACGAGCCGAGCGACATCGACGCGTTCCTCGGCGAGGAGACCGTCTCCCTCCGCGGGCCCTGGCGCAGCAACGACCTGGTCGAGATCGCGCCCGAAGCCGACGACCTGGGACGGGGCCTCTACGAGTACAACCTCGACTTCCCGGGCGACGCGCTCAACCCCGGCTGCGACTACGAGCGCTGGGCGCGACGGATCACGGAGGGCACGGAGCCGACGGTGTACGCGCACGTCGCGACGGAGGGGAGCGCACCCGGCCGCCTCGCGCTGCAGTACTGGCTCTACTACGCCTTCAACGACTGGAACAACCTGCACGAGGGCGACTGGGAGATGATCCAGCTCGTCTTCGACTCGGGGACGGTCGAGGAAGCGCTCGACGAGGACGGTCCACTCGAGGTCGGCTACAGCCAGCACGAAGGCGCCGAGCGCGCCAGGTGGGGGGACGAGAAGCTCGAGCTCGTGAACGGGACGCACCCCGTCGTCCACCCCGCAGCGGGGTCCCATGCGAACTTCTACGAGGAAGGCCTCTACCTCGGCCGTTCAGCGGAGCAAGGCGTCGGATGCGACGACACGACAGGGCCGACCGTCGAGCTCCGACCCGAGGTCCGCACGATCGCGACCGACCCCGCCGCCGCACGAGCGGCCTTTCCGTGGATCGCCTTCGAGGGACGCTGGGGAGAGCGGCAGACGGCGTTCTACAACGGCCCGACCGGCCCGAACCTGAAGTCGCAGTGGACGGCGCCGATCACCTGGTCCGAGGACTGGCGCGACCGCAGCTACGCGGTGCCCGTCGGGGGGCACCTCGGAACGGATGCGACGGACTTCTTCTGCGAGTCGGTTGCAGCGGGCTCGGAGTTCGTGCGCAAGCTGGTGGAGAACCCGCAACGGATGATCCTCAGCCTCGCGATCATCGCCGCGCTCCTCCTCTTCCTGGCGACGCGCACGTCCTGGCGGCCGAGCACGCCACTCCGCGTGGGCCACCGGCGCTCGTGGGGACGCACTCTCACGGCCTCGGCCCGGATGTATGCATCGCACCCGCTGCTCTTCGTCGGGATCGGGCTGATCACGATCCCGATCTCGATCGTCATCTCGATCCTCCAGTCGGGCCTCGTCCGGGCGTCGACGATCGCGGGGGTCGAGCCGGACGGGGAGGGTGGCGGCTTCCGCGTCATGCTCGCGCTCGCGATCGGCACCGTCCTGACACTGCTCGGGCTAGCCCTCGTCCAGGCAGCCAGCGCCCGCGCGATCACGGAGATCGACGCGGGCCGGAAGGTCGGCCCAGTCGGCGCGTACCGCATGACGCTCGACGGCATCCGTCCGCTCCTGGGCGCGCTCGCCGTCGCGGTCGCGGTCGTGAGCCTCCTGTGGCTCTCCGTCTTCCTGATCCCGATCGCGATCTGGCTCGCCGTGCGCTGGGCGCTCATCGTCCCGGCCGTCGAGCTCGAGGAACGATCCGCCCTGGAGGCGCTGCACCGGAGCGGAGCCCTCGTCCGGCTGCAGTGGCTGAAGGTGGGCACGCTCGTCGTCGTCGCAGCGTTCCTGGCGATCGTCACCGGGCCGCTCGTGGGTGCGCTCCTCATCCTCCTCGCCGACCTGCCCTTCGAGCTCGTGAACGTCGTGGCCGCGCTCCTGTATGCGGTCGCGATGCCCTTCGTCGGTGTCACGACGACCTACGTGTACTACGACACGCTGGCGCGGGAACGTCTGGAGGAGAGCTCTCCCGCTCCCGCCGAGCTGCCGGCCGAGGTCGCCCTGTGACGTTCGTCCGCGGCACGGGCTAGAGTCGGAGTCGGTGCGGAGCCGGCGCAGGCTCCGTGCGAGGCGACGTGGCCTCAGGGCTCAGGAGAGCTCTGGGGTCTTTTTGTTGGTCCGGACAGGAGGTGACGACATGTCGGAGGTCGAGGAACGGCACTACCTGCGGAACGGCGGCGAGACGCTGCCGGATGCACGGGACGCGCTCGAGTGGGCGACGGAGACGCGCGTCGCGATGGTCGACCTGAAGTTCTGTGACCTGCTCGGGACCTGGCAGCACGTGACGCTGCCGCTGACGTCCTTCG
>Ga0210076_1000066_pt1 | contig 21548 bp, 18 predicted proteins | sample MayberryNW_Catta_3_FD_184876 | JGI IMG/M metagenome (GOLD analysis project Ga0210076, IMG submission 184876) | Wetland microbial communities from San Francisco Bay, California, USA, that impact long-term carbon sequestration -... | ecosystem: Environmental > Aquatic > Marine > Wetlands ... | reverse complement strand
GGCGTGGCTCGGGTGGTGGCCGATGACCTACAGACGCTTTGCCTGGGCTTGGAACGAGTCGTCCCTTCGTGTCCAACCAACCCTGTTGTCTAGATACTTGTGAACTCCTTAATAAAAGATAGGAGGATAAAAAATGGCCGCTGAATTCATCGATATCCTAAAAATGCAGGAACTGGAGATCGGTCATAGTAAGAAGGTGCTGTTCACCTCCGACCATTTTCACACTTGGCTGCACGGCGATTACCCCGGCACCAAGGGGCCGATGCACAAACATACGGCCGACCAGCAATTTTACTGTGTCCAGGGACAATGCACCTTTCACTTTCCCGACGGCACCTCGCGCGCGCTTGACCCGGGAATGCTGGTGACGATTCCGGCCGGTCAGCTCTACCAGCTCGACAACACGGGAGATAAATACATGATTCTTCTCGGCGCGCGCGCCGAGCCGGCCGCCAATCCCAGATTCAGCGCCAAAGACGAAGAGGTCGGTCATGGGGACTTCGCCAAGCGAAATTTGGATAAGATCAAGGCGCCCGAGGACAAGAAAGCGCGGGCCCGGGCCCAAGTTTAATTTCACGTTTCACTCCATGTGGAGATTAGCCCTTTTGCTATTGGCTATAGCCGGCGCCGCAGCGCCGCCGGCGGCTCTCGGCGCGGACCGCGTCAGGCTCGCGCTGCCGGCAAAGTCGATGGGCTATCTGCCGTTCTTCGTTGCCCTGCATCGCGACTATTTCAAAGACGAAAATATCGAGATCGAGACATCGATGATGCTGCCGCAGCTGGCCCACAACGCGCTTTTGGCTGGCGAGGTCGATTACCACGGCGTCGCCGACTCCGCACTTCGCCTGGCCGCTCGCGGTGCGCCCTTGAAAGCCATCTTCTTCGGCGCCATCCGGCCCAATTACTTCTTGATGAGCAAATCTCAAGTCCGATCCGTCAGCGAACTGCGCGGGAAATATGTCGGCATGGCCCGCTTCGGCGACACCATCGAATTAGCCAGCCGCATCGCACTCGATCGCGAAGGGCTAGACTTGGGGCGCGATGTGGTACCGATCATGATCGGCCTTCCGGTCACTCGCGTCGCCGCTCTCACCGCCGGCTCCATCGACGCCACCATCGTCGTGCCGCCGGACAACGTTTTGCTGAAGCAGAAAGGTTTCCGCGAGCTGCTCTTTCTCGGTGACGCCGTCGAGTTTCCCAGCAACGGCTACGCAACCTCGGATCGACAGTTGATTGAAAAACGCGATTTAACCAAGCGCCTGCTACGCGCGCTGTACCGCGGTCTCACATTCGCCCGGGAACGCCCGGAGGATGCGATGCGGATCATCGAACGCGAGTGGAAAGTCGACAGCGCCGTCGCGCGTGAATCCTACGTTTCCTTGGCGAAGTCGTTCAGCCGCGCCGGCACTGCAAGCGAAGCCGGACTGCTTTTTCACACCCGGCGTATCCAAAAAGTGGAGAAAGGCGTTGGTGATATTCCGCTCAACCGCATCGTCGATTTCCGCTTGATCGAGGAAATACGGCGAGAAAACAACCAATGATACCCCGGAGGGGACGATGTCTAGCGCAAGACTGCCGGTTTTCGAAAAATTCATTCAAGAGCTCCGCGCCGCTTGGGCCGAGCTGCCGGACACGGAAGCGCGCATGAAACGAGGCCAGACGTTGCTCGAAAATTTGGTCCAAGATCCAAGTATGCGCGAGGCGTCTAAATCGTGGCCTTCCACCGAAGGACGGAAGAACTTGCTCTTCTACGAAGACGCAGATTACGGTTTTGCCATCAACGGCGTCGTCCGCGTTCCCGGCCGAAAAGGCAGCATTCACGATCATGCCCATGCGTGGACGGCCTATGGAATTCTCGACGGCACCGAGAGTTTGGAACGCTTTCGCCGCATTGACGACGGCTCGAAGCAAGGCTACGCCAAACTCGAGCTGGAGAGCGTTACCGAAGGACAACCGGGAAAAGTGGACCTCGTTCCGCCGTTTGACGTTCACGCCGAGCAAGGCGGCCCGACGAGATCCGTCGCCGTGATCCTCCGCTCCGAGCGCGTCGCCGGCAAAGTTTTGCAAGGCAGTTACGACAAGGAGAGCAACACCGTGCGTCGCATCGAAGGACCAACAAACATCCCCTACGATATCACCAGCTAGATCGAGGCCCAGCCCGCATTAATTGTGATGAAGCTAGAATCGTGCAACCTCTCCGGAGCAAAAGCAATCGGCCTGTGCCTCGCTGATGCAAACGGAGGCAGTGCTCGTGAGATTTCCGGTGAAAAGCTCAAGTATCGTGTCAAGAAGCAACGCATGACCATGAAATAGTTGGCCCTGCTGCCTTAGACACCTGCGAACTCTGCGCGACTCGACCCTCTGTGACGAAATGAGCGATTGTTACTTCGGTTTTTCGACTTTGCCCTTGCGGGTTTCGTCCTGAAATCGTCGGGTTACTTCCACCGCGATAGAAAGGGTTATCCCCGCGTCAACGCGGCGGCGATATCGGCAATGAGATCATCCGCATCTTCGATGCCGACCGAATAGCGGATCAAATTGTCTTTGATGCCGACCATCAAGCGCTCTTCGGTAGAAAGCTCGTAGAAGCTCATCAACGCCGGCTGCTCGATCAAGCTTTCGACGCCGCCGAGCGACGGAGCGATCTGCGGAATGCGGCAGGCGTCCACCACTCGCGATGTCGCATCCAAGTCACCGTCTATTTCAAACGAAACTACACCGCCGAAGCCGCGCATTTGGCGGCGCGCCACGTCATGCTCCGGGTGTGAGGGTAAACCGGCATAGTGCACGGCTTTGACACGCGGGTGCGTCGATAAAAATTCGGCGAGCGCTTGCGCGTTGGCATTCTGCCGGGCGACGCGCAGCGCAAAAGTCTTCAAGCCGCGTACCAGCAGGTATGCGCCGAGCGGATCGATGATCGCGCCGGTCACGTGCTGCAACGAGCGGATGCCATCGACCAACTCGGCGCATCCAAGCACCGCGCCGGCGAGCAGATCGTTGTGTCCGCCCAGGTATTTGGTGGCCGAGTGCAGCACGAGATCGATGCCGAACTCCAGCGGACGCTGGTTGTAAGGTGTGGCGAAAGTCGCGTCGATCAGAGTCTTGACCCGGTGGCGTTGGCCAATCCCGGCAAAACGCACGAGATCGACGATGCGATTGTACGGATTGGTCGGCGATTCGCTGATCAGCAGTCGCGTGGTCGGACGAATCGCCTCTTCGATCGCGTCGTAATCGCCCGCCGGCACCGTCGAAACTTCGATACCGTAACGGTGCAAGACCTGGGTGAGGAACTGCCGGGTGCGCCGGTATGAATCGTCGGTTACGACCACGTGGGAGTTGTGCGATAGGACCGCATAGAGGGCCGTGGTGACCGCCGCCATGCCGCTGGAGAAAAGCAGGCAATCCTCCGCACCCTCGAGTGCCGCCAGCTTTTGCTCCGCGATGCGCTGGGTCGGATTGCCGTAGCGGCCGTATTCTTCCCGCTCGATTCGATGCTGGAAATGGTCGTGCAGCTCCCGGGTATCGGCGAAGGTATAAGTGGCCGTCTGCACGATTGGCGTGGCGAGCGAATTAGCCAACTTCGGCCGGGACTCGCCACCATGCACGGCCAGTGTGCTGAAGCCGAGCGCCTTGCCGTCCGCGCCGGTCGACGCGAAATTTCTCCGCTCGCCGTCGGTCGCGTCCGTCTTACTTTGCCGGGCGCCCATTAGCCGTCCAGCAAGCGCACGCGCTCCACGTAACGCGAGATCGCGTCGCTGATTTTTTGGGGATCGGCGCTCAGCTCGACCGGCCGGTTGTACTGGGTTCCTTGAATGCCCTCAAGTGTGCCGGCGTGGTAGGCGATCTTCTGCTCGGCGAACTTGAGGCCGTGCGCCGTGGAAATGACAACAACTCTCTCATGGCCATGGATGACTTTGCGTTCGACCAGCTTCCGTAGCGCCGCCAGCGCGACGCCCGTATGAGGGCAGTTGAACATGCCGGTGCGATCGGCACGCGCCACTTCTTCAGCGAGCTCGAACTCGGAAGCTTGCTCGACCACGCCCCGGAAACGCTGCAGGGTCGCTATCGCTTTGCGAATGCTCACCGGGTTGCCGATCTGGATCGCGCTCGCCAGGGTTTTGCGCGCCGTGACCGGCTCGAAATGTTCGAAATTCTTCAAATAAGAGAGATAGAGCGGATTGGCGTTCTCAGCCTGTGCCACGCAGATGCGCGGCAATTTGCTGATCAGCCCCAACTCGTACATCATCAGAAAGCCTTTGCCAAAGGCGCTGACGTTACCCAGATTGCCGCCCGGCAGAATGACCCAATCGGGCACCTCCCAGTCGAACTGCTGTACGATTTCGATCGAAATCGTCTTCTGACCTTCGATACGCAGGCTGTTCATCGAATTCGCCAGGTAGATGCGTTTATGCTTCGTGACTTCTTGCACCGCGGCCATGCAGCCGTCGAAGTCGGCGTCCAGTGAAAGCACGAGCGCGCCGTTGGCTAGCGGCTGGACCAGCTGGGCCGGAGAGACCTTGTCGCGAGGTAAAAAAACGACGGTGGGGATACCGGCAGCCGCTCCGTACGCCGCCAGCGCCGCCGAAGTGTCGCCGGTCGACGCACACGCCATCGCGTCGATGGGCTCGCCGTTGGCGATCATCTGATTGACCACCGAGACCAGCACCGTCATGCCAAGATCCTTGAACGAGCCCGTGTGCGAATTGCCGCATTGCTTCACCCAGAGATCCTCGACGTGAAGCTGCTTGCCGTAACGGTTGGCCCAAAAAAGGTTCGTGTTACCCTCGCAGGTCGACACGATGTTCTCGTTGTCGATGAACGGAACGACCCATTCTTTTTTTGCCCACACCCCCGAACCGTAGGGGTAAACGTTTTGGCCCACGCGATCATCGAAGAGCTTGATCCACCCCGCCGCCGCCCGCGTGCTCAGTGCTTCCATGTCGTGACGCACTTCGAGCAAATCGCCGCAGGACGGACAACGGTAGATGATCTCGAGCAGTCCATACTGTCCCGGACAACCGTTGATGCACTGGAACCAAGCGTTATAGCTCATGGGAAAACACTTCTCCGCAGCCCATTCCAAAACATATGCGCTGGCGTAATGTCAGCAGAGCCAAAACCGAGCATAAACGGCACACAAGCAATAGTCCAAGTCGCTGCTCTCACATCTGGCTTTTTCGGTTACTGATTCGACATCACGGATTCGCGTCAATCCATGCTTTCGCGAGATTGATGACAAATCGTTCCGCATCCTCGCTGCTCTTAAAGCGATCGGCCAGGCCGCCGATCGAATGGGACTGTCGGATGCCGTCGTGCCGCCACGTGATCTCGGCGCCCGCGGTCCACTGCTTGTCGCTTGGGTTAAGCGACGCGTAAGCAATGATCAGCCGCTCATTGTAGTAAAGGTTAGCCATGTCACTGCGGATTATAGACACGTTGGACGGATATTGCCAAGAATTGCACGGAAATCGTTTTCGCTTGCAGCGAGCAAGAACGCTCTTTACCGACCGGTCCGATAGTCATCGGCTTCGGAATGTTTTCGACGGTGCACGAACATGCGGGGAGTGGCGCCTGGGCGGATGTGCGAATCCTCATTAGACGGCTATGCCCAAACGATCGAGCCAAAGTGAGTGGATAAAAACCCCCGCCGATGATTCTCCGATGAGTAGCCGACGCCGTAAGTATCCGGTGCGACGCGAAATCCATCTGCTAGAGAAACGCAATCATCCCGAGCCCGGTGAGCGAATCACTATTAACCAACGGGCAACTCCACCCTCTTTCGTTGTCAATTTCCTTCCATCCTCTTTCTCATGAGTTCCGTTGTTTCGCTTCGTCTCCGCTGGCTTGCCCTTTGCGTTTCACGGCCGGCAGGAATCTTCTTTGGATCCGGGACGAACGGCCAGATCGGTCATAAAGCTCGGGGAACAATATTTATGAACAACTTATCGATTGTCGAACCGACCGACGGCGCGATCCTTGAACGCCTCCACAAAAAAAGTACTCGCGACGGAGAGGAAAGGCTCATGCTGGCGGTGCTGGAAAGCGCCACCGAAGACTTTCAGAAGTATGTCCTCGCGAGCAACCGGCGCGGAGTCGAGTTGTTCCAAGCGGCTGAACAGTGGATTCTCGATACCGACGATCCTTCTTTTTTCTCATTTGAAAATATCTGTGAGTATCTCCAGCTCGACGCCAACTATATGCGCTCAGGATTCATGCACTGGAAAGCCGCAAAGCTCAGCGGTCGTCTCAAAACATGCGCCAGCGGTGCAAATCGGCGCTAACCCTGCCGTTCCGCACGATCGTTCCCCACCCCTAACCGAGCTGCCATCTTGATTGTCAAACCAAAGCTAGTGGCTTCAGCCTGAGGCTGATCAGCCCAAGCGTAAAGTACGATCCGGAATCCGGAACTTCACACAAACGACGGGTTCCTATCGGCGCTGATTTTCAAAAAGCGTCAGAGTCGCGGACGTTGACGCATCTCTTCATTATCGGATAGCTTGAATCAAAGGAGGAGCGAACATGATCTCAGACCGCGAAAATGCAAAGCGCGAGGTTGCTGCGGCCAACCGCGTGCTCGCCAACCTTGGTCTCGCAACCGGCATGACGGCCGCGCTCGGCCATGCGAGCATGCGGATTGCTTCTGAACCCAATTATTTTTTCGTCAAAGGCCGTGAATATGAGTTCGATGCTCTGGCGATCATGGAGCCGGACGACATGGTCATGTGCGATACCGACGGCTTCCTCATCGCCGGACGGGCCGGACTGACGCAGTGCTCCGAAGTTAAGATTCACGCGTGCATCTACAAGACCCATCCTAACGTCGAGGCCATCGTGCATGTCCACCCGCGCTACACGATCCTGATGAGCGTACTCACCGGTTCGCTCAAGCCGATGCGTCAGGAAGGCGCCCAGCTCCTGCGCCGTCCGCTGCCGGTTTACCCGCACGTGAAGACCATCCAGAGTGACGCCGAAGGCATGGAGGTCGCGAATCTGTTAGGTGATCGCCGGGCAATCCTGCTGCGCGGCCATGGCGCAGTGACGACGGGAACCAAGCTCTCAGAAGCAGTCATGGGGATGGCGCACCTCGAAGAACAAGCACGGATGAACTATCTTGCCTATTGCGCCCAGGGCAGCGACTATACGTTTCTAAAGGACGACGTCCTGGATGAAATGTTGAACCGTACCCCGCTGCACGAACACGCGCACTTCAAGGAGGTTCTCAAAGGCCGCGAACCCCAACGCGACGGCACCTGGAATTATCAAAAGAGGTCGGCGACAAGAACTAAGTGATGACTTCACGGCGTCATTCTATTCGAATGAGGTTTGGAAGCCTCTAATCGCTGCAAATATTTTGCGCATAGCTTCTGCGTGATGCGACAACCTTAGATTGACGCCGGAGCTTGATTTCAATGCATCGTCTCCCTATCGATCTTCCAGATCGCGTAACTTAGAGATGATTTAGCAACAGAAAGCCTCCCGCTCCAAGCAGAGCCAATCCCAAAGGCGTGCTCAGTTTCCCTCCCCAAGATAAATTCTTCTCGACCGCCATGACTGCGGCCAAACCGAGCATCCAACCGATATTCCCCACGCCCACACCGAACATCAAAAGCATCAAAGCCCAACAACAACCCACACAAAAGATACCATGATGGATGCCTAGGAAAAGGGCGTTCCGGCGATCGTGGCGCCCGCGCCAGTACTCCATCACGAAGCTCAGCGGGGCGCGGCATTTGTCAAGACAGCGGTATTTCAAACCGCTAAACTGAAAGGCTCCAGCAAACAACAGAGTGCCGACGCCGATCACCCAGGCATTCGCCGCCAACCAACTACTGCGTTCCACAATCTCATGTAACACCCAATCCGCTAGATGAGCCGCGACGCCGAATCCTGCCCATGCGCCGAGATAACCCGCAATGACCAGTGCCCTTAGCTGCGCGCGATCTTGCCGCCGCACGGTTAGGCGCCGAAAAATCTCGAGTAGCGGCAGGGTCGTCGGCAGCATCATGGCCACCGTCATCAAGGTCCAACCGATAAGATAGAGAGCTACGAGGACAAAGAGCGAATCGTTACCGGCTAGTTGCCCGTGATCGAGGTATCGGCCATAAGGAGATCGACTCCAGATCCAAAGTGTCAGCCACGCCAGCGAAACCAATGATGCGATCAACCACAGGAACGTTGCGCGGCCGGACGAGCGCAATGGAGCGTTGGAGTATCGAAAGGTGGTAGCATTGGGTTCCGAATACATCACGCCATTACTCCATCACTCCGATACTCCAATCTACTACGGCGTGCTGAAGCGCTTCAACACTCCCCTGCAGATGCGTTGGCTCAGCTCTGGAAGCTAAAATTTCCTTGTATCGCGTTATGGTCTTTAAGGTCGATCGATTGTTTCAATGCCGGATTATTCATTTTAAACTTCGTCGCCTTGGCGACATATGCAGGAGAACCGGGAATAGTTGAAAATATCGAGTCGTGAAGCGTTGTCACCTGGCCATTGGGACCCCGAAAAGGCTCCATCTCGCAATCGGCGACGTTGCCGATCCGCAGGGTCCCCTTCCCCTCCTTGACCTCGAAGCTAATCGGCGAGCGCTCCACGGCGACCACCTCGCCGATCAACTGCACCAGATCGGCGATCGGACCGCCTTGCTTGCCGGTATAAACGCTCAGGAGCGCTTGTTCCTGCTCCCGGGTAGCCCTCTGATCTATGTGGACGACCGCACGCCAGTTCCCTTTCAGCACGTTTCCCGGAATGTGCACAATGAATCCTAGAGTGAGACCGGATACATCGACGCCATCGATTTCGCCTTTTTCGAAATGGTGGGCCAACGCGGAATCACAAGTTCCGTTATCCGGATCGATGCCGATCCAGCACGGACAGAGTACTTCGCAGTTGCAAACTTCGAGCAGACTTCCTTCCAGTTTATAAGCCATAGCGGATTCCCCCTTTTCACGAGTTCTTTTTAGTAGGTATTAAACCAAAACAAAGGTAACGGAAGAGCCTTCCCTCAAGCCTCAATGAAAACCCATGCGCGATGATACTTTCGTTCAGGGCGAGACTAGACCGAGACTATTTCGTCCTGAGACCTCCGTCAAGGCGATTTAGAGGAGTGGAAAACCCAAATCTTCGCTAGTTGGTGATTTCTCGCACAAAAAATTTCTGCCTATCCGCTCCCAAGAAACCGACGAGCAGTTTCCCACACGCCATCCGTGCGCTCATTGATGCGATCTACGAGATCTTCCGGCACCCGCTGCTGATCAAAGCGCGCCTGCAGCTCAAAGGCCATCTGCTCCAGAGGACTCTGCTCGTATCCATGCTGCAATAGACCTACTGCGTAGGCCAATAGGAAATTGTCCACACCGAGACGGTCCCACTGGACAACGTGAACGAGTTCGTGAAAATAAAGACTATCTCTTTGCTGCCCGTTACACACGAAGAAGGTGTCTTTGTAAGTCACTCCCGTCAATGAGATCATTTCTATGGCGCTAAACTCCGGTAACCCGAGTTGTGACACCGGCGGAAACGGTACCCGTGGCACAATAACCACACGAGCCCTGGCAAGAAGTGTGTCAGGGTAGTGATTCTGTAATTGTAGGAAGGGAGCGTCTGACACTGGAGTCGCAGAATTTGCGTGAGCCTGCAACGTCCGATCGATCCAATCTTTCACACTCGGCAAAACTGTTTGGAGTCTCGTCATAAGAGCTTTCATAGGTTACCCGTTTCTATACAGGCTCCTCCAGTCGCCCGGTTAGCTCACATAAACACTTGAATCCTTCACTCAGCATTCAACGAAGCGCAAGCATCCAGCAGTAGATGAGAACAGAAACTGCCGCACCGCCGCACGTCCATTGGATGCGGGAGCCCGGTGGATGCGGTGCTATGAGAGCGATTAGAACTCCCAAAGTAGCGCCGACCAGGAGACCCAGGAAATGAGCCCAGACGTCGACGCGCTCTCCGCCGGTTCCTAGCATCCCGAGAAGCGCAAGTGCCGCGGCAATCGGCAGCCAGGCGCGGCGCCGACTTACGGCTTTTCGTCGGCGCATAACCACACTCAGCCCACCCAGCACGCCGACGGCGCCAAAAACCGAAGTAGATGCGCCCACTGAGACATGCGGCGAACCGTGCAAAAACGCGTTGGCAAAATTTCCACCCGCACCGGCCAGTAAAATAAGAGCGAAAGCGAGTCCTGTACCCAACGCGTTCGATACGGCGCCAAGGAACAAAGCGACGGCGATCGCATTGCTCACTACATGGGCAACATCCGCGTGCAAAGTGAGCGCGGTCACCGTGCGCCAGAGCTCGCCGTGAAGTATCTGCTGAGCATCCGCACTCCCGCGCTCAAACCAAGGCATCGCCGGATTCGATATGATGGTAACGCCAAAGAACACCAGAATCAGTATGCCCGCAATTGCACTCCCCACAAACGAGCTTGCAGAATTTACCGGCTCAGATCTCTCCGCGAGTTTCGCCGGGTTCTCACTCTCGTATTCGAAAAGAGCGGCACGCGCCCTATCTATCTCTTCACCCGGTACGCTGAGAACGAAGCCGTCCGGGCCTCGACGCAGGCCCGCGGATAGACCTTGAGCAAGAAGCACCAGTTCCCACTCCTCGGCTAGTTTGTGGTCGCCGGTCACCCGCAGGGAAATGTCCGAATCGTTGTTCACCTTGATATAGCGATACGACGTTATCGGTCAGTGTAATAAGACGACTAAAAACCACAAGGACCGGCGTTTCAGCAAATCTTACAGGCTTTTGTAACTGGAATCTCTCTAACGGAATGGCCTGGCGAGCCAGCCAGGAGTTTACGCTGAATATTCGTTCCGCGTACAGGGGTTGAGCCATTACGGGGCCTGATTGCACTGCCCAAGAAATCTGGGTGAGAGGCGGTCAGAAGGCTAGGTCTAACAATAAGGTTGAGCCAAATCTTAATCTAAAACTCAACCGATTTGAAAACCCGTAGCGTGGCATTGAGCGCAGTTTTTCACCAACCTGCAAAACTAAACGGCGTCTGCAAGCCGGTATAGTAACGCCTTGGTTTCTTCGAACCCAAGACATGCATCGGTGATACTCTGACCGTACGTTACAGCTGAATCCTGACGTCCAGCGACAAGGTGGCTCTCGATCATCAACGCTCGAACGGGCGAAATTCTCAGGTTTGCCATGACCGTGTTCGCCACGTCGACCTGCCTGGACGCATCCTTCTCGCTGTTACCGTGGCTGCAGTCCACCATCAGGACCTCGGGAAGCTCGGCCGCGCGAAGCAGTCGAACCGCATTTTTTATGGAGACAGCATCGAAGTTAGGCCCGCTTTCACTACCACCGCGCAGCACGAGATGAGCATAGGGATTGCCGGTGGTTTCCAGGATAGCAGGCGCGCCTTCCTTGGTGAGAGACGGGAACAGGTGTCGGCTGCGCGCTGCCTGAATCGCGTCCACGGCCACCTGGACGTTACCGTCGGTGCGGTTCTTGATACCGACCGGCATCGACAAACCCGACGCCAGCTCTCGGTGTATTTGGCTCTCCGCCGTGCGGGCTCCGATCGCACCCCAGCTGATCAGGTCTGCATAGAATTGGCCAAAGGTCGTATCGAGAAACTCGGTCCCGGCTGGAACCCCCACCTCCAGAACATCGGCAAGCAATCGCCGAGCGAGGCGTAAGCCCTTGTTGATGTGGTAGGACTCATCTAGATCCGGATCATTGATCAGTCCCTTCCAGCCCACGACCGTCCGCGGCTTTTCAAAGTAGACGCGCATGATAATCAGAAGCGTTTCCGACAGTGCATCCGCGATCGGCTTGAGTTTGGTTGCGTACTCCAGGGCGGCCTTGGTGTCATGTACGGAGCATGGCCCGACGATCACGAGGAGCCGGGCATCTTTCTGGTCGAGAATCGCCTCGATCGCTCGGCGCGCCTCGTATACTCTTGTCGACGCGGCATCGGTGAGGGGGATCTCCTCGGCGAGTATGGCGGGCGAGAGCAGAGGCCGGGTCTTGACGATACGTAAATCGTCAGTCTTCATCGCCGCGGCCCACAGCCGGAAAGAACCCAGCGATTTTCGAAAAACCGCGCGCCGCTTCGAAAACCCAAAAACCGGAGGAGAAACAAATCCAACAACTATCCTGCATTTTGCACGAGAGTACCCGACTACGGGAAATAGTGTCAACCGAGTGCCAGGACCGAGGCTAAGCCGTCGAGCACGAATATCGGTGCATCTTCGCCGGACTTGAAAGCCTCATCGGATGCGCAACGGGTTTTACAGCGAGCTCGAACATGATCTCAGCTATTATCCTAGCCGCCACTCTGTTACGTTACCTGCCGAGTCGTCAATCCGATGTAAGTGAGAGCTGTTTCGCACTGCCGGTCAAGATTGGTCCGGAGCGCAAACACCTCCTCCGCCGTACACTTCTCGTTGCGGCAATCCAAAGCCTTGTCGATTGGGTTGAGATCCAGGTCCGGCGGTTGCACGTCGTGGAGATATTCGACGGCTCTGTCGTTGGAGTCGACGAGGAGGTTGTCCCAAGTGTAGATCAGACGCGCGGCGTAAAGGATGGCGCGGATATAGGGTTTGCGGTCTTTGGGCTCGAGACTCGTCAGGAGGCTCAACTCGGGCAAACGGGATTTCCAGCTTCTCTCGATGCTTTCGCGCTGCTCATGATGAATCTCATCCTTGCTTGGACGGCGGAAGCTTGGCTTCACACCATTCAGCAGCGGCACGCCGTGATCGAGCAGATCGATGCGGTCGATGACCGGCAGACGACCCCAGGTAAAATCGGGATTGCCCCAAAAGACCGAGAGCTTCTTGCCATACTCGGCGTCTAGCGTTTTGGCTTCGGCGATCAGCGAATTCATTTCGGCCGGAGGTGCAGTGCAATTCAGCAGCAATCCTACGTCAATGTCACTATAGCTGTTACTGAAGCCCCCGTGGGCGAGGCTGCCGAGCTTGTAGACTCCGAGTAGGGAGTGGCCGAGGCTAGATTTGAAATAATCAGCGACGAGAGCAGCAAACTTAGCGATCTCGTTCATTTGCGTACTTCTAAGCTTCGCATATTGCAGGGCGACTCGCATTGAGATTTTCTCTCCGTTTCAAATCATAGGTGACCGGGCAACTGAAACCTCTTCCGCGGCATCACAATAATGCATATGTACGCGCCTGCGCGATTCTCCTCGTGAAAAAGAAATATCGGAAACGTTTTTCGTAAAACGATAGACGCCGCCGATGCAACATAGCATAGATCGGTCGGAAGGAACGATCGCTCCTCCTAGACATTTAGACCAGCTTGGAGTAATGGGTGGCTCACCATTGGCAGACGGAGAAAGGAGCAGTCATGGGCGCAACACTCATTACCGGTTTGGGATTGGTCGGGACTTCGTACGCGCAGCATGCGATCAAGCGAGGTGAGAACGTCGTTTTTTACGACTTTGCGCCGCGCAAGGATTTCCTGGCGCACAAGCTTGGCGGCGCGAACGTCACGGTGGTGCAACGCGACGTGCGCGATCTGCCGGCGCTGATCGAGACGATCCAGAAACATAAATGCGACACGGTCATCCACACCGCCGGTCTCATCGGCGGCAAAGTCGCCAACCCGATTTACAGCGGCCTGCAGATCAACGTCATGGGCACGATCAACGTCGCCGAAGCGGTGCGACTCACCGGGGTCAAGCGGCTCGTGCAGATCAGCACCTTTGGCATCTATGATCGCCGCAAAGGCGAGCCCAGTCCAATCGACGAAGATTTTCGCCGCGGCCCGGGTGAGCCCTACGGCAACTCCAAAGTCGCCAAAGAATTAATGGTCGAAGCTTACCAGCGCATGTACGGCTTCGAGCTCATCGTCCTGCGTTTGGCGAATGTCTACGGTGTCGGCCACTTCGCCGGCGGCTCCGGGGGCGGGGAAATGGTGCAGAACATGCTTCAAACCGGAATCAAGGGTGGCGCGGTAAAAATTGCCCAGGAAGTGGCGCGCGATTTTGAGTATGTCTATTACAAAGATCTGGGGCGCGCGCTCGATAAATCCGCGACGACGCCGCTGAAAGAACCGGTGACGCTCAATATCGGCACCGGCGTGGTCATCAAGTTCGATGACTTGGTCGCTTTGGCCGAAAAACTGCTGCCGAAGCTGCAAGTTGAGATCGTTCCCGGCACCAAGGCGCGCTCGGCGAAGCAACCGATGGTGATCGAAAAAGCCAAGCAGGTGCTCGGCTGGAGCCCCGAATACGACATCGAAGCGGGGTTCAGGGACTACATCGAAGAACTAAAAGCGCTCGAATGATCAAGCGTAACCGCCACAGAAACCGCGGACGGCTCTAGCCGTGCGCGCATTACTTTGCGTTCGGTGCGATCATTTCGGCTAAATTGATTTTGCCCTGCTTGCCGCTTTTGTATCCGGTGTAACGAAGCGTCCGACCATCGCTTTGTACGATCACCGCGCCGTCCTCGTAGGTGCTCAACATTTCGGCGCCGGCGACACGGTAGCGCTCGGTGACCTCGCCGCGCTGAGCTTCGGCGCGGCTGCGGGCGCCGGCGGAAACCAGAGCGAGCCGCGGCCGCACTGCGGCAATGAATTCTTTGGTGCTCGCCGTTGCGCTGCCATGGCGTGGCACCTTGATGACCGTGCTGCGCATGTCCTCTGCGCGATCGAGCAATAGCGCTTCCTCCCGCTTGGTGACATCGCCAGCGAACAGGTACCGCAATTTACCGAACTCCAGACGCAATACCACGGCCCCCTCGATCGATTCGTTCGCCGGCGGGTATAACACACAGAATTTGACCCCGGCAATTTCACGGCAGGGTTGGCGATCGTTGAGCGCCACGCGCGCGATTTTCGCTTTTTCGAGAGCTTCTTCCAACTCGTCAAAGCGGTCGGTTTCGCCGCGTTGCGAACCCGACCAGAACTCACGCGGCGCGAATTCGTTGACGAGCGCGCGCATGCCCCCGTAATGATCGATGCGCGGGTGAGTCACGACCAGATAATCGACCTGAAGAATTTTTCGCGAGCGCAGAAACGGCGCCACGATGTTTTCACCGGTATCGAAATCGCCGGCAGCTGTGCCACCGGCATCGATCAGCAGCGTTTTCGCACCGGGTAACTCGACCACGGCGGCATCGCCCTGTCCGACGTTAAGGTGGGTCACCCGCAATTCGTTGCGACGAAAGCGCTCTATCCACCAGTAGGAAGCATCCGCCGCCAGCAAAACGATCCCAACCGTCAGGGCGGCCACACGGTGCGCTCGTTTGGTCAGAGCGAACAGGCAAATCAACATGCCGTAAAGAGCGGTGATTTCCCACACATTCGGCGACGGTACGCCGATGTCAGCCAGCGGTAAACCGGCGAATAGATCGACCAGCCCTGCGGTCAATGACACCAGATATTCAGCCATGCCGGCGAAGAAAATACCCATCTCGGGGGCGATCACGGCCAAGAAACCGATCACCAACCCGAGCGGGACGACGATAAAGCCGACCAACGGGACCACCAACGGATTGGCAATGAAACCCGCCAGCGACAGGTGGCCGAAGTAATGCGCGATCAAAGGCCCGGTGCCCAACGTCGCCAACAGCGGAACGGCGAGATGCATGCCGGCTTGCCTCAGCCGCGCTCTGAACCAGCTTCTTTCCGCGGGCAACTCATCGCTTTTTACGTTTGGAAACCAATCGCGCATCTTTCGCACACCCCAGACAATAAACAGCACCGCCAGAAACGATAGCTGAAAAGAGATATCGGCGATCACGCCGGGCCAAATCAGCGCGATCAGCAACGCCGCCAAGGTGAGGCTGGCGAACACTTCCTCCTCGCGGTCGAGCAACACCGCCAGCTGGTAAACGCCGATCATGATCGCCGACCGAACGGTCGGCACCATCGCGCCAGCGAGCGCCGTATAAAAAACCACCGCCAAGAAAGAAAAGAACGCAGCGACTTTGAAAACATTCACGCGCAGCATGAGGTAGGTGCTGAGCGAACCGCCGTAGCGGATGACGGCGAAGACGACCAGACCGAGCATGGCCACGTGCAGACCTGAAATCGACAGCACGTGATTGACTCCGGCCGCGGTAAAGGCAGCGCGCATTTCCTTGGTAATTCCGCCCATGTCGCCGACGACCAGGGCGGCGAGCAACGCGCCGTTGTCGCGCGAGAGATGGCCGGCGATATATCGGCGAATCTCGCGACGCAAGTCCTCAATAAAAACCCGCGCCGTCCCGCGATCTCGCGCCATCAATTCGACGTGTTGGTCGCTATCGAGAAAGCCCGTGAGGTAAATCGCCCGTCTGGAAAGAAAAGTCGCGTAATCGAAACCGCCCGGGTTGCCGCTGTTTTGTGGAACCATCGGCCGGATCCAAAACCGCACCCGGTCGCCGTAGCGCCAATCGCGGCGCACGTGGCGCAGGCTCACGAGCAGATCGCCGCTGACCTCTTCGGCGCCGGTCGGATGCCAGATGCGCTGCGCCGCCACATGCCAGCGGCTGCGGTTGACCAGCTTATCGGGCTCGTGGCGCAGCGTGCCTTCCAGATACACCCGGGCATCACGCTGCGCCACCGAGCGCAGATGACGGTCGGCAAATTCGGGAAACAGCAGTTGGCGGTGGCGCATATAGCCAAGCGAAAATGTTAGGACGGCAAGCGCCCCCAAGAGTGCCCAACGACGCCACCGCGCCGAACCCACCCAGCCCAACGGTAACAATGAAATAGCTGCCGCGGGATAAGGAATATTCCACGGACCGGCGGCGACCGCCTGTCCGAACAGAAGCGATAGGGTTGGCACGACCAACCAAGCCGACGGATGAATGTCTGTCCCGCTGCCGTCGCTTAGCCGCCGCTCCTGGGTGGACATCCCGGGCTCTTAACGGGACGCACCGCGCAGCGCTTCTATGATGTCCCGGGCAACCTGCTCGTTCATCGATGGCACCTGGAGCAGTTCTTCAAGGGATGCCTCCTCGATGCGCTTGACGCTGCCGAACGCGCGCAGCAAGGCGCGCTTACGCGCGCCGCCGATGCCCGAAATCTGGTCCAGAGCGGAATAAAGCGTCCGTTTCGAGCGCAGCTTGCGATGATGCGTGATCGCAAAGCGATGTGCTTCATCACGTACCCGCTGCAACAAGAAGAGCGCATTGGAATTGCGTTTCAAGATCACCGGATTGCTCTGCCCCGGCAGGAACACCCGTTCTTCACGTCGCTCGATCTCGGCGCTGCGCGCCGCTGCCTGCACGCGCATCTTGGCCAGGCCCACGGCGTCGACGCCCTCGATGCCGAGCTCGGCCATCGCCGTCAGCGCCATGGCTAACTGGCCCCGGCCGCCATCGACGACGATCAGGTCCGGCAGGGCCGCCTCTTCCTTGCCGCGGCTGAAGCGCCGTTTCAGCACTTCGAGCATCATACCGAAATCGTCACCGCCGGAAGATTCGTCGATCGTTTTGATGCGAAAATGGCGATAAAAATTCTTTTCCGGCTCGCCGTCGATAAACGTGACCATGGAACCGACGGCGTTGGTCCCATGGATCGTCGAGATGTCAAAACATTCGATCCGCTGCGGATATCGCTTGAGGCGCAATTGCGCCTGCAGCTCGCGCAGCATCGTCTCGCGCGCTTTTTCCTGATCGTGCCGCTCTGCGAAGCTTTGCCTGGCATTTTCCTCCGCCATCTGCACCAGGTGGCGTTTATCGCCCCGCTGCGGATTGAGGATCTGGACGCGCTTGCCTTTGCGATCGGCCAGAACCTCCTCGCGCGCCTCACAGTCTTCCAGAGTCACCGGCAAAAGAATCTCATCCGGCACAAAGCGGTGTCCCTGATAAAACTGCGTCAGCAGCGAACCGACGATCTCTTCGTCGGGAAATTCCAGATCTTCCAGCGAATAGGAAAGATTCTCGGTGAGCTTGCCCTGGCGCACGAGCAAAACCTGTACTTCGATAAAGCCGCCCTCTCGGTAAAGACCGAAAATATCTTGATCGGCGCCCCAGTGTGAGACCATCCGCTGCTTTTCCAGCGTTTTTTCGACGGCCTGAATCTGATCTCGGATCCGCGCCGCCGCTTCGAACTCGAGCGCGGCCGATTTGGCGTGCATCCGCTGGCGCAACTCGTCGATCAACTGCTGCTGCTTGCCTTCGATGAACAGCATCGCCTGGCGCACCTGCTCGCGGTAAGCATCTTGCGAAACCGGCAGGACGCAGGGCGCCATGCAACGCTTGATCTGGTATTGCAGGCAGGGCCGGCTGCGGTTGCGAAAATTATGCTCCGTGCAGTTGCGCAGCAAAAAGTGCTTTTCGATGATATCGATGGTCTCGCGCGCTGCCACCGCCGAAGAGAAAGGGCCAAAATAGCGGTTGCCGTCTTTGACGATCTTGCGCGTGGCGAAGATGCGCGGCCAGGCATGTTGAGTGGTCACCTTGATGCTCAGATAACTTTTGTCATCTTTCAGACGGATGTTATAGCGCGGCTTGTACTGCTTGATTAAGTTGTTTTCAAGGATCAGCGCCTCTTTATCATTACCGGTGACCAGCGTTTCGACGTCTTCGACCTTGCGCAAAAGGAACTGAATCTGCGAGCGCTCGTCGGAATTGTTGAAATAGGCGCGCACCCGGGCACGCACGTCCTTGGCTTTGCCGACGTAAATCACCTTGCCGGCTTTATCGCGCATGAGATAGACGCCGGGGCGCGACGGCAAATTGGCTAATTTCTCTGGGATCGAATCCATGATCACCCTAGCGCCCGCCCTTGGAAGCGGGCGGCGCGCGCTGAGCACGCGTTACCGGGGAAGACGGAACAGTTCTGTAGGAAGGGTAATTAAACGATCAGTGCGTCGCAAGCGGTGCCTGGAGCGTCGGCATGCCGGTAAATCCTCTCTCGTGCAGGCAAGCTTACGTGGCGGCGCTGCGGTCGAGATCCGACTCGCGGAGAGCCAGTTCCTGATTTTGCAGCTCGCGAATCTGATCGCGCAGCTCTGCCGCCGCTTCAAACTCGAGCCGGCCGGCCGCTTGTTTCATTTCCTTCTGCAATTTTCGGATGCGCCGGGCCAGCTCCGCCGGACCGTATGTCGCCGAGCTCTCGGCCGCCAACGGCACGTCGACATAATCTGCGTCGTAGATTTTCACCAGCGGAGATCCGAGCGCTTTGACAATCGATTGCGGCGTGATGCCGTGCTTCGTGTTGAAGTCGGCTTGCAACCGTCGCCGTCGCTCGGTTTCTTCGATCGCCCGCTTCATCGAATCGGTCGCCGAATCGGCGTAGAGAATCACGGTCCCGTAAACGTTGCGCGCGGCGCGGCCGATGGTCTGGATCAACGATCGGTCGGAGCGTAGGAAGCCTTCCTTGTCGGCGTCGAGGATCGCCACCAGCGAAACTTCGGGCAGGTCGAGGCCCTCGCGCAATAAATTGATGCCGACCAGGACGTCGAACTGGCCCATGCGCAATTGGCGAATGATCTCGACGCGCTCAATGGTTTCGATATCCGAGTGCAAGTAGCGCACTTTGATGTCCAGGTCCTGGTAATATTCCGTCAGATCTTCAGCCATGCGCTTGGTCAAGGTCGTCACCAACACTCTTTCCCGGCGTTCGACCCGTTTGCGGATCTCCTCCAACAGGTCGTCGACTTGGCTGCGCGCCGGACGGACGATAATCGCCGGATCCATCAGGCCGGTCGGACGAATCAGCTGCTCCACGACCGCGCCGCGGCTCTTGCCCAACTCGTATGCCGCCGGTGTCGCGGAAACGTAGATCGTTTGGTTCTGCATGGCTTCGAACTCTTCGAAGTTCAAGGGCCGGTTATCGACGGCTGACGGCAGACGAAATCCGAATTCGACCAGCGTTTCTTTGCGCGAGCGATCGCCGCGATACATCCCACCGATCTGAGGCACCGTGACGTGGCTTTCGTCGATGAATAGCAGGAAGTCGTTGGGAAAATAGCTGAACAGGGTCGGCGGCGGTTCGCCGGGACGGCGGCCGGTTAAATGCCGCGAATAATTTTCAATGCCCGGACAAAAGCCCATCTCCGCCAAAAGCTCCAAATCGTAAAGCGTTCTTTGCTCCAAACGCTGCGCCTCGAGCAGCTTGTGCTGTTCGCGGAGCTCTTGCAGGCGTTCTTTGAGTTCCTGGCGAATACCGAGAACCGCCTGCTTCATGCGCTCCTCACTGGTTACGTAGTGGCTCGCCGGATAAATGGTCGCCTTGTCCACCCGACGCAGCGCTTTGCCGCGAATTGCATCGATCTCGCCGATCGATTCGATGGTCTCATCGAAAAACTCGACGCGCACCGCCGCGCGATCCTCGTAAGCCGGAAAGATCTCGACGACATCACCGCGCACCCGGAAGGTGCCGCGATGAAAATCATAATCGCTGCGCTCGTATTGAATGTCGACCAGCTTACGAAGCATCTGATCGCGGTTGATCACCAGTCCCTCTTCCAGATAGACCATCAGGTCAAAATAGGACTCGGGCGAGCCGAGGCCGTAGATACATGACACGCTGGCGACGATCAAGGTATCGCGCCGCTCGAGCAACGCCTTGGTCGCCGAGTGGCGCAGCTTGTCGATCTCGTCGTTGATCGAGGCGTCCTTTTCGATGAAGGTATCGGTCGACGGCACGTAAGCCTCGGGCTGATAGTAGTCGTAATAGCTGACGAAGTAACGCACGGCGTTTTCCGGAAACAGCTCGCGAAACTCATTGTAGAGTTGCGCCGCCAGCGTCTTATTGGGCGCGATCACCAGGGTCGGCTTGTTGACGCGGGCGATCACGTTGGCCATCGTAAACGTTTTTCCCGAGCCGGTGACGCCGAGGAGAACCTGATCGCGCCGCTTGGTTTGAAGCCCCTGCACCAATTTATCGATCGCCTGCGGTTGGTCGCCCTGGGGTTCAAAATCCGCAACCAAACGGAACTGTCCACTGTCTCGATCGCGATTCATCGTTAACCCATCCAAAAATGCGTGAAGCTTAGCCCGTTCATTTCGCCTGTCCGCCGTAGAGGCGATCGATATAGCCGCTCTTGTCGAGCTCCGCCAAGGGCCCGGTATCGATAAAGTCCGCCGGTCTGTATTTGGCGAATTTAGGATCGCCCTCGGCGAGATGGTTGATCACTGCCTGAACCGCGCTTTCAACGGCATAGGGCTTTGCCGGCATATCCGCGCCGTACCGCCACGACTCCTCGAGTGCCTCGCGATCCTTGGTGCCGAGAAATTTCGAAAGAATCCGGTAGGTGTCTTCGCGGCGGGTCTTGAAGTAATGAACGCCGCGCACCAACGCGCGCGTGGTTCGATGGACCAAGTTAGGGTGACTCTTCATCAACGAACGGCGCGTGACGAAAGTCGACCCCTGATATTCGATCATCAAGTCGGCCAGATTAACGAGAAAATTCATGCCCGCCTTGCGCGCGAACAAAGTCGCCGGCGGAGAAACCATCGTGGCGGCGACCCGGCGGGCTTCACGTTCTTCGAGGCGCCGCCGCCGGCGGCCGTCGATCGCGCGCTCGCGCTCCTCGGCCGGCTCGGCGCCATCGATGGCGGCCGCAAACTGACGGCGCTTGGCCGCGATCTTGCGCGCTTGCCGCTGCACCCGCGGCTGGCCCGCATTCTCG
>Ga0210076_1000064_pt1 | contig 22080 bp, 18 predicted proteins | sample MayberryNW_Catta_3_FD_184876 | JGI IMG/M metagenome (GOLD analysis project Ga0210076, IMG submission 184876) | Wetland microbial communities from San Francisco Bay, California, USA, that impact long-term carbon sequestration -... | ecosystem: Environmental > Aquatic > Marine > Wetlands ... | reverse complement strand
CGCGACGGAGAAGTCCCCGCCGGCGGTTGCCTCGTCGACGTACCCGAACGAGCTCGCGGCGGTCATGATCGTCCCGCCGCCGAAGGTTGCCACCGGATAGCCGAACGCCAGCCAGTGCACGTTGCCGAAGTTCCAGGCCATGCCGTTCCAGCCCGTGTAGTTGCCGATCAGGCCGGCCTGGGGCCCGATCACGGGGTTGTCGGTGGCGTCCGCGCCGCCGAAGTCGTAGTCGAGGTCACCGTTTACGTGCCACTGCGGTGACCAGACCCACAGGTTCTGAGCCCCCCAGCAGCCGGCGGTCGGGTTGACGCCGCCCTGGGTCGAGTCGTACGACGGGCAGAACAGGACGTTCGTCGAGAACGTGCTCGAGCCGTCACTCACGCAGTGGCCGGCCGTCCACACACCGTCGACCCCGATCGTCGAGGAGGAGCAGACGAAGTCGGAGCCGTTCTGCGTGAAGAACATCTTGTGGACGGTCGAGATGACCTGATTCGGGCTCCCGGCCGGCACGTTCCGGAGATACCGACCGAACCACTGCCACCGCGAGAACGGGATGTCCCCGTGATACGGCTCTGTCAGGGCGCCCGCCGACTCCGACGTCGGTGCGGTGCCCGTCTCGACGCTGCCGTCTGGCCTCATCATGGCGAGCTGTCCGACACTCCCGGTCTGCGGGACGCTCTGGATCGTGCCTTCGGATACGGTCGGGGCCTCTGACGGAGACACCACCATCGGCTTGGCTGCTGCCATCCGCTCGGCCGTCCAGTACGCCTTCAGCTCCTGGATCGACTGCTGCCCGGCTCCGAATGCGGTCGTGTGCTTCATCGGCCCGCCGGCGATCTGGCTGGTCGCCGCGGCAGCTGCGGGCGCGGTCGTTGTCGACGGCCCGGCCGAGCCTGCCGTCACGCCGATCAGGGTGATCGCCGCGACGAGGAGCACCGGGGTCCCGAGCAGCCCGAACCAGACCGCCCGCTTCCCGGTGAGCCTTCTCTTACTCATGAAACTCTCCCTCCTGGTGGGGAACTACGATTGCCCATCCCCCGCGCACCCGCCGTTCGGGCCGGTGCGTCAGACGACACGGGGTAGAGACCCCTCTCCCTCGATCCCGATGCCTCTGACCCTTCGGACGCGCGGATCATATGGCCATTGCCACCAGGATTCAACAAGCCGAGTCGGATGCCTCCCGCCGCGACCGGGCTGAAATACACTGATCCCCGCCGGACATGGCGCTGAGCGAGCACCGGGAGAGCCTCGAGCACCACGAGGCGGCGTCGCCTGGAAGCGGCCAGGCGGACACGTCGCGGGCCGAGCTGGATGCCGCTCTCCGGGCGGTCGACGTTGCGAAGGGCCGCGAGCGCCACCTCGAGCTGCAGGTCGAGAAGCTCGAGGCAAGACTGCTCGAGACCGACCTCGCGGGCGCGGAGCGCGAGAAGGAGGTCGCGCGGCTCCTCGACCTCGTGGACGAGATCCAGCACACGCGGAGCTGGCGCTGGACGGCGCCGTTCCGGGTCATCCGCCGCGCGCTCCCCTTCTAGGGCACGTGGCCGACACGACCCTCTGCTTCGTCGGGGCCGAGCGCGGCAACGCGTTCATGAACGAGCTTCTCGCCGCCGTGGCGCACGAGGTGGCCGCGACGGGCATGCGCACCGAGGTGACGTTCGACGCGTTTCCCGAGGACCGCTCGCTGGCGTACGTCGTGATCCCGCACGAGTACTTCGCCTGCGTCGACGAGGGCCTGCACCCGTCGAAGGCGCAGCTCGGGCGCACGATCGCCTTCTGCACGGAGCAGCCCGGCACGTGGTGGTTCGAGCTGAGCGCCTCGCACGCGCGGAGAGCCGGCGCCGCGGTGGACATCTATCCGCGCGCGGCGCGCGAGCTTCGCCGGCGCGGTGTGCGAGCCGAGCACTTCCGGCTGGGGTACTCGGCCTTCTGGGACGCGTGGCACGGCGACGACCGGGCGGAGCGGCCGTTCGACGTGGTGCATCTCGGCGCCGTGAACCCACGCCGCCTTCAGGCCCTCGCCGGCTACGCGGGGACGCTCTGGCCTCACGAGACCCGGCTGCTCGTCCCCCCGGAGAAGCCGAAGACGGAGGAACGCGCCGACTTCCTCATGGGCGAGGCGAAGTGGGAGCTTCTCGCGTCGGCCAAGACGCTGCTCAACCTCCACCGCCAGGAGAGCGCCTACTTCGAGTGGGTGCGCGTGCTGGAGGCGGTCTCGAACGGTTGCGTCGTCGTCTCGGAGCACGCGGCCGACGCCGACCCGCTCGTCCCCGGCGAGCACTTCGTCAGCGGGACGCTCGAGAACCTGGCCTTTCTCGCCGACGGCCTGCTCCGCGACGAGGATCGGCTCGCGTCGATGCGGACGGCGGCGTACGACCTCGTCCGCACGGAGCTGCCGATGCGCCCGGCCGCCGAGCGGCTCGCCGGCCTGGCCGAGCGGCTCGCGCGGTCACCGCGGCGAAGCCGGGCGCAGGGCCGCCTGAGCATGTCCGAGGCAAGACGGCCGTTGCTTCGAGTACAGGACCCGCGGGTGGAGGACGTGCTGTGGCGCCAGGCGCAGATCCTCGAGTGGACGAGGCGGTCGGACGCGGTGCTCAAGAAGCTCGTCCTGGGACAGATGGACCTCGCGAGGAAGGTGGCGGCGCAGCTCTCGGGCGAGGGTGAGCATGGACAGCAGCTGCAGGTCGTGAGCCGCACGCCAGCGTACGAGCGCGCCGTCCCCCGTGTCTCCGTGCTCGTGCCGCTCTACAACCACGCGGAGGAGGTGACCGCCGCCCTCGCGAGCGTCGCGGCCTCGGAGCTCCCGGAGCTCGAGGTCGTCGTCCTCGACGACGCCTCCACGGACGGCTCGCGCGAGTCCGCCATCGACTTCCTCCTCGGCCATCCGCACCTTCCGGCGCTGCTCCTCCGCCATCCGGTGAACCGCGGGCTGGGCAGGACCCGGAACGACCTCGTCGCGTCTGCCCGGGGCGAGCTGGTGTTCATGCTGGATGCCGACAACGAGGTCTACCCGACGGCGCTCTCGCGCCTCGTCGACGCGCTCGACGAGGACCCTGGCGCGTTCTTCGCCTACTCGATGCTGGAGGAGCACGAGGACGGCGAGTCGGACACCCTGCGCTCGTGCCTGCCCTGGGATCCCGAGCGGCTCGCCGAGCAGAACTACATCGACGCGATGTCGCTCCTCCGCCGGGACGAGCTCGCGGCGATCGGCGGCTACACGGAGGACCTGCGCCTGCACGGGTGGGAGGACTACGACTTGTGGTGCCGGTGCCTCGAGCGCGGTTTGCGCGGGGTGCTCGTCCCGCAGATCCTCGCCCGCTACCGGCGTGCCGGTCATTCCATGCTCGCGTCCGTGACCAACCTCGACGTGTCCGAGGCCGAGTCGCTCCTCCGCGCGCGCTATCCGGTGCTGGCGACGCTCGCGTCGGCGGGCTGACCGCTCGCGCCGGGCCGGACGCAGCCGAGCCAGAGCCGGGCGCCCGCACCCGCCCAGTCGGGATGGTCGACGAGGTGCCGAACCGCCCAGCCCGCATCGGTGAGTGCTTTCAGCAGGGACGGGCGTGTGAGCCAGAACGAGCGACTCTCGAGCCCGCTCAGCGGGTCGTCGTAGCCGCCCTCGTCGAACCAGCCGCCCAGATACCCCTCCACCTCGGCCGTGTCCGCGCCCGTCCAGTAGTGCGTGTCGAGGAACAGCCGGTCGCTGACCCGGGCGATCTCCGCGAGCAGCCGCCAGGGGGAGACGAGGTGGTAGAGGAGGCCCGCGCAGAAGGCTGCGTCGAAGCGTCCGTAGGGGGCGAGATCGACGGTCTCCAGGTCGTCCACGACGAACTCGGTGTTGCCGCGACCGAGGAGCTCCGTGGCGAGCCGCGCCCGCTCGACGTTCTCCTTGCGCCCCTCGACGCCGAGGACGCGCTCGCTGTCCGGCGGCGCCGCGAGCTGGAGCGTGTGGCCGCCCTCGAAGGACGAGAGCTCGAGGATGGTGCGCGGCGATCCGAACCAGTCGAAGAACGCCGCGACGCGGCGGTCGTCGGTGTAGTCGAGCTCGCCGCCGTAGGCCTGGCCGTCGATCTCGAACCGTGTCCGCCACGGCGCCAGCGCGGCGAACCGCTCGGCGATGTCCGGGCTCGCGGCCATGGTCGCGATCGGCTCAGGTGAGCGCGAAGCGCGTCGGCGCGTCGAGCTCGTCCGGAGACCCGGTGTACCGGTAGCTGCGCTCGGTGAGCGACGCCAGCGACGCCGGCGACGAGTACGTCACGGTCGCCAGCACGCGCGGGTTGCCGGTCGAGAAGCCGCCCCGGTGGAAGCCCGCCGTGTTGCAGAAGAGGAGCGACCCCTTCGGCCCCGTGAACGTCTGGACGTCGGAGGAGGGAATCCGCTCCTCGAGCTCCTGCTCGGACGGGTAGTTCTGCCCGAGCGGGCTCCACGGCCAGGCATCCGCATACCGCCCTCGCGGCTGGCTGCCGGGGACGTACTGGAACGGGCCCATGTCGTCCTCGACGTCCACCAGGTGGAGGAACGCCTTCAGCAGGTGCTTGTCGTTGTAGTCGCGGTGCCAGAGCTGCGAGGAGATCCGATCGGCTCCGGCGGCCTGCGGCACCGAGTACCACACGTCCAGGTACTCGAGCTTCGACCACATGCGCAGGTACGAGTTCGCGACGTCGAGCATCCGCCGCGACGCGCACGCGCGGAACCACGGGTCGTCGAGCCCGACGTCCACGCCGTAGCTGTGCAGACGCACGACGAACTCCTTGCCCGCGCGGACGCGGACGTGCTCGCCGCCTGCCGCGAGGTCGGCCTCGGTCTCGGCGACGAACCGGTCTCGCATCGCCTCGAGCTCCTGCCAGCGCGCGGGGTCGGCGAAGAGCTCGTCGAACGTCAGCAGCGAGTAGCCCTGCGCGTCGAGCTCGCCGAGGATCCGCTGTTGGACGTCGTCGAGGTCGACGTGATCCGCGGCCCACAGGCGCCGGCTCCGGCGGTTCGAGAGGATGCGGTCGTGGAGCTCGTAGGTCGCCCGGATACCTCTGCGCTCGAGCGCGGTGCCGACCCGGTTGACGCGGTGTGCGAACTTGGTCTTGCGCCGGTGCATCGTCAGCCTCTCGTTTCTTCCCCGGTGGATGTAAGGCATACCTTACAAGCCGTTCCGGTGAGCTCGTGACCACTGTCTTCTACACGTTCCGCGACTCCCCGCAGCGGCGCCGCGCCCTCGCGGCGCCGCCGGTCTCGCCCGAGCGGTACGTGCTCTTCGGCCTGGACGAGCTGCGGGCCCGCGGTCTCGGAATCCGTCACAACCTCGAGGCGGAGGAGCCGCCGCGCTGGGCGCGCGCGGGCGGCGGGGCGCTGAAGTGGGCGCTCGCGCGCGCAGGTGGCTACGGCGGAGACTTCGCCACCGTGCTCGCGTCGCTGCGCCTGGCGAACCGGGCGGACGTCGTCTTCTCGACCGTCGACACCGTCGGCATCCCGCTGATGCTCCTGAAGCGCTGGGGGCGCGTACGCCCGCCGCTCGTCTACGTCGCCATCGGCCTCCCCGAGCGCCTGGAGCGGCTCCGAACCGAGCGGATGCAGAGGCTGTACGCGTCCGCGCTCTCGTCCTCGGCGGCCGTGATCGCGTACAGCGAGCACGAGGTCGAGGTCCTGCGCGACTGGCTCGGGCGGCACGGACGGTCGGTGCCCGTCCGGTTCGTCCCCTTCGGAGTCGACACGGGGCGTCTCGTCCCGCCCCCGGACACTCCCGTCGTGGACGTCGTGTCCGTAGGTGCCGATCCCCACCGGGACTTCGGCCTGCTCGCCCGCGTCGCAGCCCGGATGCCCGAGGCGTCCTTCCGTATCGTCACCTCCGCCGACCACGCCCGGAAGCTGGGCTCCGCCGCGAACGTCGAGGTGGAGGTCGACCTCCCCTTCGACGAGATGCGGTCGCGGCTCGCGAGCGCGCGCGTCGTCGCGCTTCCCGTGCGCGAGAACAGCTACTCCGGCGCCACGACCGTGCTGCTGCAGGCCATGGCGCTCGCCCGGCCGGTCGTCGTCACGCGGACGCGGGCGATCGCGACGGGGTACGGCCTCGTCGACGGCGAGAACTGCCGGCTGGTGCCCCCCGGAGGCGAGGAGGCCTTCGAGCGGGCGCTCGGCGAGGTTCTGCGCGACGAGCTGCACGCCCGCGCCCTCGGCGCGAGCGCGCGGGCGACGGTGGAGCGCGAGCTCGGCTGGGAGCGGTATGTCGACCGTCTGCAGGAGGTGCTGCTCGACGCGGCCGGAGCACGGCCGCGACCCGGCTCTTCGCCTCCGTGAGCTCCGCCCGACCCGTCGGCGAGCACGTCGAGCAACACAGCGCGACGAAGGCACCGCTACGCGCGCGGGGTTACCTTGTCGCGCGTGGATCTCCGCACGGTTCCGCGGGCAGCACGCCGGGTCGGGCGCGGTGTTGCGCGCACGGTGCGAACCGAGGTCGACCGCGCGACCTCGCGCGGCGGACGGGCGGATCTCGCGCTCTTCCACGAGCTTGCTCCCCCTCCGGCGGGCGGCGGCCACCAGTTCCTGCGGGCGCTCCTGCGCGAGCTCGGGGAGCGGGGGCTCGACGTGGAGCCGAACCGCATCTCGGGCGGAACCAGCGCATGCCTCTTCAACTCGTTCAACTTCGACTTCGCCCGCCTGCGGCGCTTCGCGCGCGCCGATTGCCGTCTGGTGCACCGGGTCGACGGGCCGATCGGTGCGTACCGCGGCTTCGACGACGGCACCGACGGCCTGATCGCAGACCTCAACCGCGAGCTCGCACACGCGACGATCCTCCAGTCGCGCTTCAGCCTGGAGAAGCACCGGGAACTCGGCCTGGAGCTCCGGAATCCCGTGGTGATCCCGAACGCCGTCGACCCCGCGATCTTCCACCCGCCCGCGCGGCGTGAGCCGCTCCAGGGGAGGAAGGTGCGGGTGATCGCGTCGAGCTGGTCGGTCAACCCGCGCAAGGGCTCGGAGACACTCGCCTGGCTCGACCGGCACCTCGACCGCGACCGGTACGAGGTGACCTTCCTCGGGCAGCCGCCGGTGGCGTTCTCGTGGATCCGCGCCATCGGGCCGGTGCCCTCCGACCAGGTGGCCCGCGAGCTCGGCCGGCACGACGTCTACATCGCCACGAGCCGGGACGACCCGTGCTCGAACGCCCTGGTCGAGGCGCTCGCCTGCGGGCTGCCCGTCGCCTACCTCGACAGTGGCGGGCACCCGGAGCTCGTCGGGGAGGCCGGCATCGCGTTCCGAGCGGACGACGAGCTCTCCGACGTCCTCGAGCGGCTGGTCGCCGGGCTCGATCGATTCCGGGCCGCGATCTCCGTCCCGTCGATCTCGTCGGTCGCCGATCGGTACCTGGAGGTTCTCGGGCTCGTCCCCGCGAGCGGCGCCTAGAATCGCGCCGGCCGTGGAGAACTACCTGCGACGAGCGAAGGACGCCGCCGCGTTCCGCGTCGCCCGCGGGCTCGACCGTCAGGCGGTCTCACGAGCCCACGACGTCTTCTACGCCTCCGACGCCTGGACGAGGGCGACGTGGCTCGGCGCCCAGGCTCTCAAGAACCCGCTCGATCTCTGGGTCTATCAGGAGATCCTCTTCGAGACGCGACCGCAGCTCATCGTCGAGACGGGCACCTACCGGGGCGGGAGCGCCCTCTTCCTCGCGTCCATGTGCGACCTTCTCGGAGGCGGCGAGATCGTCTCGATCGACATCGAGCCGCTGCGCGAGGACTACCCCCGGCACCCCCGGATCGCGTACCTCGGCGGCCGTTCGTCGACCGATCCGGCCGTGCTCGACGAGGTTCGGGGACGAGCCAGGGGGCGCCCGACCCTCGTTGTGTTGGACTCCGACCACTCGCAGGCGCACGTCGAGGCGGAGCTCGAGGCATATGCGCCGATCGTTCCCGTAGGGTGCTACCTCATCGTCGAGGACTCGAACATCGGGCAGATCCGGAAAGACCTGATGCCGGGTCCGGCGCAGGCGATCGAGACGTTCCTGGCCGGGAATGACGAGTTCGAGGTGGACCGGGAGCGCGAGAAGTTCCTGATCACGTTCAATCCCAGCGGCTACCTGCGCCGCGTCGCCGCGGCTCGGTCGTAGCGTGGTCGCGCGCATCCCCGAGCACGTCCTGCGCTCGGCCGTCGTGCTCGAGGACGCGCAGCTGCTCTACGTCCCGGTTCCCAAGGCCGGTTGCACCGCGATCCTGCACGCCCTGGCCGAGGCGGCCGGGCTCTCCGACGAGGAGCTCACGCGATCCCGCAAGCTCGAGGTCACGCGCGACCTCGCCATCCACGACCCGGCCGTGTGGGGCGAGTCGTTCGCGCTCGCGAGCCGGTCCGCGGAGGAGACCCAGCGCATCTTCGAGTCGCCGGGCTGGCTGCGCTTCACGGTCGTCAGGGAGCCGCTGCGGCGGATCTGGTCCGCGTGGGTGTCGAAGGTCCTCGTTCGCGAGCCGCGGTTCGTCGCGGCGTTCGGACGCGAGGAATGGTTTCCGCCCGCACCGGCGTCCTCCCACGACGTGCTCGCCTGGTTCAGGCGCTTCGTCGCGGCGCTCCCGTCGCGCGACGTCGAGTCGCACGATCCGCACTGGTCGCCACAGGCCGGCCTCCTCGGCGTCGAGGATCTCGGGTACGACCACATCGGGCGCATCGAGCAGATCCAGGAGTCCGTCGAGGTCGTGGCCGGGCACCTCGAGGCTCGCGGGTATGCGCTGCCACCGCTGCGGAGCGCGAATCGGTCGCTCCTGCCCTATGCCCCGGGGGTGTTCGACCGCGCCGCGCTCGAGGCGTGCGCGCCCTGGACGACGAGCGCGCGCGCTGCATTCGGCTACGAGCCTCCGGCCGGCGAGCCAGACCCGCCGGACGACGCCTGGCACGCGACCGTCGAGGCCGCGATCCCCGGAGTCCTCGCGGTGATCGAACGTCACGAGCGGATCGACGACCTTCGCAGGCTCGTGCGCGAGCCCGAGCGCGCCGCAGCCTAGGCCGGGCAGTCGGCCGTCCGTACGTCGGCCGTCGTCTCCGCGCTCGTGAGCCGCACCTCGCCTCCCGTCTCCCACAGGACGAGCCCGGCAGCGGTCCCGGTGGCGAGCTGCCGGCCGTCGAGCTCGATCCCGGGCTGCGTGAAGACGTAGTCGGCGACGAGCGGCGATCCGTCGGGGAGGACGAGCAGGCCGTCCTCCACCTCGACCCGGTCGATGGGAAGGCCGTCCGGGACGGAGTCGCCGATGTACGCGGCGCGATCGACCGTCGAGTTGAAGAACTCGGTCAGGAAGAGCGCGTGCCGGGTCCGGGCCGAGGTCGGGCAAGCGTCCGACTCGAGGTACAGCTTGGTGACGCTCGCGTCGGCGGGGAGGCGGTCGTCGATCCACGCGCGCTCCAGCCCGCCGGCGAAGACCGCGTCCTCGGGCGCCCCGATCATCCGATCCCACGCGAGCGCGGACGTGGCTGCGAACAGGACGAGCACCGTCGCCGGCAGCACGAGCGCGAGCCGGCGCGGGAGCAGGACGACCGCCGCGACGAGCCCGACGACGAAGACCGCGAGCAGCCTGCTTCCCGAGAGCGGCCCGGGCCCCGCGACCTGCGTCTCGACCCAGACCCACAGCGCGCCCGGGACCGTGTCGATCCCGGCCTCGTTGGCGAGCTGGCGGAACGGGAGGATCGCCGGCAGCAGCAGGGCGAGCCCGACGCCGGTGACGGTCGCGACGAGCGGGCGCGGCAGCCCGTCCGCGAGCCAGGCGACGAAGACGATCAGCCAGAGCGGCAGGAGGTAGAAGGCGTACCGGTCGTGCAGGCGGTCGTAGCCCCAGGGCGTGCTCGTGAAGGCGGCGACGACGAGGAGCCCGACGGCGTTCGCGCAGACGAAGAGCGAGGCGAACGACGCAGCTCGCTCAGAACCCTCGCGCCCGCGCCGTACGAGCTCCCAGAGGACGATGGGCGCCACGGCGAGCGGGATCACCGCGAGGTAGAGCTCGATGTCTGCGAGGTGGTAGACGACCCATTTTGCGACGCCGAGCGGGTCGTAGCCGCGCCAGAGCTCCCAGTACGCACCCAGCGACTCCGCCGGAGACGAGCCCGAGAGCAGCCGGGCGCCTAGTACTCCGACGGCGAGGGCGAGCGGCACCGCGCTCGGCCACAGGCGGAGGAGGTCGGCCCGCGTCCGCGGGCGGAGCCGGGGAGCGATCAGCCAGAGCACGCCGAGGCCCGCGAGCCAGGAGAGGTAGAGCGCGCCGAGCTGCGCTCGCGTCAAGAACGCCAGGGCAATCGTGCCGAGGACGGCCAGCTGTCGGAGTAGCGTGGGCCGCTCGAGCGCGAGCGCGGTCGCGTACAGGGCCCAGGTCGCGGTGAGGTACGCGAGGCTCTCGGTCATGACCGTCGAGACGGAGATGGAGGAGGGGATGGCGACCGCGAGCCCCGCGGCGCACACCGCCCACCAGGGCGAGACGAGCCGTCTGGCGAGCAGGTACACCGGCACCGCCGTCAAGGCGAAGAAGAGCGCGTTCGCGGTCTTGAAGAGGTCGTACGCCGCGTCGACGCCGGACGTCACCGCGAGGATGGCCGCGAGCACCAGCGCGTAGAGCGGCCCGAAGCCGTACTCGGCGCCCCGCAGTGACAGCCCCTCGCCCTCGACGAGCGAGGAGGCGGCGATCAGGTAGCGGACCTCGTCTGGGTGCACTCGGGGGACGTCGACGAGGGAGGCCAGCCATGTGTACAGCACGAAGGCGCCGAGCACGATGCCCGCGAGCGCAACGACGGGCCCGCGGCCGGCCACGGGCTCGGGAGGTGTGCCGTCGCCCTCTCTCCCCGCTGCGATCGGGCGCTCGTCCGGGCGGGCGACCGCGGAGGTCGAGGGCTCGGCCGTCACCTGCGCGATGGTAGAGGCACGCCGAGACAGGACGTCGGGTCTCAGCCGGCGGCGCAGACGGCTCGCTGCAGCGCTGCGGTCGAGCGAGCCCGCGCGAGCCGCACCGGCCCGTCGACCTCCCACAGCACGAGCGGCATCGTCGTGCCGGAGGCGAGCCGGCGTCCGCGGAGCTCCACCCCGGCGTCCGCCAGCACGGCGTGCGCCCGGAACGGGGCCCCCGATTCGAGGACGAGCGACCCGTCGCCCGTCACACGCAGCTCGGACGAGGGCAGCTGGCTCAGGTCGCGCCCGGCGACGTGCGCCGCACGCACGACCGCGCGGTTGAAGAACTCGGTGAGGAGGAGCGCGTTGCCCGTCCACGGAGCCCGGTCGCAGCCGGCGGCGACGTACAGCGCCGTCACGGGCCCGTGCCCCGCGGCGGTCGCGTCGACCCAGCCGCGGCTGTGCGGGAGCACCGCGTCGAAGTCGTCCGCGGTGCGCACCGAGTCGCGCCAGGCCACCGTGCTCGCGGCCAGGAGTACCGCCGCGACGACGGCACCGAGCGCGAGGCCCAGCCGCCGGGGGGTCAGCACGGTCGCCGCCACGAGCGCGACGACGAAGAGGGCGAGCACCCGCCTGCCCGAGATCGCATCGGGAAACGTCTCGAACACCGTCGAGTTGATCGCGGACCAGAGGTAGGTGACGGCCGCTCCCGCTTCCTGGCCCTCCTCTGCGGCGATCAGGTCGAACGGGGTGACGGCGGGGAGGACCAGCGCCAGGGCCGCGCCGAGCGACGCGGCGAGCAGCGGCCTCGGAAGCCCCTCGGACAGCCACGCCGCGAGGACGACGAGCCAGAGCGGCACGACGTAGAAGAGGTACCGGTCGTGGAGATGACCGAGGCCGGCATCGGTGCTCGCGAACGCGGCCGCGACGATGAGGAGGCTCGCGTTGACGGTCACGAAGGCAGCGGCGAAGGCCGCCGCCTCCGGCGACCCCGTCCGACCGGCGCGCACCAGCCGGGCGAGCACGATCGGCGCGACGGCGAGCGGGACTACCGCGAGATAGACCTCCAGCGCCGCGAGGTGGTAGACGGCGAGCCTCGCGACGTCGAGCACGTCGTATCCCGACCAGAGGTCGTCGTACGCGGATGGAAGGCCCGCCGGCGCGCTTCCGCTGACGAGCGGCACCGCGAGGAGCGCGACACCTGCGAGGAGCACAGCGCCGGTCGGCCAGAGCGCGCGGAGGGCCTGCGCGTCACGCGGCCGCCGCTCGGGCACGACTGCCCAGATCAGGCCGAGCGCGGCGACATACGCGGGGAACAGCACTGCGAACTGCGCGCGGGTGAGGAACGCGAGACCGACCGCGCCCACCACGAGGAGCTGTCGCGGCGCGGTCGGTCGCTCGAGCGCCAGCACGATCGCCAGCAGTGCGAGTGAGGCGGCCGCGTACGCGGCGCTCTCGGTCATGACGAGCGAGACGGAGACGGAGGACGGGATCGCGAGGGCGAGGACGGCGACGCCGATCGACCAGGAGGACGGCAGGAGCCTGCGGGCGACGACGTAGACCGGAACGGCGGCGAGGGTGAAGAGGAGGGCGTTCGCGACCTTGAAGAGCGGGTACGCAGTCTCGCGATCGGGGACGACCGCGAGGATCGCCGCGAGGACAGCCGGATACACGGGGCCGAAGCCGTACCCCTCGCCCCGCAGCTGCAGGCCGTGTCCGTCGGCCAGCGAGCTCGCGGCGATCGCGTACCTGACCTCGTCGGCGAGGCTCCGAGGCATCGGCACGAGGAGCGCGAGCCCGGCGAGGAGGAGGAACGCGGCGAGGAGGGCGCCCGCGAGCGTCAAGGCCCATCTCCTGCCGTCCCGGGGGCCGGGCGATGCCACGACCGGCCGATGCTAGCGCCCGGCTCCGCGGTGCCCCGCCTCCGCGCCCTCGCTAAGGTCCCGCGCGATCCATGTCCGAGAAGCGCGCGCTCATCATCGGCATCGCGGGCCAGGACGGCTCGTACCTCGCCGAGCTCCTGCTCGGCGAGCGGTACGAGGTCTTCGGCGTCGTCCGTCAGCCCGCGTCGTCGCGGTTCGAGAACCTCCAGGGCGTCCGGGGCGACGTGGAGCTCATGCAGGCAGAGGTGCTCGACGAGCTGTCGCTCGTGGACGTGCTCTCGTCGTGTCGCCCGCACGAGGTGTACAACCTCGCCTCGCCCTCGTTCGTGCCGATGTCCTGGCGCCAGCCGGTGCTCACCGCCGAGTTCGCCGCCGTCGGCTGCACGGCGCTCCTCGAGGCGATCCGCCGGGTGGACGAGGGGATCCGCTTCTACCAGGCGTCGTCCAGCGAGATCTTCGGCGAGCCGCGCGAGGTTCCCCAGACCGAGGAGACGCCGCTCTCGCCCGTGACTCCCTACGGGGTGGCGAAGGCCTACGCGCACTTCATCACGCTGAGCTACCGGCGCCGCTACGGGCTCCACGCGTCCTCCGGGATCCTCTACAACCACGAGTCCCCGCGCCGCCCGCCGGACTTCGTCACGCGCAAGGTCGCGCGGGCCGCGGCGGCGATCAGCCTCGGCCTCGAGACCGAGGTCTCGCTCGGGGACCTCGACGCACGCCGCGACTGGGGGTTCGCCGTCGACTACGTGCGCGCCATGTGGCTCATGCTGCAGCAGGCGGAGGCCGGGGACTACGTGATCGCGACCGGCGAGACGCACTCCGTCCGGGAGCTGGCCGCATGCGCCTTCGGGCACGTCGGGCTCGAGTGGGAGGAGCACGTGCGCGTGGACGATGCGCTCCTCAGGGGCAAGGCCGAGCTCCACGACCTCGTGGGCGACTCCTCGAGGGCCCGTGAACGGCTCGGCTGGTCGCCGACGACCGACTTCGACCAGCTCGTGCGCCTCCTCGTGGACGCGGATCTCGAGCGCTTCCGCGCGCAGCTCGAGCCCGCCGAGTCCCTCGTCGACGGCTGAGGTGTCCCTCGCAGCGCACGCCCGCCGCATCGCGGCGCCGGTCGGGCGGCCCCTGCGGCGCGCGTTCGTCGGACTCCGCACGCGCGACTGGCCCCCTCACTCGCGCCTTTTCGTGGAGCAGGAGGCTGCCGCGTGGGTGCTCGCCTACGAGGCGCGGCAGCTCGAGCGAACCGCACGCGCCCTCGGCGTCGAGCTCGGTCCGCCGGCGTGGGCCAGGGGAGTGGCCGGCCAGTCGATCTTCCACCTCAGCCAGTTCACGCTGCTCCTGCACGACTTCGAGCGGCGCGGGAACAACCTGGGCTTCGCCTGGTTCCACGGGCGCCCCGGCACTCCGGGCATGCCCGAGTTCGACACCTGCTTCGCAGCGATGCGCCGGCGCCACGAGGACATCGACCGCGTGCAGGTGACGAACCGCGCGATGGAGGAGCTCGTGCTCGAGACGGGGATCGACACGGGGAAGGTGCATCGGATCCCGATCGGGATCGACGTCGACACCTTCCCGTTCCGGAGCGAGTCGGACTACGTCTCCGCGCGCCGTGCGCTCGGCCTGCCGGAGTCCGCCTTCGTGGTGGGCTCGTTCCAGAAGGACGGCGTCGGCTGGGGGGACGGGCTCGAGCCGAAGCTGATCAAGGGCCCCGACGTGCTCCTCGAGACCGTCGAGCGCCTGCGCGCGCGCATCCCCGAGCTGCTCGTCGTCCTCACGGGGCCGTCACGGGGCTACGTCAAGGCGGGCCTCGAGCGCCTCGGCGTCCCGTACCGCCACTTGCTCCTCCCGGACGTGGACGCCGTCGCCGACGTCTATCGCGCGATCGACGTCTGCCTCGTCACCTCCCGCGACGAGGGCGGGCCGCGCGCCGTCCTCGAGGCGATGGCGACCGGGGCCCCGCTCGTCACGACCCGGGTCGGGCAGGGAGCCGATCTCGTGCGGCACGGCGAGAACGGCTGGATGGTCGAGGTCGAGGACGTCGACGGCCTCGTGCTGTGGGTCGTGCACGTCGCGGACGCGAGGCCGAACGAGCTCGACCGCGTGCTGGAGGCGGGGCGCGCCACGGCGGAGGTGAACTCCTACGAGGCGCTGCTGTCGCGCTGGCGAGCGCTCCTGCACGGGTTCGTGGCGATGCCGGACGACGCACTCTCGGCGTGAGCGCGTGGACGTGAGCCCCACCCGCGCGGGCCGGTACGGCCGCGCTGCCGCCCGCTGGACGAGGCTCCTCGCCTCGGGCCGCGCCCGGCCCGGCGTGCGGGTCTTCTACGGGCACGACGTCGTTCCCCGGCCCGGGGAGCGTGCCGCCGGCGGCACCGCGAAGGCCCAGAAGCTGAACGAGCGCTTCCCGAACAGCCCGACCGACTTCTCCCTGCTCTACCTGGGGACGACCTGGCTCCCGCGCGATCTCGGCCCGCTACTCCGCATCGCACGGCGCCGCGGCGCGCCGATCGTCGTCAACCAGGACGGTGTCGCCTACCCGGGGTGGGCCGGAGATCGCGTTCGGGAGCTCAACCGGCCCCTCCGCTCCGCGGTCCTCGCGGCCGACCACGTCCTCTACCAGAGCGAGTTCTCGAAGCTCTCGGCGGACCTCTTCCTCGGAGAGCCGGACGGGACGTGGGAGGTGCTCCCGAATGCGGTCGACGTGAGTCACTTCACGCCGGCCGAGGCACTGCCGGCGGACGGCCCGGCGCTGCTCCTCGGCGGCGACCAGACGCAGGCGTACCGGCTCGAGCTCGCGCTCCAGACGCTGGCGGCGCTCCTTCCCCGGCACCCCGGAGCGCACCTGCTCGTGACCGGGCGGCTCGTCAGCCCCGTCCAGCCACTCCTGGACGAGCTCGGCCTCCAGGGGAAGGTGCACCTGCTGGGTGGGTACACGCAGCGCGACGCCCCCTCCGTGCTCCGCCGCGCGCACCTCTTGCTGCACACGAAGGTGAAGGACCCCTGCCCGACGCTCGTCGTCGAGGCGATGGCCTGTGGGCTCCCGGTCGTCCACCCGGCGAGCGGCGGGACCGGGGAGCTCGTCGGCGACGTGGGCGGCATCGGCGTTCCCCACCCCGACACCTGGGAGCGCGACGAGCCGCCGTCACCCGAGGCGATGGCCGACGCGGTCGACCGCGTGCTCGCGGACCTCCCGTCCTACGCAGCCGCCGCCCGTGTCCGGGCGGTCGAGCGGTTCTCGCTCGAGCCCTGGCTCGAGCGTCACCGCGAGGTCTTCGAGCGCCTCGCCCCGCGGTAGCCGGCGATCCGGCCCCGGAGGGTCGCGGCGTGGAACCGGGCGCGGTCCCGGTCGCGCCGGACGAGCGAGACGGCGGCTCCCCCTACCGGCCGGACGAGCATCCGCGCCACGGCGCGGGGCGGATAGCGGTGCTTGCGGAGCAGGTAGCCGATGCTGGCACCGTCGCGCAGACCCGTGGCGGCGTCGTCCGCCCCGGGCTCGTGCGTCACGACCAGCGAGGGGTCGTACTCGATCCGCGCACCCGTGGCGACTGCGCGGACGATGAAGTCGATCTCCTCCCCCGAGTGCCAGGGCGTCCCCGATCCGAGCCCGAGCTCCTCGTCGAAGCGACCGACTCGGGAAACGACCTCCCGCCGGAGGAAGATCGTGAACGAGATCGCCCGGTTCCAGAGGTTCTCACGTGTCAGCACCGCGGGATCGGCCTTCCACGACGCCGACCAGCGCCCGTCCCGCGATGCCGCCCTGCCCGTGAGCCCGTCGAGCTCGGGGCGCTCTGCGAACCGTCGCGCGACCCGCTCGAGCAGGTCGTCGGGGTACGCGCAGTCGTCGTCCGGGAACGCGACGACGCCCGCCGCGAGCCCGTCGAGCGCAGCATTTCGCGCCCTGGAAAGGCCTGGCTGCGACTTCAGGTGCGCGATGTCGAGGTGCGGGTACGAGGCGAGCAGCGGCCGCAGCCGGTCGTCCCCGTTCTGGTCCACGACGTGCACCGTGAAGGCATGGTGGGTCTGGTGATCGAGCGACGCGAGCAGGGCCCCCAGCTCGTCGACCCGATCCACCGTCGCGACGATGAGGTCGAACGACGGAAGCCCCGACGACACGCGCCGTAGGCTACGGGACACCCGTGCCGACCGTGCCGCTCGTCACCGTGCTCCTCGCCGTCGCGAACGGCGAGCGCTACCTCGGACAGGCCCTCGGGAGCATCCTCCGGCAGAGCGTGTCCGATTTCGAGCTGCTCGTCGTCGACGACGGCTCGACGGATGGGACCCCCGACCTCCTGGCCGCCTGGGAGGACCGGCGGCTCTGCGTGCTCCGCCACGAGGGGCGGCGCGGCCTCGCGGCGTCCCTCAACGTCGGGCTCGAGGCGGCTCGTGGCCGCTACCTCGCCCGGATGGACGCCGACGACGTCGCACTCCCGTCGTGGCTCGCCCGGAGCCTCGAGCGCCTGTCCTCGAGCCCGCGTGTCGGATTCGTGGGCTCGGGCGTCCTCGACATCGACGCGGAGGGGCGCCCGGAGCGCGTCCACGTCCACGAGAGCGGCCGGGCGGCGATGCGCTGGCGCTCGCTCTGGAGCGCGCCGGTCTTCCACGACACGGTTGTGCTCGAGCGCGTGTTCCTCGACGAGCACGGGCTGCGCTACGACGCTTCCTTCGGGGAGAGCGAGGACTACGACCTGTGGACGCGGCTCCTCGAGGTCACCGAGGGCGACGCGGTCGAGGAGCCGCTCGTTCTCCACCGGCTGCACGAGGCGCAGGCGTCGCGCCTGCGCGGGGGGCTCCAGCGGTCGCTCGCGCTCGACGTCTCCCTGCGCCAGATCGCGGCGCTCGCGCCGTCTCTGCCCGCGGACCTGGCCGAGCTGGCCCGCCGGGTCGCCCTCGGCCACGACGTTCCCGCCCGTGCTGTGAAAGGTGCCGTGGACGCGTACCTCGAGGTCCTGGGCCTCTTCGTCGGGACGCGCCGGTACCTCGACGACGAGCTGCGCGTCGTCGTGGAGGGTGCCGCGCGCGCGGTCGCGCGCGCCGCGGCCCGCGCGGAGGGCCGTGACCGCGCGGCCGTCCTGCGGGAGGCGGGCCGGCTCGACCGTGCGCTACCCGCGCACGTCGCCCGGCGGCGCACCGCGAGGGCCGCGCAGACGCGTAGAGCACACCGGGAGGCAAAGGCCTGGCTCACCGAGCTCGACGCGGCCGGGCCAGGGGCGACCGGCGACGCGACGGTTCGCGTGGCCGCGGTGTTCCCCGAGCCCACGCCGTACCGCGCGCCGCTCCTCGACCGCGTCGCTGCGCTCGACGAGGTCGATCTCACGGTGATCTACGCGGCGGAGACCGTCGCGCGCCGCACCTGGCGCGTGGAGCCGCGGCACCGCGCGGTCTTCCTCCGCGGCGTGGGCATCCCGGGCGCAAGCCGGGTCCTCCACCACGACTACCCCTTGACACCCGGCGTGGTCGGCGCGCTCTCCGCGGCGAGACCGGACGTGGTCGTCGTCTCGGGCTGGAGCACCTTCGCGGCCCAGGCGGCGCTCGCCTGGTGCAGGGCGCGGCGCGTGCCCTACGTCCTCGTCGTCGAGAGCCACGACGAGGGGCCCCGGGCGGGCTGGCGCAAAGCGGTGAAGGGAACCGTCGTGCCAAGGGTCGTGCGCGGCGCGTCCGGAGTCCTCGTCACCGGCACGCTCGCGCGACGCTCGATGGTCGCCCGTGGAGCCCCTCGCGAACGTGTGCACGTCTTCGCCAACACGATCGACGTCGACGAGTTCGGGAAGCGCGTGGACGCTCTCGCACCGCGCCGGGCGGCGCTCCGCGAAGGCCTCGGAGCAGGCCCGGACGACGTGGTCGTCCTCTCCGTCGCACGGCTCGCGGCCGAGAAGGGGCTCGACGTGCTCGTCCACGCCGCCGCCGAGGCGGGCGACGCGCGCATCCTGCTCGTCGTCGCCGGCGACGGGCCCGAGCGCGAGCGGGTCGAGGATCTCGCCGCGGTTCGCGGCGTCCGCCTGGTGCTCACCGGAGACCTGGCCTGGGACCGGATCGCCGAGGTGTACGCCGCCGCGGACGTCTTCGCCCTCCTCTCCCAGCGCGAGCCGTGGGCGGTCGTCGTGAACGAGGCGGCGGCGTGCGGCCTCCCGCTCGTGCTCTCCGACCGCGTGGGGGCCGCGCACGACCTGCTGCGGGACGGCGAGAACGGCTTCCTCGTCCCCGCCGGGGACGTGGACGCCGCCTCGGACGCGCTTCGCCCGCTCGCAGCCGACCCGGAGCTCCGAGCTGCCCAGGGAGCGCGCTCGCGCGAGCTCGCCCGGGACTGGGGCTACGGTCCGAGCGTCGACGGGTTCCTGGCCGCAGTGCGCGAGTCGGTCGCGTAGCCTGACCCGGTGTCCCGGAACGGCTCGCGACCGCGCATTCTCGTCCTCAACCAGTACTACTGGCCGGGCGTCGAGGCGACCGCCCACCTGCTCACCGAGCTCTGCGAGGCGCTCGCCGAGGACTACGACGTCGAGGTCGTCACGGGCGTCCTGCACGGACACGAGGACGAGCCGAGGGAGACCGAGCACAACGGCGTTCGCATCGTGCGGGTGGCCTCGACCTCGTACGAGCGCTCCGAGCTCGCCAGGCGGGCGGCGAACTACTTCTCGTACCTCGGCTACGCGCTCCGGTACGCGCTCTCCCGCCCGGCGCCCGATCTCGTTCTCTGCATGACCGACCCGCCGATCGTGGGAGACCTCGGAGTGGCCGTTGGCCGCCGCTTCGGCGCTCCCGTGCTCGTCGTCAGCCAGGACGTCTTCCCGGAGATCGCCACCGAGCTCGACCGGCTCCGCAACCCCGCGGTCGTCGGCGTGCTGGGCGGGCTGGTGGGCGCGTACCTGCGCCGCGCCGACCGCATCGTCGCGATCGGCGAGACCATGCGCGAGCGGCTCGAGGCGAAGGGCGCCCCCGCCGAGCGCCTGCGGGTGATCCCGAACTGGGTGGACACGCGCGCGATCACCCCGCAGCCCCGCGACAACCCGTGGGCCGAGCGGCACGGGCTCACGACGAGGTTCGTCGTGATGCACTCGGGGAACGTCGGTCACGCGCAGGACCTCGACAGCCTCGTGCGCTCGGCGACGTTCCTGCGCGACCGCGAGGACATCCGCATCGTCATAGCGGGGTTCGGCGCCCGCCACGCGGAGATGGTCGAGCTCGCGACCCGGCTCGACGTCGAGGACATGGTCCGGTTCCTGCCCTACCAGGAGCGCGACCGGCTCCCGTACTCGCTGTCGAGCGCCGACCTGCACGTCGTCGGGCTCGCCAAGGGCCTGGCCGGGTACGTGGTCCCGAGCCGCCTGTACGGGATCCTGTCCGCCGGGCGTCCGCTCGTCGTGGCCGCGGAGGACGAGAGCGAGACGGCACGTCTCGTGCGCGAGGTGGGGTGCGGGATCGTCATCCCGCCGGCGCGGCCCGAGCTGCTCGCGAGGACGATCCGGGAGGCGTCGGAAGGCGTCTACGACCTCGAGGAGATGGGCCGCCTCGGCCGCGCGTACGTCGAACGGGAGGCGGACCGCATCGTGGCCATGGAGCGCTACCGCGCGCTCGTGCGCGAGCTGGTCGGGCGGTAGAGCGGCTCGACGGTCGCCCTACAATCGCCCGCGTGATCGTCAGGGCCGTCTTCTGGGGGGCGCTCGGCGCCCTCGCCTGGACGCACGCCGGCTATCCGGCCGCCGTGGGCGTGCTGGCGCGGGTGCGGCCCCGCCCCGTTGCGCGCCGTGACGTCACGCCGTCGGTCGCCGTGGTCGTGTCCGCGCACGACGAGGAGGACGTCATCGGGCGGCGCATCGAGAACCTGCTCGAGCTCGACTACCCGGCCGAGCTCCTCAAGATCGTCGTCGCCTCCGACGGCTCGACCGACCGCACGGACGACATCGTCGAGGAGATCGCCGCCCGGAAGCCGCGCGTGGGCCTGCTCCGCTGCCCGCGCGAAGGGAAGGTCGCCGCCCAGCATCGCGCAGTCCGCGAGACCGAGAGCGACGCGGTCGCGTTCACGGACGCGAACACCGAGTGGAGGCCCGACGCGCTGCGTGCGCTCGTGCGCTCGCTCGCCGACCCCGAGGTCGGGTACGTGTGCGGCCGGCTCCGCCTCGAGTCGCCCGAGGGGGCGAACCTCGAGGGCCTGTACTGGCGCTACGAGGTCTGGGTTCGCGAGCAGGAGTCCGCGTGTAGCTCGATCACCGCGGGCAACGGGGCGATCTACGCGGTGCGGCGCGAGGCCTACGTCGAGGACGACCCGAAGTTCGGCCACGACTTCGGCTTCCCGTACCTCATGGAGCAGGCGGGGCTCCGCGCGGTCTACGACCGGGACGCGGTCGCGGTCGAGAAGCCGGCGACGGAGCAGGAGGACGAGTACGGCCGCAAGGTGCGGACGATCGCGCGCTCCTGGGGGCACCTCCTCACCGGCCGCGCCCTCCGGCCCACCCGTCCGCTCTACCTCGCCCAGCTCGTCTCGCACCGGGTGCTGCGGTACACGAGCGGCCTGGCTCACCTCGGCCTCCTCCTCTCGAACGTCGCGCTTATCGGCCGCGGCCGCTTCTACCGGCGCTTCCTCGCCCTCCAGCTGGCGGGGCTCGGGCTGGCGGCGGCGGGTAAGGCACGGCTGCCGATCCCGGGAGCGCGCCTCGCTCACTACTACTACGTCGTCACCAAGGCGACGGTGGCCGGCCTCGTCCGCTACCTGCGCACCGGCACGCCGCAGACCTGGGACAAGGCCAGGGGAACGCGGTGAACCGCGCGCTCGACGTCGCGCTCGCCGGCACGGGCCTCGTGTTGGCCAGCCCGTTGCTCGGGCTCGCCGCGCTTGCGATCAAGCTCGAGGACCGGGGGCCGGTGCTCTACCGCCAGACGCGCGTCGGCCGGGACGGCGAGGACTTCGAGCTGCTGAAGCTCCGGACCATGGTCGTCGGGGCGGAGAGGATGGGGGCCGGGTACGCGGTCGACCAGGGCGATCCCCGGATCACGCGGCTCGGGCGCTTCCTGCGCAGGTCGTCGATCGACGAGCTGCCCCAGCTGTGGAACGTCCTGCGCGGAGACATGAGCGTGATCGGCCCGCGTCCCACCCTCCGCTACCAGGTGGAGCAGTACGACGAGCGCCAGCGGCGGCGGCTCGACGTCAGGCCCGGGCTCACGGGCTGGGCGCAGGTGCACGGGCGCGCGGCGCTTCCGTGGGCGGAGCGCATCGAGCTCGACGTCTGGTACGTGGAGAACCGCTCGCCGTCCGTCGACCTCAGGATCCTGCTCCGGACGCCGCTCGCGCTCTTCCGCGGCAGCTATCGCGGCGCGACCGGCGGCTGGCGCGGCTAGGCGATGCCCTTCGCCGCGAGGAGCGCCCGGTACAGGCGG
>Ga0210076_1000063_pt1 | contig 22099 bp, 20 predicted proteins | sample MayberryNW_Catta_3_FD_184876 | JGI IMG/M metagenome (GOLD analysis project Ga0210076, IMG submission 184876) | Wetland microbial communities from San Francisco Bay, California, USA, that impact long-term carbon sequestration -... | ecosystem: Environmental > Aquatic > Marine > Wetlands ... | reverse complement strand
ATATCTGCTCTCGGATCTGTTGTCTTGTAGACAGCATGACCCATTCCCATTATCCTCTCTCCGCGATCGAGTCTTGTCTTTACCCACTCATCGACTTTATCCAATTCTCCTATTTCTAGAAGCATTTTCATTACCTGTATATTCGCGCCACCATGCAATTCTCCAGAGAGCGCGCCAATTGCACCCCCGATGCAGGCGTACATATGTGCTCTAGTTGAGGCTATTTCTCGAGCTGCAAATGTAGAAGCGTTAAAACTATGTTCGGCATGAAGAATTAAAGCGATATCAAATATTCTTGATTCTTCTCTAGATGGCATTTCGCCTGTCAACATGTAAAGGAAGTTGGCTGCATGATTTGCCTCACTGCTAACCGGTTCGACAGGATCGCATCCCTTTCTGATTCTACCCCACGCTGCCACAAGTGTTGCAATTTTCGCTATAAGAATTATCGACCTCTTGACATTTGCTTCTTTAACATCGCTATTCATGTCAGGATCGTAGTCTGGCAATTCTGATATGGTCGATTGAATCACATCCATAGGTCTGGCTGATTTTGGTCTATTCCTCATATTGTCGATCACAGATCGTGGAAGATCCCTTGCACTCGATAATTGCTCAGAAAACTCTCGAAGATTATCCTTGTCTGGCAAGTCACCGAAAAGCAAGAGATAAGCTGTTTCTTCAAAAGTAGAATGGTTGACCAGATCAAAGATGTCATAGCCACGATAAATGAGTTTACCATTTTCACCATCAATAGAGCAGATTTTAGTATCTGCGACTTCAATATTCCTTAAACCTATATTCCTAGTATCCATCTGACAACTCTTGATTTTTATCACTTTCTATATTAAAGTAATGGACATATGAATTCTTCCAATATTCCTTTCATGCCAGGTAACTATTCATCTCTAATTCTCATATTTTTTGAAGTATCTGGAGATGCAAGAATCCTTAGGAGGACCCGTCAGCAAACACACAGTGGTACCTAACTCTAATATCTAGTTAGAGTTTATTACAAAATCGCCTGTGGGTTGTCCATTAATGCCTTATATTTAGTCGTCGTATTGAATTGTCTTGTGGAAATATGCTCATTTAGTAACGAACCGTCATCAGAGTCACAGAGAACATATCACTTTTAAGTAGGTCATGGAAGTGAACTATTACAATGGTCTTTGGTAGAGACATCAGACTCAACAGGATCTTGAAGGATGGAAAGATGGTGTGTATTCCTATGGATCATGGAATTACCAACGGCCCAATATCTGGCCTGGAGGACGTTCACGGAGTCATCTATGATTATCAAGACGCGGGTTTGACATGTGTATTAATTAATAAAGGCATTATAAAATCGATGCCTAGGCCTCCTAAAATAGGATTAATTGCTCACCTCTCAGCTAGCACGGTGTTAGGACCTTCTCCAAACCGAAAGATGCTTATAGGTAGTGTAGCCGAAGTCATCAGACTTGGCGCCGATGCTGTATCCATACATCTGAATATTGGTTCCAAAGAAGAACCTGAGATGCTGCAGAAATTAGGAATCATCTCTGATCAGTGCGATGAATGGAGTGTCCCATTGATCGCCATGATGTATCCTAGAGGCGAAAATATTAAGGATCCACATGATCCAGGGATCGTCGCACATGCCGCCAGGATAGGTGCAGAAGCCGGTGCTGACATGGTAAAGACAGTATATACGGGAGATATTGACTCGTTTAGACAAGTAGTAAAATCCTGCCCAGTGCCGATAGTGATTGCTGGAGGTCCTAAGGCAAACAATGATTCAGAGATTATGCAGTTATGTTATGACGCAATGGAAGCCGGAGCCAAGGGAATTACATTTGGTCGAAACATTTTTCAGCATAAAGACCCTTTTATGATAATAAGATCACTAGCAGAGATTGTTATATCCGGAAAGACCCCTGAAGAGGCGAAAATGATCTCTGCATACAAATAGAGATAAGGTCTTAATTATCAAGCCGGATTTCAACGAGATCGATCCAAGCCGATTCCTAAAATCTGTTCCTAGCCAATATATTGTTTACGCAAATCCTGATCAAATACAAGGGTCACATGTCAAGACGATGTATGAATCAACCCAAGCCGATTACGTGGTTTTTAGGGAGCTTGAGCAACTCAAAAAGTTTCATGATCCTAAGAGAGTCAAAGGATTTTACAAAAGGATAGAAAGTAATACTGATTTAGATGAAATCCTCAAGGCAGCAGAAGCGGGTGCGAACTTTATAATTGTAGACACGCAGGATTGGAGAATAATACCTTTGGAGAATGTGATAGCTACCTTGCAAAAGACGAACACAAGGATCTATGCTCCAGCTTCGAGTTCCAAAGAGATTCGGACCCTCTTCTCTGTTTTGGAACTAGGAGTGGATGGCGTGATACTGACAACTCAGGATCCAAATGACATAGAGGATGCCACGAAGATGCTGGATCCTTCTAATTTGAATATTAGTATGCTCAAGATACGAGAAATCAGAGAGGCAGGAATCGGAGAACGAGTATGTATTGATACCGCCTCAATTCTAGATATGGGAGAAGGTGTCCTGGTAGGCAGTAGATCCAATTTCCTTTTTCTAATACATAATGAATCGCAAGGATCTTCCTTTACGTCTCCTAGACCATTTAGGGTTAATGCGGGTGCTGTTTACTGCTATACATTAGTCCCTGGCAAGAAGACAAAGTACCTGTCAGAGATAGAATCAGGATCTGAGGTCCTAGTCATTGGCAAAGGTGGAAGAGTTAGGACTGTTACTGTGGGTCGTTCAAAGATCGAGACAAGACCTCTGACTATGATTGTAGGGGAATCAAATGGACAGAGAGGCACGGTTATACTCCAAAATGCAGAAACAATTCAGCTGATAGGGAAGGATGGTTCATTGATTCCAGTTACTGACTTAAAGGTTGGAGACTCGGTGCTTGGTGTGGTTCAGCCGAGTGCGGGGAGGCATTTTGGTATGGAAGTTTCTGAATATGTACTAGAGAAATAGATTGTGTAAATAATAATACCTTGGGGAGTCCATTATTTTAAAGCATTTGGAATATCTCCACACGGTTAAAGTAGACTGCAGTATGCTAGTCCAGAAGAATCCATTGGATGATATCATCGTCGGCGACTGTAAAAATATCTTATCATGTATCCCAGAATGCTCAGTTCAAATCACAGTTACTTCTCCACCATACAGAAATGCAATCGATTATGGTATGCATGCCTCCGGAACAGGCGGATACTACAGAGGCAAACATCAAGTAGAAACAGATCAGTACCTTCTTGAGATGCAAGAAATCTTTAATGATAAAGTCTACCGCGCAACCAAGGAGGGCGGATACTGCTGTATTGTAATTGGAAACGAAGTAGTAAACGGGACTATCTTGCCCCTACCACACATGTTGCTCTCAAAACTTGTTCAGCCATTTGGTAACTGGCATCTACACGAGGAGATAATTTGGCATAAGGTAACGGGCGGTACCAACAGGTACGGGTCATTTGTGATTAATCCTTATCCAAAGTATTACAGGGCTAATATTATGCACGAGTTTATCCTTGTGCTCAGAAAGGGCGACGTATCGGTGGGAAGGAGAAGGAAGGAGGCCTTACCGGCTACTCATGAAGAGTGGACGAAGGAAATTGCTAATTCCATTTGGCACATAGCTCCAATTCCTCCTGGGTATATACGTCATCCCTGCCCATTTCCAGAAGAAATTCCATACCGATTAATGAAGTTATATTCATACAAGGGAGATACTGTTCTGGATCCGTTTAACGGAAGCGGACAAACTACAAAAGTTGCTTCTCATTTTGGGCGCCATTACATTGGAATTGAGGTAATTGAGGATTATGTGAAACTTGCATTAGCAAGGCTCAATGAGGAGAAATTGCATATTCGCCCCGAGGCACTTATAGCCAAGTGGAAGAAGATTCCATCTCACTGTATATCCCGGTGATCCAACGGCCCTCGACACAATTCATTTTCTTCTCTTACTTGTGTCAAGGACGCTCCTGACGATCAGGATTCCTGACATTATTTCCAAGTCGTAGGATCTGGTTCATAAATATATGTTCAAGGGATACTAATTGTCATATGATGAAGATTTGCGCATCTATAGCAGAGGTCGAATCCAAAGAATTCCATAAAACTGCTATTCGAGCATTTGATCTAGGTGCCAGTTTTCTAGAGATCAGATTCGATTACATTGAGGCTAGCAGGCTATCAGAAGCAATAGAAATAGTTCGACCATTCCGAGCAAAATGTATCTACACGCTTAGAAGGACCAGCCAAGGAGGAAAGTTTTTTGGATCCGAAATAGAGCGTCTTAATCTCTTAAAAGATCTAGCAAGCCAACTACCGATGATGATTGATGTGGAATTTGAGACCTTACAAGAAAATCCTGAAATTGTCTCTTTTATCAATTCACTAAATGTACCAATGCTAGTGTCATGGCATGACTTTAGGTCAACTCCTTCGACAAAGGAATTGTCAGAATGTTTGGTTCTGATGAGTTCCTATAGCAAGAACAATAAATTGGTTACCATGGCAAATTCTTTAGATGACACATTGAGAGTCTTGAATCTTTACGAGACAGTTGACAAATCATTGAATCTTGTAGCCTTCAGTATGGGAGAGATTGGATTGGTTTCAAGATTACTCTGTGCTTTACAAACCAATTGTCCCTTCACATACGCCGCCCTTGACCACCCTGTTGCTCCTGGTCAGTTTACAATCGAACAGATCAAAAAATTGCATAGTATTATTGAAAAGCATAATCTACTCCATCGGGGTGTGACAAGATGAGGACATACTGCATAATAGGTGATCCTGTAAGTCATTCACTTTCCCCAGCAATGCATAATGCTGCTTTCAAATCACTAGGTCTGGACTCTGTTTATATTGCATATAAAGTTGCAAGTATTGAACTTGAAGCCTCTATCGAATCATTGAGATCTGTCAAGATAGCTGGCTTTAATGTTACAATACCTCACAAGACAAAAGTGTTGCAATATCTGGAAGAGATTGATGTCCCCTCGAGCAAGGCAGGGGCGGTTAACACCGTAATAAGTAACAACGGAAAATTCAGAGGCTTTAATACTGATATTCAAGGCTTCGTTCAGCCCCTTCTTAACCGAGGTATAGATTTCAATGGTCTGTCTGTGCTCCTCTTCGGTGCGGGAGGCTCGGCTAGAGCTGTTGTGGTATCTTTGTCTAATGTCAACGGTATTTCTAAACTAGTTGTCGCCAATAGAACGTATCGCAAATCATTGGAACTGGCTAGGCTGGCTGAAACAAACGGATTGACCTCTTCAGTCACAAAGATTGAAGAGGCGAAAGCAATGGCAAAACGTTTTGATCTCATAATTAACGCGACCTCTGTGGGACTGCAATCGAACGATTCAATCTTGGAAAGAGGCGATATTGATGGAAGCAGCATTGTATATGATCTCGTCTACCGCCCAGTTATGACCAAGCTTCTTGAAAACGCTCGAGAGAAGGGAGCGATGGCCATATATGGATACGAAATGTTACTAGAGCAGGGAGCTCAGGCATTTGAAATTTGGACTGGATTAAAAGCACCGATCCCCGCAATGAAAAAGGCTCTTTTTGGGGTATTCCAAGAGCCAAAATGAATAGATTAATTCGTGTAACGATGCACGGTGCTGTATCAGTAGTAAATGCAGTAGCAAATGGTCATGGTTCTGCATTGGGCATATCTCTTAAGGTAGTTGCAGATTTGTCGATATCTGCAGGAAGAGGAATTCATTTGCAGTCAAAGCAAGGCGAAAAGTTGCTCAATATCCTCATCAAAAAAGCGTTACCCAAGACAGTACTCTTAGACAATGCGATCCGCGTTGAGATCAAATCTGAGATTCCAGTTGGATTTGGATTGAAAAGCTCTAGCGCGGTGTCAAGCGCAGTTGCAATGGCAATTCAGAAATTCCTTGGTGAAGAGATCGATGACGTGAAAGTGCTAAACCAATCTGCTGATGCTTCAATTGATGCTGGCGTTTCGTTGACAGGAGCCTTTGATGATTCAGCCGCCTGTTATTTTGGGGGGTTTGTGGTTACTGACAATTTTTCAAGAAAGATCATAAGAAGAGATCCTGCTTCAGAGAACCTTTCTGCAATCATATTGCTTCCTGCTCGTGTATCAAGAGGAAATTTGTTCAATCTTTACCTTGCCCCTGAAATATTTGACCTAGCATTCAAGATGGCATCTAACCGAGACTATTGGACCGCAATGAAGCTGAACGGAATGGCGGTAGGAGCCCTACTAGGTAGCGATTTTACTCCTGTCATATCGGCGATCAAGGAGCATGCCCTCTCTGCGGGCATCTCAGGTAACGGCCCATCAGTGGTGGCAATTGCTGACTCCAATCATCTTAAGAGTCTAGTCTCATCGCTGTCAAGTTTCGAGGGCCAGGTATTAATATCAAAGGTTAGCAATCAAAAAGCAACAGTAGAAGACTTCGATGGTTAAAATATCTATCCATAGATCACAACTGAATGGAACAGTAAGATGCCCATCAAGTAAGAGCTATACACATAGGGCAGTATTTATCGCAGCACTTTCAGATGGAGAGTCTGAGATCCATCATCCCTTAATTTCAAGAGACACTCTTTCGTCTATAAATGCCTGTAGAGCATTGGGACCACAAATCATTCATGAGGGATCTTCGTTACGAATTATAGGAACACCTTTGATCGTTCCAGATACCGTCATAGATGCAGGAAATTCAGGGACAACAATTAGAATAGCTACATCGGTCTGTTCTCTAATTGAATCAGGATATAGTGTGTTGACCGGAGATAGTAGCCTAAGAACACGTCCTATGAGTCCCCTCCTTAGCTCGCTTGAGGGATTGGGTGTTTATTGCTTCTCTACAAAATCGGATGGTACTGCTCCTATCGTCGTAAAGGGAGGCGGGTTGAAAGGAGGGAATGTAACCATAAATGGTTCTATTTCGAGTCAATTTGTGTCATCTTTACTTATTGCGGCAGTTCGAGCCAGCAATAATGTGACAATAGAAGTTGTGGGAGATCAAGTTTCGCGGCCCTATATTTTGTCAACTATAGCCACAATGGAAAAATTTGGCGTCAGTGTTGAACGGGATAATGATCTGAGGCATTTTAGGGTAAAGAGTGGCTCTTACTCTCCTGATATATTCCAAGTGCCATCTGATCTTTCGTCAGCCTCAATGCTAGTGGCAGCTGGAGTCTTGGTTGGTAAAGATAAGATTCAACTGTCGGGGTTGAACTTTGACTTACCTCAAGGAGATTCTAGGATTTTTAGTATTGTAGAGCAGATGAACGGTAAGGTCATTGTAGATAGGGTCAAAGGCGAGTTGTTGGTTGAAGAATCGGAAAAGCTAGATGGAGGGGAGTTTGATTTGAAAGACAGTCCTGATCTTTTGCCCGTAGTCTCGATCCTTGCGCTAAAGGCAAGAAGTACTGTTATAATAAATGGAATCTCTCACGCCCGATTCAAGGAAACGGACAGAGTCAGGAATATCACAACTGAACTACGAAAGCTGGGGGCAACAGTAACTGAGACTTATGATTCAATTGCAATTCAGCCTCCCATGGCTCTGAAGAACGCTTCATTAGAATCATTCGATGACCACCGTTTATTCATGGCATTAGCTATTGCATCCCTTATGACCAATAATTCTACGTTGAATGGTGCTCAGTCTGTAGATGTATCATATCCAAGTTTTATTGATGACTTGACCAATATGGGCGCAAATATTTCGATATGCTAATGCGAAGAAAATAGTGGATCTTTCATTTTAGTCATGTTAGGTCTTTTTTCATGAAGACTGTAGTCCCAACATACATTAAATACATGTGAGTATTGAATGGAGCTAATCTAGTTATGCTTGGCAATATAATAGGAGAGCGATTCATGGCTTTGAACTTTGGAGAAAGTCATGGCCGTTGCGTTGGGACCGTAGTAGATGGCTGCCCTGCAGGGCTTCCGCTGGAAGAATCTTTCGTTCAAAAAAAACTGGATTTGCGAAAACCTGGACAGTCAGTGCTAACTACACAACGAAAAGAAGATGACAAGGTGGAGATCTTATCCGGGGTTTTTAAAGGCCGTACTAATGGTGGACCAATCTGTCTGCTAATATGGAACAAAGATCAAGACTCGAGGCCGTATGAGCAGATCAGGACAATTCCCAGACCAGGCCACTCAGATTATCCTGCTTCAGTAAAATACGGGGGATATGCAGACTATCGCGGTGGAGGCCGCTTCTCCGGACGCCTGACCGCCACTTTCGTGATGGCTGGAGCAGTCGCGGAGAGATTATTAAAGGTTGCACTTGGAGTTGATATTGTTGCCTACGCTATTGCTATTGGCAAGGTAAGGTGTGGAAATATCGATTTCTCTTCTGCAATCAAGAATCGGTATGAGAACGAAGTCAGATGTCCGGATTCCGGAGCAGCAGAAAAAATGAAGGAGGCCATATTGGCCGCTAAGAAAAGGGGCGATTCGATTGGTGGGGTCATCGAATGTGTTACCAACAGACTTCCCGTTGGATTGGGAGAACCTCTCTTTAGTTCGCTGGAATCGGATATTAGTAGGGCTCTATTCGGGATACCTTCAGTAAAAGCAGTTGAATTTGGCTCGGGGTTCTATGGGTGCTCAATTTCAGGGTCGGAGAACAACGATACATATGTTTTGGAGAAAGGAACAGTAATGACTAGAACTAATAATTCTGGGGGCATCCTAGGCGGACTCTCAACAGGGATGCCATTGATTATAAGGATTGGATTTAAGCCCCCATCATCAATAGCACGAACACAGGAAACTTTAGATCTCTCTAGCGGGGCACAGTCTAAACTAAAAGTCCCAGGTAGACATGATCCATGCGTAGTGCCCAGAGCACCTCCAGTCGTGGAGGCTGTCGTTTCCTTAGTTCTTGCGGATCACGCAATACGACATGGGCTAATTTCATCTTCACATCTAGGGGTGAAACGCGATAACTGATAGTGAAGGGGAAACGGAAAATGCGGAGCTAAAAATTCTCCGTTCTGAAATTCAAGCTGTAACTGGGGAGATATTTCAAAAGATAAAGCATCGTATGGAACTGGCGCAAAAGATTGGGGAAATCAAGACTAAGCTTGGGATGGACGTAACCGACGACCGGGTTGAAAGCGAGATCAGGAAATCGGTATTGGGCCTAGCCCATCAAATTGGTTTGGAACCTTCTTACTCTTCTAGGTTGCTCAATCTCTTGCTTATAGAGTCAGTTGGTCTTCAGAGAAAACAAAAAACGGTTGAGCAGCCGAGTTCACATTTAGATATTCTCATGAGAGCCAGACAAATTGAAGCAACTGGAAGACAGATGATTCATTTAGAGATTGGCGAGCCAGATTTCGGACCTCCGCCCAGCATTAAAGACGCCTTTGTAAATGCGATAGACTCTGGCTGTTATCACTATACTGATGTTAGAGGAATTGAAAGGTTAAGGGAGAAGCTAGCCCTAATTCATGGCTTTACAAAGGAAACGGTAATAGTGACACCAGGTGGAAGGTTCGGCGTTTATGCATCGATTGCTTCATTGCTAAAACCAGGCGAGGAAATTGTGGTTATAGAACCATCTTGGCCAGCATATGCAGACTGTGCAGCTTTAAATTCAGTTAAGATCAAAACTATCAATACATCCCTCGAAAATCAATGGTCTCCCGACATTGACGAAATAACTGATGCCACAAACGATTCTACAAAAATGATCGTTCTAAATTATCCGAACAATCCTACTGGGAAGATATTGAGTACCAGTACTATCGAGAAGATCCTCTCATTAGCAAAAGACTATGGCCTTTACATTTTGAGTGATGAGGTGTATTCTAAATATTGCAATAAAAAATTCCGAAGTATTTCTGAATACCATTATGACAGATCCATTGTTATCGAATCGTTCTCCAAAACCTATGCAATGACTGGATTTCGACTCGGCTACGTTCTATCTAGCGAGGTAATTGTCAAAAAGATTGCTAAGTTGCAGGCATTTGCTATGACTAGCGTAGCAGAACCTCTTCAGTATTGCGCACTAAACGCAATCGAAACTGATTACGTGACAAATATTGAAGAGACTAGAATCAGACTTCGTACCTTAGTTGAAAGGTTGAAACGAATGGATGTGAGTTTCGCCGTCCCTGATGGGGGTATGTACTTGTATCCGAGAATTAATACTATACCACTAGATGATATTACCGTAGTCAATCTATTGCTAGAGAGAGGGGTTGCTGTCGCGCCAGGGAGTGCATTTGGCAGCTCTTATAGCAAGTTCATTAGAATTTCCGCAACTCAAACTACAGAACAAATCGCAAAAGCAATGGATGTATTGGACAATTGTCTATCAATGAACAGATAATTAGCTCTTTTCCGGTGAAGAAAGTCGCAGTCATAGGTGCAGGCGGCAGGATGGGCAGGTGGTTTACACACTATTTTGTTCAATCAAAAGCTATGAGAGTGTCTGTTTATGACAAGAGCAAGATTGAATTCAGAATCCCAGAGTGTGTTGATCGTTGCAACACTATAAGAGATTGTGTGGAAGAGGCAGATTTAGTAATGATCTGTGTGCCTATTGAAAGCATCGTCTCAGTTGTTAAAGAATGCCTAATGCACATGAAAAATGGTGCCGCATTATCAGAGATTTCGTCCATTAAGAAGCAAGTCTTCAATGTATTGCGATCTGCTAGAAAGGATATTACATGCTTGTGCGTCCATCCAATGTTTGGTCCAGCTACTAAAAAATCAAAGATTATCAAGAATTTGCTTATCCCAGTCAGAAATCAGGCCAAAGAAATGGGCTACCTCCGTTCCATTTTTCCTCGATCGAAAATCGAAGTGATTAGTGACCCTGATCTCCATGATGAATATATGGCCGTAGTTATTGGCCTTACATATTATCTTAATCTAGTTTTAGGTTCAGTGCTGTCCAAACTCGATTTAAGAACCATGAAGAAGGTAGCGGGGACGAGCTTTGGGATGCAAGCAATGATCACTGAAAGCATCTTAAACGATTCTCCGGAGCTTGTCACTTCACTATTGCGAGAAAACCCATTCAACAAGACGTATATCAGTGAGTTCCTTGCTGAAGCAGAGTGCATACAGAAGCTAGTCTCAGGTAAGGATGAAAATGCTACAAAGAGAATCGTCGAGAGTATTAAATCTCGCATGAACAAATTAACAGACACCAACAAATCTTATTTGGATTTTTATAGGGCTATAGAATATCTTAAGACATTTGACAGTGAAAAATAGATTCGAAGACGAGATGGATATAGTCTCAATAGGCCTCTGTATCGTTCAGATTCAGACAGCCCCCCTTGCGTATACAACGAAGTACATGACCGTTCCCAAAGTAATAGCTGGCTGAAAATGCTATTAATTAGCGTGCGATCATAAATCAGCGGACATTTTTGGGTAAATAAAACAATGAGGATACAACTAACTCGACATTTGGCATGTGTAAAGCATTCTGAACGTAAAAGAAATTTATCTCTTGATATGCTCGAATCTAGCAACGGAAACGAATGTACTGAAGGTTTTCTCAAATGTGAAGAATGTAGACAATTATATCCTCTGATTGACGGCATTCCATTGCTTTTGGAAGATGTTGCGGAGTATGTGTCCACCAGACCTTCTTTACTTGGAAAATGGATACTGTCGAGTAAGACTTCGACAATGAAAGAATACCTTAAGGATGTGAGTTCAATCCTTACTAAACCAAACAAATCTCAAGGAAATAATCTTTATGAAGTTGACGGGTCGTTATATGGGTCTTATAATTGGGCCCAGTTTGACTATACTAACGACGACAGGTTCCTCTCATTGCTGAAATGGAAGATGAATCCTAACGATCTCTATAATAAGGTAGTCCATAGCACGATGACAAACTTAGACGGCGCGGCGCTCGATCTAGGATGCTCATCAGGATATGCCACTTTTGAACTCGCCAAAAAATTCGCGTTTGTTATAGGAATAGATCTGTCCTTTTCATTCATTAGTGAAGCAAGAAGGCGGATGGCCTCTTCGAGACAAGGTAATTTAGATTTCATTGTCGCGGATTGCTTGCGGCCTCCATTTCTGCCTAGCAAGTTTGATCTGGTGATGGCATTGAACATCATTGAACTAATGGATATTGAACAGCTGGTGGATAGAATTCATAGGTTGTTAAAGGAAGATGGAGAAGTTGCTTTCACTTCACCTTATGATTACAATAGAACACAGATAGGAAGCAGAGTTAGTCCTCAATCATTCAGACAATTATTAGAGAAATCAGGCTTTAGGATTGGGAGTAAATATGCTACAACTGAGGCATATATTCCTTGGACTTTGAAGATTAACGAACGGACTTATCTCTTCTATTATGTAGATTACCTTAGAGCACGTAAGGCTTCCAAAACCAAGAGATAGCTTCACGCTCTAGTCTATCTATCACTAATGTAGGATTAGAAGTTGGGAGAGTCCCTTGAGGTATATATATTCCAGAAACAGATAGGCATTACATGAAAGCTCAACGATGGCATGACGACGATATTAATTTGGATGAGGTCAAGAAGGACAGAATAGCAGTAATTGGTTACGGTATTCAGGGTCGTGCTCAGGCCAATAACATGAAGGATAGCGGATTGGATGTCCTTGTGGGGCTACGAAGAGATGGAAAGAGCTGGGATATCGCAGCTAAAGAGGGCCATAAAGTGATGACCGCAGCCGAAGCCACTAAAGCAGCTAACATAATTCATGTATTAGTTCCGGATATGGAACAGAGCACCCTTTACAAAACAGAGATTGGGCCAAATCTTTCTGAAGGAGATGCATTAAGTTTTTCGCACGGAGCGGCGGTACATTGGAAGTGGATTGAACCTCCTGGGAATATCGATGTGATAATGGTGGCCCCAAAAGGACCAGGCCAGATGGTAAGAGAATTATTTTTGCAGGGATTCGGAACCCCATCGTTGGTCGCAGTTGAACGGGATTGTTCTACTCGGGCTTGGGGTAGGGTTCTTGGTCTTGCAAAGGGAATCGGTAGTTCGAGGGCAGGCCTAATAAAAACAACATTTAAGGAAGAGGTCGAGACTGATTGGTTTGGCGAACAGGTGGACTTATGCGGTGGCACTCATAGTCTCATTTTGAATGCGTTTGAAACCTTGGTGGAAGCAGGATATCAGCCAGAGGTGGCTTATTTTGAATGCTTGCACGAGCTCAAGTTGATAGTTGATCTAGTTCATAAATACGGTATAACAGGCATGTACAATAGAGTGAGCGAGACGGCTCGATATGGAGGTCTTACAAGAGGACCGGTAGTTATCGACGAAGCAAGCAAGAAGAAGATGAAAAGGGTCCTTGATGAGATTCAATCAGGTACGTTTGCAGAGGAATGGGTGAGCGTTTATGAAAAGGATGGTAAGAACTCGTTTGAGACTTTTATGAAAAAGATTCAAGGCCATGATATAGAACGCGTCGGTATCGAAATGAGAAAAATGATGTGGCCAGAGGTGGAAGAGAGGAATTGGACATAAAAAAAGAAGCCATATAAAATTCAAATCAGAAAATATGAGGACCAGAATTCGGCATAAGTTTTGAAACCGAGATCATTTTCGAGTTTTGACATTGGTGGAGATATAATCAATTATGGTTGGCAATGGAGTTCCAGGTCCGAAGTTTCCCATTATGCCCTCACCTTCAAGGACCTTTTTGTCTGCCTCCGGTATTATGCCTCCTCCTATCAACAGGATATTATTTCCGCCTTTTTCTCTCACTAATCTCGCTACCTTAGGAAATAGTACCGAGTGAGCACCATTTAGTAAACTCATTGCAATCACATCGACGTCCTCTTCAATTGCTATCTTTGCGACTTGTTCGGGCGTACAGAATAGGCCAGAATAAATAACTTCCATTCCTGCGTCTCTTAGCGCCCTGCAGATTACAAGGGCGCCCCTATCGTGTCCATCTAGTCCCAACTTAGAAACAAGGATTCTTATCGGTCCCTTGTGTTGTTCAGTCTCCTCTAGCATACCAATCTGCTTACCCCATAGAGCTGTCGAGCAGTATATCTAATTTGCGTCTGTTGTTCTTGTCCTTACCGGCGTATACCCCTCCTTCATTTAAGTCCAAAGTTACAAAGATTAGAATTGAAATCTTAATTTGAATGTAGTTCGTTACCAATGAATTTATACCGAATTGGCAATACCAGATTCATGCTACAGATAGTCAAAAGACTACTCGAAGGAGATCGTAGGTCTATGGCTCGGGCGATTTCTATGGTTGACAATAATGATCCTGATTCGCAGGGCATCATTCGTGAAATCTTTTCCTTGACGGGCAAATCCAGAACAATTGGTTTTACTGGTCCTGCAGGTGCGGGGAAGAGTTCTCTGATAGGGGCATTAGTTCGCAATTTTCAAACCATGGGTTACCGAATAGCTATCTTGGCCGTCGATCCTACTAGCCCCATAACGGGAGGGGCGATCCTCGGAGACCGCGTGAGGATGCAAGTAACTATGGACGATCATGATGTATTTATGAGAAGTTTGGCTTCGAGAGGCGCAGCGGGGGGTGTCTCCAATTCACTTAGGAACGTAATGCGGATTTTAGATGTTGCGGGATTTGACCTAATCCTAGTGGAAAGCGTTGGTGCTGGCCAGTTAGAGGTTGAAATATCTAGAATAGTAGACATCACAATCGTCGTGCTCACCCCTCAGACTGGAGACAACATCCAATCCATAAAGGCTGGACTTAATGAGATAGGGGAAATCTATGCAATTAACAAGGGAGACCTAGAAGGCTCTGGGAACTTATTTAATTCAATTTTGGAATTTGTAGGTGGAACAGACAAAAAACCGGCGGTATTGAAGGTGTCTGCACGAACAGGAGAAGGGATTAAAGACCTAGCTTCTCAAATTGATGAGAAATTAATAAGTAACAAAGCAAGCATAACAGAGAAGAGGATAATTATGTTGAAAAACGAACTGCAAGAAATGATATTCCGAGCAGTAGAACAGAGGGCAAAATCGTTTCTCAAAAACAACCTGGAATATGAGAATTATGTGACCCTGGTGACCGAAAAGAAGATTGACCCATACCTGGCTGCTGAACGTATCTCGGCGTCAATCATCGGGCAGGGAGTATAGGAAGCATGGCCGAATCCAAACCATTTAGGACAGATTCTGGCATAGAGGTGAGAAAGATTTACACCTCTTCTGATATTCCAGCGAATATTGCAAGTAACCTTGGATCTCCTGGAGAGTTTCCATACACACGTGGAATTTACCCTGAAATGTACCGTGGGAGGCATTGGACCATGCGAATGTACAGTGGCTTTGGGAGCGCAAAGGAGACAAATAACAGATTCAAATTCTTGCTTGAACGTGGACAGACTGGTCTCTCCCTAGCCTTCGATTTACCCACCCAAACAGGCCGCGATTCTGATAATCCTCAGTCAGAGGGAGAAGTGGGAAGGACAGGTGTCGCAATCAGCTCTTTGAATGATATGGTGACTTGTTTCGAATCCATACCCCTGGATAGAGTCAGCACATCAATGACCATAAATTCAACCGCCGCTACTCTACTATCCCTTTACATTGTAGTAGCGGAACAACAGGGTGTTTCACCAGACAAACTCAGGGGTACTACTCAAAACGATATCCTGAAAGAATACATATCACGTAACACTTACATCTATCCACCTAGACCATCGCTTAGGTTGATCGGTGATATGATTCAGTATACTTCAAAGAAAGTCCCGCAGTGGTATCCAATTAGCATTTCTGGCTATCATATGAGGGAGGCTGGGTCGAACGCCATACAAGAACTTGCCTTTACCTTTGCAAATGCCATAGAATACATAGATACCTGTCGGCAGCGGGGGTTGGACATTGATTCTTTTGCACCTAGGCTTTCATTTTTCTTCTGCTGCACAATGGAATTTTTTGAAGAGATCGCAAAATTCAGGGCCGCTCGCAGAATCTATTCAAAACTTATGAAGGAAAAATTTGGGGCAAAGGATCCAAAGTCATGCCATCTGCGATTCCATGTACAAACAAGTGGTGAGTCGCTTACTGCTCAACAAGTAGATAATAACATAGTCAGGGTCTCTCTTCAGGCTCTGGCAGCTGTATTGGGAGGATGTCAATCACTGCATACCAATTCTCGTGACGAAGCACTGGCCCTGCCCACAGAGGAATCTGTGAAGATTGCGTTAAGGACTCAACAAATAATTGCCAATGAAACTGGTATTACAAAAACTGTTGACCCTCTTGGTGGCTCGTACTACGTTGAGGAGCTTACCACCACGATTGAAGATGCGGTTCAAGAGTATTTGCGCAGAATAGAATCCATGGGAGGAGCTCTTGCTGCAGTGGAGAAAGGATACTTTCAAGATGAGATTAGACAAAACTCTTACAGATTGAAGAAAGAGATAGACCAAAATGAGAGAATCATTGTTGGTGTGAATAAGTTCCAGGATTCAAAAGACAGAGAACCTCAACTCAACTTGATCAATCCTGAAGCAGAGAAAAAACAGTTGTCAAGGTTAAAGGAATTTAAGATGTCGAGGGACCAATCAAAGGTGGACTCAACACTTTCAGAATTACTCAAAGCTGCTGAAAGTGAGAATGAAAACTTGATGCCTTACATCATTGAATCGGTGAAATGCCATTCAACATTGGGCGAGATTAGCGCAGTCTTTATGCAGGTATTTGGGGCCTATCTTCCGAAGATATCATTTTAAAGATGGGGGTTTAGGTTAGTCAAATCAACCTCGGCTTCTCTTTTTTTATCAAAAGGCTTATTGGGTTTCTGGAAGAGTCCAACTTAAGCTTTGGTTTGTCGGTGCTATTTTCGCTCCATTTGACCGTTGGTTTTACGAGATGAACAATATTCTTTAACCTGGTCAAGCACTAATGGGTAGGAATCCGTGTCCATACAGGTTTTGATCATGCTCAACTAGAATCAATCTTTCTTGGATATACAAATTAATAAGAGACAAAATCAGTTGATGGTGGATATCGTTGCGGATAGATCACATTGCTATTGTGGTAAAAGATCTTGAACAATCTTTAAAGAATTTTAAGAATACGCTTAGTATAGATCATGTAGACTTGGAAGATGTTCCGAGTGAAAAGGTTAAGGTTGCCATCCTAAAGCTCGAAGATACTAGGATCGAGCTGCTGCAGCCACTTGATGATAGCAGCCCCGTTTCTAAATTCCTAACAGAAAAAGGTGAAGGAATTCACCATCTCGCTATAACTGCAAATGATATTGAAAAAGATGTTGAACGAGCATCCGCTAACGGTGCAAAAATTTTAGGGGGGATTCGCAGCGGCTCTTACGGCAGAAAAATAACCTTCATTCACCCCAAGTCAGTTAATGGGGTACTGATGGAATTATGTCAGGCTCCTCCGGATAGCTGAAAAAACATACGGAGAGAAGTGCCCTTACCCGTACTGGAAAAATAGCATGTTATTCTAACTCAGGATGTTAATAGCAGCACAAGATCTACATTCTAGAACAATTAACTCCTCCTCTCTGCGAAGAATTTTGAACTTCCTTGATCCACATTTGTTACAGATCGGGCATTGTCGTGCACCATTCATGTCTTCATCGGTGTGTTGGATCGGCCTTCCATCTTTACCTAAGCATCTTTCTTTGAACCAGAGGTAGCTAGGACACGCTCCTGTTCTATCTGAGTCCTTTTCAATTTTTTTAAGCGTGATATCCCATCAATTTCTTTTATAAAAGAAGCCACAGGCGATGGGACAAGGTCTTGCCAATTACCGTTTCGAACAATTAAATTTCTAATTCGAGTTCCATTGAAAATCTTGTTCTTTAGGAAGGTAGGTGATCTGACTTTTACATTCTCTGGCAAAAGAAGTTGAACGAATTGATTGCCTGAATAAACTGCAGTGACTTTTGGAATCATAGATCTAATACCCTCAAACCACGTGTAGTTGTTATTACTATTGGGTACCGGAAGTACGTAGCAATCAGACATCCTCAACCCCCGTTTTTTTAGGCTCTCATGCACCATTGTAATCCTCTCGCCGGTGGTAAAGGGGTCGTTAAAGGTAAAATTAGCTTCCGGGCTCCCAATTGCCACAACTAGCTCTTCACACTCAGAAAGTATTTCTTCAGCTAGATTGAGGTGACCCCCGTGGAAAGGTTGGTATCTTCCAATCATTAACCCACGCCTAATCTCCCTAACGATTTCTAATCCACCTTCCATTTGTCTAGATTAAGTTTTCCCTTTTCAATTTTTTCAAACAATGGTTGAATTTTTCCAATCTTGTGATGCGCACTCATACCAAATCTTGATGCACGGCTCCATTCCTGGTTGTGTACATTGCCAGTCAAGTTGAGTTGGTCCCAAATCCTTTCCGCAGAATTTGGGATAAACGGTTCTAGCAATATACCCAATGAATGCACGGCATTGGCTGAAATATAAAGAGTGTTTGGAGACGTTTGTCGATTCTGCCAAGGTTCCTTTTTCTGAAAATATCTGTTTAGGGCAGTACTGAACTCTAGTATCTCTCTCATCGCTTTTTCGATCTCGTTATTTGAGATTGCAGCGCCAACTATTTTAGAAATACCTGAAATTCTGTTCACTATCGCAATATCGATATCATCGTACGCGGAAGGTTCTGGAACGATTCCATCAAAGGCCGTCCTGATAAAGGACAGTGTTCGATGGATGAAATTCCCAATGTTTGCTATGAGTTCATTATTTATTCGTTCAATGAACACATCCCAATCGAAGTTTATATCTGTTTGAGAGTAGGGGGTTACCCGGGCAAGGTAAAATCTAACATAGTCAGAGGGAAACAACTGCAAGAAATCCCTTAACCCTATATACCAGCCTCTGCTTTTGGATATTTTTCGGTTGCTCAGCATTAAATGTCCTCGAGTAGGAATATAATCTGGAAGTTTGTATTCATATTCAATTCCCATTCGGATAGCCGGGAGGAAAAGATAATGATGGTATACGATATCCTTTCCTATGAAATGAAAAATCTCCGAGCTATTCCAAATCTCCTTCCCATTGTTATCTCCTGATTCCTCTAAAAAGGAGAGAAAGCTAGAGATATAGCAGATATGGTTATCAAACCATCCATAGAAAACTTGCTCCGTGGCTTCCTTCCTTGGAATTGGCACCCCCCACGACAAGTCTCTGGTTATATCCCAGTCAACTAATCCTTCATCGATCCATTTCAACACGTAACTTGTGACGTCGGACTGGAGATTATGGTTCGTAGTCAACCAATCCCTTAATTGTCTTGAGAAAGTTGAAAGTCTGAAAAAATAGTGCTTGCTTGTTTTTTTTACCGGGACCCTTCCACAAATTCTACATCTTGGCTCCAAGATCTTGTCCGGAACCCTACCGCAATTTTCGCATAGATCGGAATACTGATTTTCGGAGAAGCAGAAAGGGCACTTTCCCATTACATATCTGTCCGGCAGAAACTTCTTGTCAAACTCACAATAAAACTGGATAACGTCTTTCTCATAAATATGCCCATTACTGCAGAGTTTGTTGAAAATCTGTTGTGTTAATTGAATATTTTTTTCAGAGCTGGTTTGGGAAAAGTAGTCAAAGGAGATATCCAAAGATCGAAAATCTTTCAGATCGCAATCTCTCCAGGTTTTTACGTATTGTTGTGGTGTAATCGACTCTTTCTCTGCATTTATCAGGATAGGAGTGCCAAAGTCATCCGTTGCACAGAGATGATATACTTCTCTTCCAAAATGTCTCCAATACCGAGTAAAAATGTCCGCGGGTAAATAGGTCGACGCAATATGCCCCAGATGTATTTCCCCATTTGCATACGGCAATGCACTTGTAATTATAAGACTTTTCATGAGTTATCCTGCAACCAGTACTCAAGACGTGATTTGGGTCTGGATTTTAAACCTATCTTTCATAAGCATACCTACTTCTATATTGAAAATGAGCTTTCAGTGCTGTAATCCAAGTTAATACCAAAAGCGTCCAACGCATACTCTGATACCCTACGATCAATATGCGCTGGAACGTCATACACCCGAGACTCCAGTGAGTCTAGTTTCTTTGCCAAATAGATGATAGACATTAGCTGGTTTGCAAACGACAACGCCATGACTTCAGGGGGGTGTCCTTCAGCACCTACTAGGTTGATCACACGACCGGAGGCGAGCAAATAAACGCGTTTGCCGACTATCGAGAACAGCTGTACGTTAGGTCTAATCTCCTTCGGCGCTTGATCTTGTGATTTCAAATAGTCCAGATCAATTTCAAAATCAAAGTGTCCGGCGTTACACAGGATTACTCCATCCTTCATTATCTCTATGTGCTCCTTTCTAATGATTCTGTTACCCCCAGTGCACGTAATGAAAATGTCTGCGTAATAGCATGCAGACATCATCGTAGATACTTCGTAGCCTTCCATATGCGCTTCCAGTGCTCTGATAGGATCGATTTCTGTCACCGTAATAATTGCTCCCATTCCTCTGAGCCTCGAAGCAACTCCTTTACCAACCCAGCCATAGCCGCATACAACTATGTGTTTGCCAGGAAGGAAGACTGACGTGGTTCGCATAAGTCCTTCGACCGTGCTCTGTCCTGTACCATGGCGGTTATCGAACAAGTACTTGGTTTGTGCATTGTTTACTGCTATAACAGGATATTTAAGATGACCATTAGATTCCAATCCCTTGAGTCTTGTCACACCACTTGTGGTTTCTTCTGTCCCTGCTCCAATCTTTTTATCCCCAATCCGGTGTACCAAAAAATGAAGTTCTGCCCCATCATCAGTAACAATGTCAGGCCTAAACCTAATCACTTTCAACAGGCTCTCGTTGTACTGTCTATAGGATTCACCTCTAGTTGCAAAAAGTTGAATCTCTTGTTTTTTTAGAAAACAAACTATGTCGTTCTGAATTGACAGCGGGTTAGCAGAACATAGTGCCAGTTCTGCGCCAAGTGCTTTTAGGGCCATGACCAGCACAGAGGTCTCTTTTGTTATATGGAGGCAGATACCAAGTCTTATTCCCTCCAACGGTAATGCTTTAGGTCCAGAAAAGTCCTTAGCAATACGTTCGATAATCTTCATCCTTGACTTTGCCCATTGATAAGATTTTTCACCCTGTAATGCCAGTCTAGATCTAGAAGAGCTACCTGTCAACTTATGGTAACATTGGGAGATAGATTGATTAATAAATCATCTCAACGCATTTATTAAATTAAAGGATTCAAGTTCGTATTTGGTAGAGTTCGACAGTAAATCTATCGAGGTCTCGTTGAGCTTTGGATCACCTGTTTCTACAAAGTCACGAAACATTGCATAGCTCGCGCGTTCAGATTTCAAACTACTTATGTAAAGATCTAGTGCCTCATGGTATTTCTGGGGCGGTTTAAATCCAGAGGCTTTGTCCACCAAAAGATCATATTTAGGTAAGAAGGAATCGGTAATCGTGACGAGCTCCCGATCATCGTATTGATCTTTTTCCCACTTCTCGATTTCTTTGTGATAGGTTTCAGTAACACCAGTTGTAGCGTTAACCAATGAATAGTAGTTTTCCAGGAACTGCTTCTCCTCCAGAATTTGTGAACTCGAGATCGAAGCTAGGTATATTCCAGCAGATGCCAGGGCCACTATTATCCCGATTGCGGCATAGGTCTTAGCTCTCTTCTTCGACACATCATTTCGTAAGATGAGATACCCATCATATCAAAAATAAATGTTCCATTTTTGCAGCTTCTTGAGGCCATTTTCTGGGATCTCTACCAATATCAAAAAAAAGGAATTGCATTTTGCTGCCGCTTTTATATATCGTGCCATATTCAAAGACTACACTTCTCAATTTTCTTCCAGAATGATCCTTCTGCGCGGTCCATCAATTCAACAGAATACTTCTCGAAAAGTGTAGTACGAATTTCATCTGACTCTTCGTATTTTCGCTCCGCTCTGAGTTGATCTCTTTTAGAAATCATATCAGTCACTTCTTGAACTTCTTCATCAGAAATTTCAATTAATTTCAAACCAAGCAAGTCCATTATTTTATGGTACGTACTGCCTGCTACTGTTGCAACTTCTTTGCTTATTCC
>Ga0210076_1000062_pt1 | contig 22456 bp, 18 predicted proteins | sample MayberryNW_Catta_3_FD_184876 | JGI IMG/M metagenome (GOLD analysis project Ga0210076, IMG submission 184876) | Wetland microbial communities from San Francisco Bay, California, USA, that impact long-term carbon sequestration -... | ecosystem: Environmental > Aquatic > Marine > Wetlands ... | reverse complement strand
GTGAGCGGCGGAACCGTAGACCTGCCCGTTGACCACGTCCGGGTTGATCACCGTCCCATTATCGCCGACGATCAGATAGCGCAGCACTTCAACTTTGCCGGTCGCCTTATCGACCTCGACGACGGCGGCGTGGGCGCCCGCGGAAAAGGTGAACTGGGCCCGTACCATGCGGTCGGCGTCGGGCACAATGTTCGGCTCGGCGTGCGGAAAGGTATAGTAATGCGTCGCCTGCAAGCCGGCCTCCATGCCGTCGGGAATCAGATGCTGATTATTATAGGCAATCCGGCCAAGCTCGGCGAAGGTCACCTTTTTGGTCCCGGAACCCGGGACCTGGACCACGCCGTTTTCGATGGTCAGTTCTTTGCGATCGGCGTTTAAGACATGAGCGGAAAGCTCGAGGACCTTCTCGCGCAGTTTGCTCGCAGCGCCGTGGATCGCGCCGATATCGTAGAGATGAAAATTGTTGCCGCTGTTGGCCGCCGCGACACCCCAGGGTGAGAGATCGCTGTCGAACGGAATGCTCGTGCTGATCTGGTCCGGAGTCGTGCCCAGGATTTCGGCGGCGACTTGCGCCGTCGTCGTTTCGTGGGCTTGGCCGCAATTGGGTGAACCGAGATGCAAGCTCAGTGTTCCGTTTTTCTCGAGTTTGATAGTGGCGCCGTTGATCCCGCCGGAACCTGGCGGCTCTTTCATCTCCGGGAAGATCGCCATGTCGCGCGCGGCGTTTCGGCCACCCGGCTCGACGCCGATGACGATGCCGATGCCCATGAGCTTGCCTTGCTCGCGGGCTTTTTTCTGCTCTTCACGCAGCTTGTCGTACTCGATTTTCTCTAGCAGCGTGGACAGCAGACCGGGATAATCACCGCTATCATAAACGTTACCACTGATTGTGCGATAGGGCATCTCGCTCGGCTGAATCAAATTCTTACGCCGCACTTCGATAGGACTCAGGTTCAATGCTTGAGCCACCCTGTCCATCATGCGCTCCCAGATGTAGCACATTCCGGGTTTGCCGATGCCACGGTTGGGAATGACCGGGCACTTGTTGGTCACCACCGCATGGCCGATCATTTGTATGGCAGGTGTCCGATAGGTGTTCGACAGATTGTTGAGCTTGTTGGTGAAGTGGATCGTCAAGGTGCTGATCGAGCCGCCGACGTCGTCGTATTCGTTGAACCGTAACCCAAGCACTGTGCCGTCGTTTTTAACCGCCGCCTCGGCTTCGAACTCCTGAGCGCAGGCGTGTCCGCCCGCCATCATGTGCTCGCTGCGATCTTCGATCCATTTGACCGGGCGGCCGGTTTTCATTGCAAGAAGCGATATTAGGACGACGTACTTGCGGATCAGATGAATCTTTTGACCGAAACCGCCACCGACGTCGGGAATGATGACGCGTACGTCTTGTAGGCCGAGCGCTTCGCGGACGCCGTCGTAAATCACTTCAGGAACCTGGGCCGTCACCCATACGGTCAATCGCTTACTCGCCGCGTCATAAGAAGCGATCACGACGAACGGTTCGAGCGGTGTGGAACTGTAGCGATGAATTTTCAGATTCTCCTTGACGATACGATCGGCGGATTGGAACGAGCCTTCGATGTCACCGTATTGAAGCGAGCCGGTCCATGCCAGGTTAGTGCCAAGTTCATCGAATAAGGTCGCCGATGAAGGTTTGATCGCTTCACGGACATCGACGACCGCGCGCAGCGGCTCGTAATCGACTTGAATCAATTCCAGCGCGTCTTCCGCCGTGCCGCGATCGCGCGCCGCGACCGCGCCGAGCGGCTCTCCAACGTAGCGGACTTTTTCGATGGCGCCGGCATACTCATCGATGGGCCGCTTCAGCCCTGCGGCGTAGCGTCCCGGCTTGAACGGCTTGGTGAGTCGCTTTACGTCTGCAGGCGTGATCACTCCCATCACGTTGGGATTTTTCAGCGCTTCGGAGGGATCGACGGAGCTGATTTCGGCGTGCGCGTGCGGGCTGCGCAAAATCATCGCCTGGAGCATCCCAGGCAGGATGAAGTCGTCGGTATAAAGACCGCGGCCCGTGACGTGACGCGGACCTTCTTTGCTGCGTGTACGAGCACCGATGTGTTTTCTTTCAGCCATGAATGCTTACCTTACCCAGAGTTTAGGATTTTGAGCATTTGCAACTCTTTGGAATTCGGATTTTTTGAATGTCGAGCTATAGGCTCGTTACTGCTTGCCAGTCCTTTGTTTTTCCGCCGCGTCTTTGACCGCTTCGACAATCTGCACATAACCGGTGCACATGCAAAGATTGCCGGCCAGCGCCTTGCGGATTTCCACTTCGGAGGGATCGGGATTGCTTCGCAACAGCGCATGACTCGTCATGACCATCCCCGGCGTGCAGTAACCGCATTGAAGAGCGTAATGTTTCACGAAGGCTTCTTGAATGGGGTTCAATTCACCGTTCTTGGCAAGACCTTCGATGGTCGTGACTTCCCTGCCATCGGTCTGCACCGCGAAATGAAGACAGGACTTGATGACTTTGCCGTCAAGCAGAACCGAGCAGGCGCCGCATTCGCCCACGACGCACCCGACGTGCGTGCCGGTGAGACCGATATTTTCGCGCAGAAAATGCGAGAGCAAGATACGCGGCTCCACGTCTTCTTGGTAGAGCCTGCCATTGATGGTGACGCGGATGGTCTTTTTCATAAAGGCGGAGAATAGCCGTAGAAATAAGGTGAATCAAGCTATGCAAGACCAAGAAAAAGCAGAATTTGGCTATAAATGGCTAAGTCACAGAATGAAACCGCTCAAACCGCGTGATCTGGATTTCTAAGCACTAGAAAAAAAAGAACGCCGGCGGAAGGATGAGGTAACCGCGCAGAAGTAAACCGTTCAGCGTGCTCGGCTACCTCTGTCGCTTTCCTTCGGCGGATCGAGAGGTGCAGTCAGCGTTCACGTCCGGCGATGACGAGCCGATTTGCGTCTTGATTTCTCAGTTCGAAGTAGGTCATCAGTTCGCCGTCGCGAGTTACCAGCTAGTCGCAAATGCTAAAGCGGGCGAGTGGCAGCCAGAAGGGCGGGTGGATTCAAGACACGATAAACGGCGCCGGAACGCATTATCAGTAAATCATTGGTTTTACGACGCAGTCGTCCTCCCAACATGCTGCTGCAGCAACTCCCCCATGCGATGTGAATCCTCAATTTAGGTGCAGCCGCGGACTAAAAAGAGCAGTAACAAAATCGGGACCGGTATACCCAGCAGCCACAGCAGTATCCAACCTATCGCACCTTTCTGATTTCTTAATGTTTCCATCGTTTCCTCCTAGTAAATGAAACCGCAATCAACATGCCAAAACGATTCGGTTGAAATTACATGCGCCCAAATGAAAGGGCGTCTTGAAAAGACCAACACTGTGGAAGAAAAAAGCGGACTAAGTAGATCTCAATTCGCCGCACTTGTATCAGTACACAGAGAGAGGGAATGCCAGCATGAGCAGCGTTGGGTCACACTTGCGGGCTCCCCCCGCAGGAATGTTTCGGCGCTGAGACAAATTTAGGATTTCTATTGTCAACGGGAGATGGGTGGCATCTTGATTGCTCTCTACTGCAAAAAGAGGAGGGTTGATTTATGAAACTAGGTAATTGGACGGCGAAGCTCGGCGTGACTATTTTCTTGGGCGCGCTGGGAACGGTCTGGGGTTGCGAGAGTGTCAGCCTTATCGGTAGGGACACCATCGAGCCCGGGTTTGAGCAACGGAGCGACATTGAATGACGCGATGGTGGCTATGATCGCCGCGACCGGTTCGGTAGAGACACGGCGCAAAACCATATTTACGGCACCGTGCAGGATATCGATGAAGGTCGTCGGGAAATCCGCCTGCGCACCGACGATGGAAGAACAACCGTCGTCAGGTACGATAGCCGCACCCGGTTTTTTGATGCCAACCGCGATCGCGATTTAGAAGTGGCGTCGCTGCGTACCGGCGACTCGGTTGCAATCCAGCTCGAGAGAAATTCCGGCGGCGAGCAGTACGCCAATGCCATTCGCGTTGAGGACAGACGTGGCAGCTGGTGGCGGTAACGTCGGATGGAGGAGCACATGCGCGGGACCAAGCCTCGCGGCCCGGCGTCACATGGCGCGCTGTAACGCCTCGGCGGCAGCGCGCCGCACCAGCACTTTGATCAGTTCCCGCTTATACTCGGCCGAACCGCGGTTGTCGTCGGTTGGATCGCACTCGTTGGAGGCGACTTCGCCGACCGTCCTCAGAACGGCATCGTCGATCGGCTTTTCGCGCAGGCTATCTTCGGCCTTTCGGGCGCGCACGATCGTCGATGCGACCGAGTTAAGGCCGATGCGGATGTCTTGGCAGGTGCCGTTCTCGGCTTTCAACGTAACCGCAACTCCGACCGTGGCGAAATCTTCAATGCTGCGCGGGGTGAACTTGATATGCGCCCAGCCCGGCCGTATGGGTGGGGGAACGACGATTTCGGTCAGCAATTCACCCGGCTCAAGAGCCGTTTGATAGTAGTCGATGAAAAACTCGTCTAGGCGCAGCCTGCGCTGCCCCTTGCTGCTCGCAAGCGTGACTTCCGCGTCGAGGGCGATCAGGCTGGCTCCCGGATCGGTTAACGGGTCACCGGCGGCGAGATTGCCGCCAACAGTGCCCATGTTGCGGATACGCGGCTGAGCGACTTTGCGGAAAGTTTCGTGAAGCAGGGGATAGCGCTTCTGCACCACGGGCGAAAGCTCGATATCGCGATGACGCGCCCCCGCGCCGATTCTAAGGCCGTCTGTTGAATTGAACGTGATACGGTCGAACTTTGGAATCCGTGCCAAGCTGATCAGCACCCGGGGCATCAGCAAGCGCTGGCGCATCATGATTAATAAAGACGTGCCGCCGGCGATCACGCGCGCGTCGTCACCGTATTTTTCCAACAAGCTAAAGGCTTTTTTGAGAGTCGTCGGTTCCTGGTAATCGAATCGAATCATCAGTTTCTCCCGTAACGGGACACAACTCCTTCGTGGTGAAGAATCTTTTGCTCCCGGCTCCCCGTGCGCCTACTTTTTTTCCGCTTTTTCCTTCAGCGCGCGGAGAATTTTTTCAGGCGTAATCGGCAGAGTTTTGATGCGCACGCCGACGGCATCGAAGATCGCGTTGTTGATCACTGCCGCCGTCGGGTCCATGTTCAGCTCGCCCAACCCCTTGGCTCCGAATGGCCCGGTGGGCTCATACGATTCGGCGAAGGCATGCTGGAGCGGGGGCATGTCGCGCATAGACGGAATACGATAATCGGAAAAATTCGGATTGATCGGCTTTCCTTCCTCGATCTGCAGTCCTTCGGTCAGCGCGTAACCGATCCCTTGAGCCAGCCCGCCCTCGACCTGGCCTTCGGCGCCGAGGGGATAGATCACCGTGCCGCAGTCCGAGGCAACGACGAATTGCAGAATTGTCACCTTTCCGGTTTCTGGATCGACGTGCACTTGCGCGGCCTGGGAACCGTAATTGTATGCGCCGGATTCGTTGCCGAAGCGCGTACTGTCGGGTAATACGGAGTCGGCATCGAAGCTGCCGGAGCCGACGATCGGCGCGCCGTTGTGGCGGAACAAGCGCGCTCGCGCGACATCGGAGACGGTTAACGATTTCCCGCCTTCGGCACCTTTGACGAAAATTTTTCCGTCGCGCGATATGAGATCTTGCGGATTGGCTTCAAGCATTTCAGCGGCTTGGTCAAACAGTTGTTGTTTGACGTTGGTGGCGGCGTTTTTCACGGCGTTGCCGCTGACGTAGGTCAATCGGCTCGCAAAAGCACCCAAACAGAAAGTGGTGAGATCGGTGTCGGCGCGAGAAATCTCCACATCTTCGACCGGCACGCCGAGCTCTTCGGCAGCAATCTGGCACATCGCCGTGTGCACGCCTTGGCCGCATTCACCCTCACCGCTCAAAATAAGCGCCTTGCCGTCTTCATTGATCTTGATCGTTGCCGAGCTGCCGTCGTAATCGCCGAAGTGGCGCTTGCCGCTGACATGAACGGTGCAGGCCAGCCCCAAGCCGGTATTCGGCTGCTTGTTGGCGCGCTTGGCTTTCCAGTCGATCATCTTTTCCGTCATGTCGAGGCACTGCTTGAGCTCGCAGCTCGTAACCCGATTACCGTGCGGCGACACGTAGCCGGTTTCTGCTGCGTTGATGCGGGCAATTTCGATCGGGTCGATTCCGAGCTCGTGCGCACCCAGATCGATCGCCTGCTCGACGGCCCATTCCGCCGAGGGATTACCAAAACCACGAAACGCGCCGGTGGGAATTTTGTTCGTGTACACCAGCAATGCTTCGGTTTTGACGTCGGAATATTTGTAACAGGTGTCGTGACGCATGGCGGCGACGCCGGTAATGGCCGGCGCTTTGGCCGAGTAGGCTCCATTGTCGGCAATGACCTTGATATGCTTGGCGCGAATTCGGCCGTCCTTTTTGAAGCCTAATTTGACGTTGATTGTCATGAAGACGCGCGGCCGGCAGCCGGCGAGAAATTCTTCTTCGCGTGTATTGATCAACTTGACCGGCTTGCGCGCTTTCCTGGCCAAAACCGCGGCCACCAGAGCGTTGTTGTCGTCGCAGGATTTTCCACCGAAGCCGCCGCCGACGGCGCTCTGAATGATTCGCACGTCGGTCTCGGGAACGCCCAAGGCGGTGGCGATGCGGTAACGCGCATTAAACAAGGTCTGCGTGTTCATGTAGATGGTGTATTTACCGCTGGTGGCGTATTCCGCCACACTTCCGATCGTTTCAATCGAGCAGTGCCACTGCGGCATGCTGGTAAAGGCGTCTTCGACGATCACATCGGACTCCGCGAAGGCCTGCGCGACGTTGCCGCGCTCAAGGTCCATATGGACGGCGATATTGTTGGGTTTATCGTCATGGACGAGGGGCGCGCCGTCTTTCATTGCTTCTTCGGCATCGAACACGCCCTGCAGCGGCTCCCAATCCACCTCGATCAAGTCGATCGCTTCTTCGGCGATATCCGGATCGATGGCCGCCACCGCGGCGACTTCCTCGCCGACGTAGCGGGATTTGCCCACTGAAAGAATATATTGATCGGCAAAAAACGCGCCCCACGGTTTTTTGATCGTGTCTTCCGCGGTCACGACGGCGCGTACCCCCGGAAGTTTCTCCGCCCTGGTCGTGTCGATATCGCGGATGCGCGCGTGCGGGTACGGGCTCCGCAGGACCTTTCCGACCAACATTCCCGGAAGGAAAATGTCCGCGATATATTGCGAAGTGCCGGTTACTTTGTCGAAACCTTCGACTCGCTGAACACGGCGTCCGACGACGGAAAATTTTTCTGCTTTGGCCATGTCTGTCATTCTTACAAATTAATCTCTCGGATTTCTCCCGCGAAGGCGCCAGACGCAAAGAAAAACTTTTCTAAGTCTTAAACTTGGCGCCTTTGCGGCTTTGCGGGAAAAATGATCCCGCCGATAGCGGATCAAGTCGTTTTAGCGACCGGTTTATAAACGTCCAGACTCTGTATCTTTGCCGTGGTCTCGCGCTTGCGAAACGTGTAGTTGGGGTCCGTCTTGCCGTTGACCACAGCCATGACCGATTCGAAGATTTTATAATAGCCGGTGCAGCGGCAGAGATTGCCCGACATCCATTCCCTGACTTCCTCTTCGCTCGGCTTGGGGTTTTCATCGAGGAGGGCTTTTGCCGCCATGATTTGGCCCGGCGTGCAGATGCCGCACTGAAAACCGCCGTATTCAATGAACGCCTGTTGCAGCGGGTGCAGCTTGCCATCCTGCGCCAGTCCCTCGATGGTTTCGATTTTTTTGCCGTCGCAAGCCACCGCCAGTGTTAGACAAGAACTGACCAGTCTGCCGTCGATGATCACGCTGCAGGCGCCGCAAACACCGATGCTGCAGCCTTCCTTGGTGCCAGTTAATCCGATGTTGTCGCGCAGAACTTGCAGCAAGAGTCGATTCGGCTCGATTTCGACCGCATGCTCTTCGCCGTTGACCTCGAATTTTACCTGCCGTTTCATGAACGCGACCATAGCTTTTGTTATTGGAATTTTCAACTTCACGAGCGAAAATCGCGGTTCAACGTGCCGCACAGCTGCGTTAGAGCGCCACGCTGAGCGACCGTGTTCGGGCGAGCTCTTGCGGGTATTACCCCGCAAACTAGGCGTGCTTTTTATTAGATCATCGGCACAATCTAAAGTGCATAAAACTCTTTGGCATTGTGCGAGAGGATTTTTTCCTTGACAGCCGAGTCGATGCCATCCATGCGCTTAAACTCATTTAACGCGGTCACCGCGCTGGAGGGATCGATGTGGCCGTAGTCGGTGCCGATCACCAGGCGGTTTTCGCCGCACCAGCGCATGATGTAAGGCACGTCATCATTGGTCTGGCAGGTGACGAAAATATTGTATTCCTCGAAAACGTTCTGCGGGAAGGTCCGGCCGGCGGCGCGATAACGAATCTCCGCTTCCCGAAAGATCCACGGCACCCACTGAGCCGAGGCTTCTATAAAACCCCAGCGGAGCTTGGGAAAGGTCTCATGTAGGTCACTCATGATGACGTCGTAGCATGCCGTGACGGTCGGCACGCGAAATTGCGCGAAGCGTCCCGCCGGCGCCAAGCGGTACAGGTCGGAGTTCTCGGGATTACCGTTGGCGATGTGCACGGCAATCGGAAGATCGAGATCGCAGGCCAGTTGGTAGAGCGGATAGAAATAGGGGTCGGAAAGATGGCGATCGCCCTCCAACGGCCGCATGCACACCGCCGCCGCGCCATTCTCCTTGGCGAACTTGATTTCCTCGACGGCGGCATCGAGGTTCATTGCCGGCACGACGCAAGAGTAAAATAATCGTCCGTGGCTCTCCTTCGAGATATCGGTCAGCCAGCGGTTCCAGCTGCGACACAGCGCGACCTCGGCATCGGGCCTGGTCGTGATCCGTTCGATCCAAAAGGTGTTGTGCAGCACCTGCACGTCGATGCCCAGTTCATCCATGTGCTTGAGCCGCAACTCGACGTCGTCCAGCTCGCGCGCGGTTTTCGGCGTCTCGAAATTTCGGCCGGCGCGCTCGGCGAACTCGCGCAGTTCGCGCTCGCTCAAAGTGAGTTGACGAAAACCGGCGATCTTGTCATCGATGACCCAATATTGCCGGGTCGGATCGGCTGGTGCGGAATAGAGCTTCGGCCGAAATTTCTGCTCCGCTGCAGGGAGATAGTCCCACGTGCGCTCGGTTTCGACGACATGCGCGTCGGCATCGATGATCGGAAATGCATTTGCCATGGCAAGTCCTCCGGGAGCATCCGAGGATATAGACTCGACGTTATGGCTACGCAACAAATCTGTCAAGTTACTCAATTTTAGCGACGCGGGTGGGCACATGACTCGGCACGCTGGATCTCTCCCTTGACTCCAGTTTGTCACAGTTGGCATATGCTGATTGGTAGGTTGTTGAGGGCGCGGATCGGAATGCTGTGCGGGTGTCTCGCTCCTGGAGGATGGAATGATGAAGAGCGCTTATGGTCTAAGAATTCCTGAACCCGATGCCGGACTCACGCGGGTCGGGCCAGGCACAGCCTGCGGCGAGTTGATGCGCAGGTATTGGCAGCCGGTGTGTTTATCCGCCGATCTCAAAGACCTGCCGAAACCGGTTCGCATTCTCGGCGAGGACTTGATCGCCTTTCGCGACGGGCGAGGCCGAGCGGGACTCTTGTTCTTTCGCTGCAGCCATCGCGGTACTTCACTGGAGTACGGCCGGATCGAAGAGCGCGGCATTCGTTGCTGTTATCACGGCTGGCTTTACGACGTCGAGGGCACAATACTGGAAATGCCGCTCGAGCCCGCCGGCAATCCTTTTCTCAAACAGATTCAACATCCCTGCTACCCGATACGCGAATTTGGCGGCCTGGTGTTCGCCTATATGGGGCCGCTCGACAAGATGCCGGAATTTCCGATCTATGATGTCTGGCGGAAAGAGGGCGGGCACCTCAAGGCGCGTATGGGGCCACGAGTCGGCGGGCCGGTAAATTGTAACTGGCTCCAGGCCGAAGAAAATCTGATGGACGCGTTACACACCTTTTGGCTGCATACGCTGCACAGCGGTCCGCAATTTCCGTCCGAGACCTACGGCGTCAATCCGGATGAGCTGCGCTACGAAGAAACCGACATGGGCATGCGTTTTGTGCTGGCACGGAAGCTGGAGAACGGCAAGTGGTGGGATCTCATCTGGGAGATGATCATGCCGCTGAACGTCCATCTGGTCTATACCGACGAGCCGAAAACCCAACGGGTGCGGGCGGTCACGTACTGCGTGCCGATTGACGACACGCACCAACTCGGCGCGAGCGTTCGTTGGTTTCCCGACGGCAAACAGGAGATGCTTTCGGGCCGCGAACAACTCGCGCCCGGCGGACGAAAAAACACCAGCTACGAATACACGCAACGGCATCCGGACGATAAAGAGGCCGTTGAAGGGCAAGGGCCGATTGCGCTCCACGGCCTGGAGCATCTGGTCACTTCCGATAAAGGCGTAGTGATGTTCCGGGGTATGCTCAGAAAAGCGATCGAGGCGGCGCGCCAGGGCGACGATCCGAAAGGGATTCTTCGCGATCCCGCGAAAGCGGCATTTGTGTCCACCACTGCCGGAAGCATCGTCAGAGATTGAACCGAGACCTCTGAAATCGTTGTGCGAGGACGCTAGCCGTGCTTGGCTCGACGCGTGCCGGGCTTGTTGATCGCTTCGCCCCAGCGCGACAGGAAAGCGAGAACAAACTGGCTGTGTTGCGCCGCCTCCACGGCCAGCGGTGCGAGCGACAATGCCACGGTGAGCGCGATGTGATAGCCGAGAGCGCGCGACGCGAGCGCGCGACGATAAGCCGGATGGGCACGATTCACCCACACGGTGGATTCAATCAAGCGTCCGACCATGAGCTCGTCGGGGCGATCATCGAACTGAATATCGAGTCCGTAGTGCGCCGGACGGCGCGCCCGGCCGGCGGCCGGTAGAGTCGTTCCTGCCGCCGTCAATTGGTGGGATGGCTCGGCTTCGGTCGGTTGTGGATGCTCCTGAACCGTTTCGGCAGATCCGGGCGCTGCGTCTTCAGCGGCCTCTTCGGCCTCGACTTCTGCGGTGACCGCTGCGGCGAGAAATGAACGGCCGTCGGTGTATGCGCCGGGGCCGCCGAATGGCAATCGCTTCTGACCGCCGGCGCGCCGCTCGACGAGGCTGGAGAGCAATGGAAAATCGCAGGCCAAATCTTCAAGCAAATGCGCCAGGTCGCGTTGCAGCGGGCGCACCTCGCGCGGCGGCGCTTGATCGCTGGCCGGTTGCGCGTCGCCCCATTCGGCAAGTTGTGTCGTGACCGCCTGTTGGATTGCCTTGCGAAATCCCAGGTACGTTGCGCCGCGCGGGCCGGTGCGGATGAAGTCGCCTTTGTTGAGCGTGAGGCACGCCGCCAGCTCCGGCACTTCAATCAAACCGCCGATCCGCTCCGGTGCCGTCGGCGTCATGCCGAGCCAATCCCAACCGCGCCGGATCACTTTGCCGTAAGTGCTGATCGCCAGGCCGCGCCGGTCTTCTGGAAGCGCGCTCTCGGCGCGAAACAGATAGCCCAGCGCCGATGGTTTGCGCTTGCGCAGTAGCCGGATTTCCAGCGGCGCCTGGAGTGATGCCGATGAACGTCGTCTCTCCAAGCGCCGGCCGTTGATTTGAATCGCAATGCCTTTGGGATAATGCGCGGCGAGAAATTCATCGAAAGCGGGGTCGAACAGCGGCTCAAAATGGCGCCTCAATGTAACCTCGAGAAAGCCGGGATCGAGCAGTGGCGAGAGCGGATTGCGCAACTTGAGCCGCACGGCGGTGCCGCGTTCGGCGACCAGACCCGTAGGCGCTGTCCACTTCCACGGCGCCCGGTGGCGTGACGCCATGTGCCAGGCACTCGCCACGTGATTCTTGCCGCGCCGGGTCTCGGTCAGGACTTCGTCGCAGACCAGCAGGCCGAGCTTGATCCCGACACCGGCAAAGCCGATGCCCTGGCCGCGAATTTTATTGCTGGCGGCGATGTCGTGAAAGCGCGCCAGTTCGCGCCGCTGCATGCCTGAGCCATTATCTACCGCCGTCATCGTGCTCTGCGCCGGGTCAGAGGCAAAGGAAATTAACGATGCGCCGGAATCGAGCGCATTGGCCATGATTTCGGTCAGGATGGTTTCCTCGAGGGAGCCCGGATAGGCATCCCGCAGGTCTTCCAGTAGATGCAGTAAGTCGACGCGCGTCTCGCCCATCGTAATCTAGAAGAAACAGCGCCAGCAGTGGGGCATCTTTATTGGCTTCCAAAGCAGGACGTTACTTCAAATGTTTGCCAAAGAATGCGATTGTCCTTTCCCATGCGAGCTTGGCAGACTCAGGATTATAGTTCTGCCCGTTCTCGTTGAAGAACGCGTGCCCGGCCTTGTACCAGTAGGATTCGAAAGGCACCTTTCCTTCGCGCAGTTTTACTTCCAAAGCTCTCGCCTTTTCCGGCGCGAAAGCCGCGTCTTCCTCCGCTAAATGAAGCTGCAGAGGTGTCCGGATGGTCCGAACGTCGCCGGCTTCTTCGGGAGGAAAGCCGTACCATGACGAACAGGCGTCGGCATCTTTGACGTACATGGCGGAAAGCACAGTGAGCGCGCCGCCCATGCAGAAGCCGACCACACCCGCTTTGGGGCTTTTCTGTTTCAGAGATTGCGTTGCACCGCGAATGTCCTGCGTTGCCGCGTCGGAGAAATTGAGATTCGTCATTAAATGGCTGGCCTCTGCGGCATCGAGGGTTACCTTGCCTTTATAGAGATCGGGCACCAATGCGCGGTAACCGAGTCCAGCGAAGCGGTCCGCCACGCCTTGAATCTGATCGTTCAATCCCCACCATTCCTGGATCACAACGACACCGGGCGCTTTGTCATTCCCGGGCGGTTCGCTTAGATATCCATTGCAATCTGCGCCGTCGGGCCGTTTGAAAGTAATCATCTGTCCCATGATTGCCCTCCGTAAAAGGATTTGGTTTCAAGTGCTAGCTAACGAAACCGCGGCTATCGAGTCAAGTACCGACCGGAGAGTCGATGGGTTTGCTTGTTACTTTACGAAATAACGGCATGCACCTAAATGATCGTTCCATTCTCGGCAAAGCGAAGGTTTTAGCCGTACGTCTTGGCACAGAGCCATTGGCCGGCGATCATTGCGGCAACGAACAGGAACACGCCCGGGTTGGCGGAGGCGAGTCCGGCGAAGGCCGGGCCGGGGCAAAAGCCGGCGAGTCCCCAACCGATGCCAAAAATAGCCGCGCCGATGATAAGTGGGCGATCGATTTCTGACTTAGCCGCTAGATAAAACTGGCGATCCAGTACCGGACGCGGCCAGCGTAAAATGAAACGGAATAGCGGCAGCGTTACAGCCAGCGCCCCGGCCATCACGAAAGCGAGCGTCGGATCCCATCGCCCGGTAATGTCGAGAAAGCCGATGACCCTGGCCGGATTGATCATCTCGGACACCGTAAGCCCGATACCGAAGATAACGCCGACCACCAGGCTGCTAAAAATGCGGAGCATCAGAATAGGTTTTTGGCGAAATAAACAGTGGCGATTCCCAGGCTCATAAAAGTGACTGTCGCGGTCAGGGAGCGGGGCGATAACCGCGCTAATCCGCAAACCCCATGGCCAGAGGTGCACCCAGCACCAAGCCGGGTGCCGAAACCGACCAACAATCCGGCAGCGAGCAGCGTCGGCACATCCGCTTCCAATTGCAGCGGCAGCGCTTCGTAAAAAAGCCGATAGAGAGCAGGCGCGGTGATCAGGCCCACCAGAAACGCCAGGCGCCAAGGTCGTTCGCTCCGCGCGCGCGACGTGATCAAGCCGCCAAGAACACCCGAGATGCCGGCAATGCGACCGTTAAATGCCAGCAGGAGAGCAGCGGCGGAACCGATTAAAGCTCCACCGATGAGTCCGCCGATAATGTTCGCTTCAGCCATGCGCGAGATCTCTTCGGACCATTATTTTGGCCGTTCTTTCATTTTCGCTCGGGCTTCGTCGATGATCGGTTGAACTTTTTTCTTTAATCCGGGATCGAGCTTGAAGGCCATTTGGAAGTCCGCATGCGCCTCTTTTTCTTTGCCTTGATAGATTCGGATCAGGCCGCGATACACATACGCATCGGCGTTCTTCGGTTGCATGCTGATAACGTCGCTAAAATCGCGGGCGGCGTAGTCGTATTTATCGATGCGCAGATGTGCGAGGCCGCGGTTGAACGGCGCCTCGGGGTCTTTGGGGTTGATGCGCATGGCTTCGCTGTAGTCCTCGATCGACGCTTCAAACCTGCCGAGTTTCATTTTCACCAAGCCGCGATTGTAAAACGCTTCCGACGATCGCGGATTGAGCCTCAACGCTTCATCGAAATCGCGAATTGCCTGCTCATATTTGTGCGCATCAGCGTAAACGATGCCGCGATTATAGTAGGCATCGGCAAGCTTGGGGTCGCGGCTGAGCGCCGCATCGTAGTCGCGGATCGCTTCGTCTTTGTGATTTAAGGCGAGATAGGCGTTGCCGCGATTGTAAAAGCTCTGCGCATCCGTGCTGTCGATGCGGATCGCTTCACTGAAGTCCTTGACCGCAGCTTCATAGCGCTGCGCGTCGAAGTGCAGACTGCCGCGATTGGTGTAGCTGCGGGCATCATCGGGATTGAGTTTGATCGCGGCGCTGTAGTCGTTTAGCGCCGCCTGCTGCTGTTTCAGCCGGCGATGGGCATTGCCGCGATTGTAGTGCGCCTCGGCATCCTTCGGATTAAAGCGCAGCGCCTGGCCGTAGTCTCTGATCGCTTGTTTATCTTGACCCAGATCGTAGTGGGCGTTACCCCGGTTGAAGTAGGCTTCGGCCAGTTTGGGGTAAGCTTTTATGACCTTGTCATATTCGGCAATCGCTTCTTCGATCTTGCCCGCGTCGTGCAGTTCGAGCGCGGCTTTCAAGGGTTCTTTGACTTCGCCGGCCCATCCGGGCGAACCAAGAGCCCCAAGGATCGCGACGATCACTGCCGTGATTGCAATTTTCGCATTCATCGAAACTACCGTTGGTTTGGCGCCGCTTCGAGAGACATGAGCGGCTCGAGCTTCGCTTTCAAGCTTGGATCCAATTCCATCGCCCGCCTAAAATCTTTGCGTGCTTCGTCGGTCTTGCGCTGGCGCAGTCTGATCGCGCCGCGATTGGCATAGATGCGCGCGTTCTTCGAATCCAACTTGACCGCCTCGTCGTAATCTTTCACCGCCTCGTCATATTTGCCGATCAGGGAGAAAGCGTTCGCACGGTTGTTATACGTCTCGGCATTTTTGGGGTCGAGCTTGATGGCTTCGCTGTAGTCCGCGACGGCCAGCTCGTGATGGCCCAACCGGCGCTGTGCCAAGCCGCGCTGGGCGTAGATTTCAGGATCTTTGGGGTTGAGCTTTTGCGCTTGATTGAAATCCTGCAGCGACTTTTCCAACTGACCGAGGCGATAGAAGGCGATACCGCGATTGAAGTAGGCTTCGGCGAACTTCGGATTATGGCGCAACGCCTCGTCATAGTTCTTCACCGCCTCGGCATATTGTTTAAGCTCGTTATGGGCGTTGCCTCGGAGATGGTAAACATCCGCTCGATTCGGATCGAGGCGCAGGGCGGCATCGTAATCTTTGAGCGCGCTCTCGTGCGCGCCGATTGCAGCGAGGGCGCTGCCTCGTCCGACGTAAGCTTCCGACAGTTTGGGGTCCGCTTTGATGGCGCGATCGTACGCCGCGATCGCATCTTTGTATTTGCCGGCGCGTTGCAATTTGACGGCATCGCGAAAAGCGTTTTGCGCCTGTGCGGCAAGAAGCGGCTGCGCAAGAACAAACAGTAATAAACAACTCGTCAGGATTGGCGTGGCGGCTGTCATCGGCATTTACCGGTTTAACTTATGCCCTTGGGGATGTCCAATTGCGCCGGGCCCGATACGGTACTCGCTCGGTCATGCCGGCGCAGCGGCGGCGTGAAAATAAAGCCTATTCGGACTCCGTCGTCTATGCACGGGCAAGCCTGCGGGTGTCTTGTTTTGGGCGCCGAGAGGCTCACGCCTACAGACAACTGAAGTACGACTCTACCGTCGTGCCCTAGACAAAAATGCCAAAAAAGCATAATGATTAAAGAAATTAGAGGCCTCACAATACAGGAGGATAATCCATGAGCACAGCGGCTGCGGTGAAGCGAAGCGCGGAACAAGTACTGGGGAAGGATAAGATAATCTCTTCCGATTCCCATATCATGGAGCCGCCGGATCTTTGGGAAGCCAACCTCACACCTGGCCTTCGGGCCAAGTTTCCAAAGTTTCCAGCGCGCAACACCGCGGGTGAGAAACCGGGCGGGCACGATCCCAAAGCGCGCTTAGATGAAATGGCAGTCGATGGCGTGAGCGCCGAAGTCTTGTATGCCACCCATGGGCTGCGGCTTTACGCGCTGGAAGACGCGGCGCTCCAGGAAACCTGTTTTCAGATCGCCAACGATTGGATGATCGACTACTGCAAGGGCGCGCCCGGGCGGTTATTCGGCATCCCAATGATTTCGATGTACAACATCCCCAACGCCATCAAAGAGCTCGAACGTTGTAAGAAGGCCGGCATGATCGGCTGCATGATCTGGCAAGTTCCGCCCGATCATCTGCCGTTTACTAGCGACCATTACAATCCCTTCTGGGAAGCGGCTTCGGAGCTCGATATGCCGGTCAATGTGCACATCTTGACCGGTTTTAATTACAGCCGTTTCGAGCGCAAGGGCTTGGATACTTATCGGATGACGGTAAACCAGAAACTCACCGATGCCGCCAATATTTTGTTCGATTTTGTTTTCGGCGGCGTGTTGGCGAAAAATCCGAAGCTGAAACTCGTCTACGTGGAAAACGAAGTGGGCTGGATTCCGTTTTACTGCCACGAGTGGGACAAGTATTTCGTACGTCACAGCCCGAAAGCGCCGCTGCCTTACATGAAAAAACTACCGAGCGAGTACGTGCGGGGTCAAGTTTTCGCGACCTTCTTCAGCGACCCGGCGGGTGGACGGATGATGGATTGGTTCGGGGAAGATAATTTTATGTGGTCGAGCGACTATCCCCATGCCGCTTCGACCTGGCCACACTCGCGGCAGGTCATCGCCGACGAGCTGGGCCATCTACCGAAACCAGTTATCGACAAAGTCGTGCGGAATAACGTGATCGACCTCTATCACTTAAAAGTCGACGGTGTTAACAATTAAAGGCAACACGGCAGAGCCGCAACGACCGCTCGGAATATCTCCCGCCAAGACGCAAAAGGCGCAAAGGAAAGAACGATTTTGAACTTGGCGTTCTTGGCGCCTTGGCGCGAGGAAATCCGATTTGCCAACCGACGGGCGACAAAATTCGCACAACCGGAAAAAAAGTAATTTCAACCTAGTATTGCAAACAGCTCGGAAGTAGATCTAATGCAAACAGCCAGGAAATTGGAACCGACGGAAAAACCGAAGACGCAGAAATTTTCGCTCCGTACCCCGTACATGAAACAGGGCCGGATCACGCAGTTGCTGGCAGAGACCGAAAATCTGTGGATTCATACCAAAATCAACTACGAAGGCGGCGAGAACGAGATCCATTGCCATCTCGATGAGGATCATTCGTTCATTGTGCTCGAAGGCCAGATGAGCGTCTTCGATGAAAACGGCAACGAGATCAAGGTCGAAAAATATCAGGGAGTCATGATCCCCAAGGGGGCCTATTACCGCTATCACAACACGGGCAAAGAAAACTTGGTTGTCATCCGCGTTGGCGCGGGCATCAAAGGCCAACCTCAGGGCGGCGAAGAGATGCGAGTTCGACCGGACGGCAAGCCGTTGCCCGCTTATTCGGCAGAGAACAAAACTGTGGAGCCCATCGAGGACACGAGATTTTTCGCAGACTCGGCTGGATAGTAGCGAATCATATTGAAATAGAATTCTATTAACCGGCCGCTGAATAACTCAGTGGCCGGTGTCGTTTTTAGGGAGGTACGATGAGCCAGGCGATTCGACCCATGCCCGAAGAAATGCCAGTCGCGCTGTGGCGCGGCTTCAAGCCAGGTCACGCGGCGTGGCAGGGAAGCGTTGTCGGGATTTTTATCGCTCCGGAATCGGCGGCGGAAATGGTGTCACTTCCCGAGGTACGGGCTTTTGCGGACCGCGGTCTGGAAGGCGATCGTTTCCTTCGTGACTCGTGGAGCGCCGTCAACCGCTCCGACAAGGCGGTGAGCCTCATTGAGGATGAAGTTTTGCAGCTCGCAGCCCAGGAACTCGGCCTCGAGACGATCGCCCAGAAAACCAGACGCAATATCGTCACTCGAGGCGTGCCGCTGATTGAATTGCTGCATCGAGAATTCACCGTCGGCGGCGTTCGTATGCGCGGCATCCGCCTTTTCGAACCCTGCGGTCATCTCGTCAAAGTTTCCAGGCTCCCGGGTATTTTCAAAGCGCTCGATCATCGCAGCGGCTTAAAGGCGGCGATTCTGAGCAACGGCCTGATGCGCGTCGGCGACAGGATCGCGCTTCAGCCTGCCGCAGCGAGGGCAACCGCCTAGAAAACAGTTCACCGCAGAGACGCCGGACGTGAGAAAAAATCCCGTTTCATCAAAATGAGCACGTGCAAGCATTTGATTTCATTGAGGCAGATTTTGCGATTTTGATAGTTTTTGAATTTTTTCTCATGACCGCCGAGTTCGCAGAGATTGGAATTCCCTGATCAACATTAACTCGGCGCCCTCTGTGCCTCAGCGGTGTGTTTTATTCCGTTCGCGAGCCTATTCGACCATCAACTCCGGTGTCAACCGCACTGAAATCCGTGCTCGTGTCTCGTGTTCGTGCTCCTGATTGTCGGATTTTCCACCCGTACGTCGCACCCCAGCTGGCAGATATCTGGATTCTCTTTCATAAGAGACGCTGAGTTCGCTGAGTCGGATTTAAAATATATCTTCCCTAATGCCTATTGGCTATTGCCTTTTTCCCTGCTCGCGCCTCTCGCCTGTTGCCTCAAGCCTCTCTATTTTTTTGCCATTCCTTCCATAATCTCCCACTGCTCGTCGGTCACCTTCATGATCGACAGCCTTGAGTTTCGCACGAGATCGAAATTTTTCAATTTCGGGTGCGCCTTTACTTCGGCGAGAGTAACCGGGCGCGCTAGCGGCCGCACCGCTTCGATATCCACGACCAGAAGCTTCGGATCGTCCTCTTCCGGATTGGCACATGCGCCGCCCAACGCTCTGGCCACTCCCACCGCAGCTTTCTCGTCTCCGGTGTGATAGATGAATATCTGCTCGCCCTTTTTGATATCCTTAAGATTCTTTAGCGCGAGATTGTTCGCCACGCCATCCCACATGGTCTTTTTGTCCTTCTGCAGCTGCTGAAACGAGTAGACCGACGGTTCGGTCTTGAACAGCCAACGAGTTGCCATGGAACATTCCTCCTGACTTTCCTTATAAATAGCAGCGCATCGCAATACAAACGGCAGCGGCTCTGATTCTCGCGCAACCCTCGCAAGGACCGCCAAGTTAAGAGATTTGAATTTATGAAGCTGGGCCTTTGCGGCTTGGCGTACTTGGCGCGAGAAAATCAAGCACTAATCCGAAGGACATGAACTCTTGACGCGGCAGCTTCGAGCGGGTATCCAGGCGATTACTATGAAAACTCGACTTCATCCGACACTCCTATTCTGCGTCGTTTTGATTGCGTTGAGCCTGGCCACTAAGGCTCATTCCGCCGACAAGCTGCGCATATCATACTCCGCGATCAATGCCACCCAGGCTTTTCTCTGGGTGGCGCAAGAAAAGGGCTTTTTCGCCAAGCACGGCCTGGAAGGCGAGCTGCTCTATATCAACAGCGGCACAATGAACATCGCCGCGCTGGTCGGCGGCAGTGTGCAGATCGCCGGCGGCGGTCCGGTCTCGATCGAAGCGCGCCTGCGCGGGGTCAAGCTGTCCATCCTAGGCAATCCGCTCCCCTGGCTCGCATCAAACCTCATCTCGCATCCCGACATCAAAAGCGTCGCCGACCTTCCCGGCAAGATTGCCGGCATCTCGCGTTTCGGCTCGTCCACCGACCAGGGCTTCCGTTACCTTTTTCGCAAGAACGGATTCAACGTCGAGAGAGATTTGAAAATGTTGCAGATGGGCGGCGACGCAAGCCGCATCGGCGCTCTCAAGGCCGGAACGATTCAGTACACTTTCCTCGGCGCGGCGGCGACGGATCAGGCGCGCGCCCAGGGCTTTCGCGTGCTCGCCACCGCCAAGCAGATGGCGATACCGTTTCCCTGGACTTCGGTGGTCGTGGATGAGGGTTGGCTGAATAAAAACCGCGAGCTCGCCTACCGCTATCTCAAATGCGGCACCGAGGCGATCGTCTACATGAAACGAAACCGCGCCGATAGCGAACGCATTATCGCCAAATACATGAAGATCAAAGAGCCGAAGCTCGCAGCGACCGAATTTGACTTCGTGTCGTCGCTGATGCCGGACTACATCTCACCGACCCTCGACGGCATCAAGGTTATCCTGGAAAATTTCGGCAAAGAATACCCCGACGCCCCAAAGCGCGATCCGAGAGAGTTCGTCGATGGCTCGATCATCGAAAGGCTGAAGCAGGAAAAATTTGTTGAAAACCTAAAATTCTGATCGCGACGTACAACGGCGGCCCGCTGAGACGCGCTGTCATTTCGAACCCTTCGGCAACGCTCACAGGATAAACTCCGGGAGAAATCTTTTCTCAGATCCTTCGCTGTTGGTTTTTGTAGCCTGGATGGAGTGAACTGGAATCCAGGAACCCTGAATTGCGCGACACTTCATCAGCCTGCAGTCGTTTGGCCGTTGAGGCTAAAAGTGCTTTAAATTGACATACGAAGGTCGTTTTTAGATTTACCTGAACAGCGGCGATGTTCAATAACTTGAGAGGGTAATATGAGGGACTGGACCCGACGCGAATTCATTACCACCGTTAGCGCAGCCGCGACGCTTGCGGCATTTCCATTTGACCGTGCATTCGCTCAGGGCGTTGCCGGCGCAAGCAACCGAGACCGAGTCGTTATCTGCAACGAAGATTCCAACACGCTGAGCGTAATTGATCCAAACACGAACACGGTTGCCACAACAATCAATCTCACATCATTTGATGAAGACCCGCGACCGCCTTTCCGGCTGGTTACGGGAGGAGTAACTCCCACTCACCTCGCCATGGTGACCAAACCGTTGTATCACGGCGCAATCAACATTCACGGCGCGGCCCCATCGCCGGACAACAAGCTTTTGGCCTGCACCGGGCGTGGCACCAGCAACGTCTATCTTATAGATCTCGAAACCATGAGGGTCGTCGGCAATACGCCGAACTCACAAGCGAGCGAGCAGACCAACGGCGAGCGCATAACCAGCGGGGTCATGGTCGGTCGCGAGCCACACGAACCAACTTTTAGCCGCAATGGCAAGGAAATTTGGGTGACCGTTCGCGGCGAAAATCGTATCGCGATTCTCGACACCGCGAGCGCGATCAAAGAATCCCGCGGCGTGGCTTCGCGTGCCGTGCGCCTGTATGTGAATTGCTTAAACGGTCCGGCTCAGGTCTGGTTCTCTGCCGACGGCAGACTCGCCTTCGTGGCGTCGCAGAAAACTTCGCAGGTCGAAGTTTTTGAGACCAACTTTGGCCGTGACGGATTCAGCCGTCCGAAGCGCCGGGCGCTTCTCGATATCAAGGCGCAAGACCCTTTCGCCTTTACTCCGTTTCAAAAGACCACACCGGATGGCAAAGAGCTATGGCTGTCGCACAAGCTTGCGGACGCCCTATCTGTCTGGTCCGTCGGTCAAGAGCCAAAGCTGGTCGATGCGGTTCCCGTCGGCAAGCTCGCCCGGCCCAATCACGTTGAATTCGTGGAGAATGCGAAAGGCAAGGTTGTCTATGCGTCGCTCGCCCGCGTGGATGACGGTGGCCCCGGTGGAAGGGCTTCGAGCCAGATCGCGATTATAGATCGGTCGGCGGCCCCAGGGAGCCGGAAAGTCGTCGGCAACTTTTTCAGCCAAGCGCGTGAAGCGCACGGCTTGTGGACAAATCCGGAAAACACGCTGCTCTACATCGCCCACGAACAAGATGAACTGCCGAATACGCCCAACGCCGGGCAGACTGTTTGCACTGCCTTCGATGTCAGCGATCCGCTTAAGCCAAGCTTCATCGCGCAAATCCCCCTCGGCGAACTCGCGCTCCCTTCCGGCAAGCTGCGCAATAAGAAGAGCATCAACCTCGTTTATGTGCGCCCGGGCGCACGTAGCCAAACCGCCTAAAAAAGGAACAGTATGAGGACAACGATCGTCACGCTCATGATCGTAGGCGCGATAACCGCGCAGTTAGCTTATGCGCAGCATCAACACGGCACTGTGGAATCTCAAAATGCACCGCTTTCCGCGGGCGCCGAGCCCTTCGCACTCCAA
>Ga0210076_1000060_pt1 | contig 22833 bp, 22 predicted proteins | sample MayberryNW_Catta_3_FD_184876 | JGI IMG/M metagenome (GOLD analysis project Ga0210076, IMG submission 184876) | Wetland microbial communities from San Francisco Bay, California, USA, that impact long-term carbon sequestration -... | ecosystem: Environmental > Aquatic > Marine > Wetlands ... | reverse complement strand
AATTCATAGATGCGTAGTTTCGAAGAAGCGATATGACTATCTATGGGGAAACCGACCGGGTCATTTGTTTTTCGACATGTCGCGCAAATAGTCTACCCCGGCCTTATAGTCTTCGAATAGTTTTTTGACCCCGTCCTTGACGATATGATCCGCCTGATCTCCAACGATCGCATCAGGTGGCTCGCCAAGCGCATTGGCAAACTCAACGCGGAAATCCGCGTCCTGGGTCATTTTTGCGAAAGCATCGCTCAATGCTTTAATGCGATCTCGCGGTGTGCCCGGATGGAGACCGACCGAGTATTGAAAAGCCTGAGGGATGACCGCCGCTTTCCAAGCTTGCCACCGGGCGCCGCTCTTTTTGTCTTTGGGCAGCACTTCATCAAGGGTCGGCACCTGGGGCAATAACTTCGAGCGCGTAAAGCTTTCGTCGGTACCGATAATGCCGGTCTGCCAGAGAATCGCCGCGTTACCACTCTTCTCGCGCGGCTGAATATTTGCCTTGTAACCGTCCTGGGGATCCTCGAACAAATGGATTTCGCCTTTCTCGAATGCCAACAGCAGATCCGACGAGCCTTTGTAACCGATGACCCAGGTATGGTCGACGCCGAACAATTCCAGCGCAAGCTTCGGTCTCAAGCTCCTCAAGCTCGACACGCCCGAGCCGCCGACACGCAATTGCGTGGCCGTTTTCAGCAGATCTTCCGCCTTCTTTAAGCCCGTCGTATTCGGGTTTATTACGGTGAGCCAGCTGTCGGAACCGAGCCAGATGATCGGCACTTGGCGAATATCGTACTTGACGTTTGCTTTGGCCGTCAGAAAGGTATTCATCACGGTGCTAGAGGGGAAGTGCAGAAGTGTCAGTCCGTCCGGTTTAGCAACGCTAAAAGTGTAATTGGCGGCGACCAAGCCGCCGGCGCCGACCATGTTTTGCACGACGACCGATGGATTGCCCGGCAGGTATTTCGACAGATGACGCCCGAACAGACGCGCCCGAATATCGATCGTGCCGCCGGGCGCAAAGCCGGCAATGACGTTGACGGTCTTACCTCCGTAAAACGGCTGCTCGGCGGCAAATACGAGTGGTACCGAGGGTTGGTAAACTGTCGCGAAAGCTGTCAGTAGCGTGGTCAAAGCTAGTTTTGCAACGGTCATCGGGTTGATCTCCTGGGAAATTGGATTGAAGGGCGCATGCACTTCGTCGTTTTTGTCGCAATCGAACAGTTTCGACGCTCTCGATCTGCTCTACGTCTTGAAGAAACGTTTAGCTTTTAGCTCGAATCTGGGCAAGCTGCCCGGTGTCACCGTCTCAACCTGAGCGCGCAGGCCGATACGTTCGCGCACGCGTTGGCCGACTCGTTCGGCCAATCCCTGAAGGGCGTTTGCGGCGGGACTCGGCTCCAGAATGATCTTCATTTGCTGCATCGAGGATTGCGCTGAAATTTCCACCCGAAACTCTTCGATGTCGGGAAATTCTCTAAGCAGATTCTCGACCGCGCTGGGAAATACGTTGACGCCGCGGACAATCGTCATGTCGTCCGCTCGTCCAAGTACTCCGCCGTCGAGGAGCAGGAACGGCCGACCGCAGGGACAAGGTTCAAGGTTCGGTCGGACCAGGTCGCCGATGCGGTAGCGAATCAACGGGCTGCCGATCCGGCCTAGATTAGTGATCACCAATTCCCCCTCGGCGCCGGGCTCGATCGGCTGTCCTGTCGACGGATCGATGACTTCGGCGATGAATTCGTCTTCGTTGACGTGAATGCCGCCGGGTTGATTCTGGCATTCGAAGCCGAACGCCCCGACTTCCGTGGCGCCCGCGTGGTCGTAGCACTTTGCGCCCCAGGATTCTTCGATCAGTTTTTTGGTGCTGGGAATGCTCGCTCCCGGCTCGCCGGCATGAATGGTGATCTTGATCGCGCTCTCTTTCGCGGGATCCATGCCGGCCTTTTTTGCTTCCGAGGCCAGATGCAGCGCATAGGTCGGCGTGCACACGAGCACGGTTGCGCCGTAATCGACGATCGATTTCAGCCGCTGGGCGGTGGATTGTGCGCCGCCGGAAATCGCCAAAGCGCCGAGCTTGCGTGCGCCCTCCCAGCCGGCCCAAAAGCCGATAAACGGGCCAAACGAAAACGCAAAGAAAATGCGATCGCCCGGCCGAACGCCGGCCCCTTCGAAGACGACCTTCCAGCACTCCGCCCACCAGTTCCACGACTCTTCGGTGTCGAGCCAGTACATCGGCTTTCCCGTTGTGCCCGAGGTTTGATGGATGCGGATGTAGCGTTCCTGAGGAAAAGTCAGGTTGCTGCCGAACGGTGGATGGTGCTGTTGATCGTCGACAAGTTCGCTCTTTGTCGTGAACGGCAGTATTCCGAGCTGCTCGAGGGAGTTGATTTCTGCAAGGCCGGCGCTCGCAAACTTGCGCCGGTAAAAGTCATTGGCCGGTAAGATTACCTCCAGCACCCGGCGCAACCGTGCGATTTGCTTTTCCTTGATGGGTTGGCCAATGTTCGGCACGTTCACACCTGCAACGTTTAACAAGCTCAGCGTGATCGAGCAATCGCCTGGCGTGCCCGCTTCCACGCCTCGACCAGGCCGCCGGGCAGGAACAACACGACCAGCATGAAGAGCACGCCGAAGATGATTAGATGGAACTCGACCCATTGTAGCGCCAGCACTTCTTTCAAGATCACGTAAAACAGCGCGCCGAGCACCGGACCGTGCACAGTTCCGACGCCGCCGACGAAAGACATCAGCACGGCATCGAAAGTCCAGATGGGCGAGAAGGTATGCTGCGGGTAGTAACTCACGTGGTAATACGCGAATGCGCCGCCGGCCAGGCCGGCAAACGCTGTGGAGACGGCCAGCGCGAGAAGCTTATGGCGCAAAGCGCTCACACCTGAAGCCTCGGCTGCGGCTTCGTCTTCGCGCACCGCTCGTATACCTAGTCCGACGCGCGACGGCACCAGCAGCGCGACCGCAGCGACACAGAGCACGGCCAGCGTGAGGGTTAGATAGTAACGCGGCAAAATATCATACGACGCGAGTTCGGCCACACGGATCGTAGAGATCTCCGGCAAAAGGTTGCCGATCGTGATCCTGAGGATCTCCGCCAAACCGAGGGTACCGATGGCGAAATAGGCGCCGCGCAGTCGGAAGGCCGGCACGCCGATCAGACAACCGAATGCTGTTGCAACCAAGGCCCCAGCGAGGAGCGATAAAACCAACGGCACGTCGCCCACCCACAGCATGCGCGTGGTCAGCGCGCCCAGTCCAAAAAACGCCGCATGGCCAAGATTGATCTGTCCGGCGTAGCCGCCTACGATGTTCCAACTCTGGGCCAAGACGATTGCGAGAAAAATCTGTACACCGAGATTGAGCAAATCGTTGCGCTCGGTGAAAAGCGGTAGCACGGCAAAGCCGCCCGCCAGTAAAATTCCGGTCACGACTAATTTCATGGACGCGTTCCGAACAATCCTTGAGGCCGCACCAGCAGCACCAGAAGGAAAAGCATGAGCCCGACGACTTCGCGGTACGGGCCGCCGAGAAACACCACGCTCATCGACTCCGCAAGCCCAAGCAGAATGCCGCCTGCGAAGCTGCCAAAGAGAGATCCAAGGCCGGCGAGTACAATGACGATCAAAGCCTTCAGAGTCCACTCCATGCCGATCGAGGGGCTGATCGAATAGGAAATGCTGACCAGCCCGCCGGCGATGCCAGCCAGCGCAGTACCGAGGGCAAATGCAAGCAAGTAGGTCCGCCCGACCGGAATTCCCATGAGGGCGGCGGCTTCCCAATCCTCGGCGGTGGCCCGAATCGCTCGCCCCCAGCGCGTCCTGGCAAGGAACAGGTGAAGCGCCGCTAGAATTGCAAAGGCGAAGAGCAGACTGCTCAAACGCAGCAGCGGAATTGCGATCGGTCCGAGCCGCAGCACCGCGCCCGAGTATGCCGTGGTGACGGCGCGCTCATCCGCGGTCCAAAGCTGGATCGCGAGGGCATGCAAGACCAGTGTTAGACCGAAGCCAATAAGAAGAGAATTCTTGATGCGCGCTTCTTCATCAGCTCTGACGACGAATCGAAACAGCACAGCGTAAAGCAGCAGGCCGAGCACGAACATGGCCGGGCCGACGCCGAGGAGGGAGAGGAACGGGTCGATCTCCCAAAGGGTAAAAAGCCAAAACGTCGCGTAACCGCCAACCATGAGGAGTTCGCCGTGCGCGACGTTCAGGACCCGCAGCACCCCGAACGTCAGCGACAGTCCGGCAGCGGCCAAACCGTAAAGTCCGCCGACCAGGAGGCCGAGAATGAGTTGTTGGGTGAGAATCATTTTAAAAGTCGCAAGGAGTAAGTAGTAAGTCGTGAAGAGTTTGCCCATCCGCAACTCCTTACTTCTAACCCCTGACTCCTTACTTCCTCATTCCGCTCCCCGCGCCAGCGGGCCGAGATATGCGGCGCGCACATGATCGTCGTCGAGCAATCTTTTCGCTTCGCCTGTGCTGACAATTCGGCCGCCTTCGAGAATATAGGCACGCTGGGCCAGGGCCAGGACGGCGTGCACGTTTTGTTCGACGATCAGCAGGCTCATGCCGTCGTGGTGCAGCTCTGAGAGAATCGACATGATCGAATCGACGACTCGCGGGGCCAACCCGAGCGAAGGCTCGTCGAGCAACAGGAGCCGCGGCAGGCCCATGAGTGCGCGCCCGAGCGCGAGCATTTGCTGCTCGCCGCCGGAGAGCGAGCCGGCGCGCTGGCGCTGGCGTTCGAAGAGGCGCGGAAAAAGCGAGTAGATTTTTTCGAGCTGAAGTTTTTTTTCTTTCTGCGCGCGGCGGGTAAAGGCGCCGAGCTCGAGATTCTCGCGCACCGTCATGTCGCTGAACAGCCTGCGACCCTCCGGCACCAGGGCGATGCCGTGTTCGACGATCCGTTGCGCCGAAGTTCTGCTAATCGTTTCATCGTGCCAGCGGATCACGCCGGCACGTGGCGCCAGTAAACCGGCGACAGTCTTGAGCAGTGTAGTTTTTCCGGCGCCATTGGGGCCGACAAGCGCGACCATCTCCCCGGGATGGACTTCCAGGCTTATGCCGTGAAGCGCGAGTAACTCCCTGTAAGCGACTCGCAGGTTTTCGACTTCAAGCATTTTTAGCTATTTGTTTTGTTCAAGACGTTCAAAAAGTTTTCGGATAGAACCCTCTAGCTTGGCATTTCTTCTGACGGCTTGAACTGCTTGAACGAGTGGAACGTCTGGAACCATTGGAACCTTTGAAAATCCCCATTATTTTCCGAGATAAACCTCGATCACCTGCGGATCGTTCGCGACGCTGGACGGCGTGCCTTCGGCGATTTTTTCGCCTGCGCTCAGAACCACGATGCGCTGCGAGAGATCGAGCAAGGCCCAGACGATGTGCTCGACCAACACAATCGTGAGGCCGCCGCGCTGGAGAGCGCGGATCAGATGAATAGCCTCTGCGGTCTCCGTGGGAGTCAGCCCTGCCATCACTTCATCGAGCAGCAACAATCTGGGCGAGCTTGCCAGAGCGCGTGCCAACTCGAGACGCTTTCGGTCCATCACCGTTAGTGTGTTCGCCGGCCGGCCCGAGAGAGCAACCAATCCGACAGCCGTCAACAACTCCTCTGCTTTGGCGCGCGCTCTCTCTCCAGTCATGCGCTCGCGGCCGTAGCCGAGGCCGACCAGAACATTCTCCAACACCGTCATGCCGAGGAACGGCCGGACCAATTGAAATGTCCGCGCCAGGCCGCGCCGGCAGAGTCGATGCGGCGATAGCCCGTCGGTACGTTCGCCTAGCAAAAAAATTCTTCCGGCATCAGGAACGAGGGCGCCGCTCACGAGATTGAACAAGGTCGTTTTCCCCGAGCCGTTCGGGCCCATGACGCCGAGGATCTCGCCTTCTTCCACCGATAAGCTGACATTCCTAACGGCGGCCACACCATCGAAACTTTTTGAGACCGATTCGAGCTTAAGGAGAGCCACAGATGTTTAATTTGTCGCGTCAAGCACGGGGTGAAAATGCTTTCGGAACCGGATTATCTCCCGCCGAGGCGCTAAGGCGCAAAGTTTTGGGATCAAAACAGATCCCGGAAAAAGACTCCGATCTTACCTTAGCGTCTTTGCGTCTTTGCGGGAAAACAACCTTCGACGAATGCGAACTTTTCCCTCCAAGGCGCTAAGTTATCGTTTGCTAAACGGCGGCGCGGGATAACCGAACTGGGCAGTGGCGAATTCTTTCGGCCAGACCAGTTCCTGCTTGCCCTTGAGCCATTGTTGAAAGAAGACCTTCACTTCGCCGGTGCCGTCGGGGCGAAAGCGCACGGGGCCGACCACTGTGGTCATTTTCGTAGCCGCCACGGCGTCGCGAAGCTTGTCCCGATCCAGAGACTTGGCGCGCGTGAGCGCATCGGCAAGGATCTGCACGCAAGCATAAGCGGGGCCGACGAGCGGGTCGGCCGGGCGCTTCAATAATTTCTTGTGCGCCTCGTTCAACTCGTTGACTTTTGGATAGCGCGCTGCGAAATGCCATCCCGGCGACAGGAGCACGTAATCGCCATCCTTGCCGAGATTCTGCGACCATACCGGCGGGTCGGCGGCGCGGATGAAGACGTTCACCTTGGTGTTTAAATCAAGCTCTTTCATCTGCTTGACGAGAGTCATGCCGTCCGGCGGCGAAGGCAATGCGAGCACGGTTTCAGCACCCGCCGATTTGGCTTGCAAGATCAAGTTGGAGAAATCCTTTGAACCCGGCGCATACTCGCCGCTATTGACGATTTGGTAGCCATGTTTTTTCGCCGTGGTTTCCCAGAGCGAGCCCATTTCCTTGCCCCAGTCGGTTCGTTCGAGAAAGAGCGCGACTTTGCGGGGGCGCTGGGCAGCCGGGATCATCGCGTCGAGAAAGACGAAAGTTTCATTGGTCAGGTCGGGAGATTTTGGAAAAGGTGAAAAAAGATACCGCAATCCTTGTTTGTGAATCCCGTGAAAGGCGAAGGCGACGCCGAGGTATGGAATTTTGTTTTTGTCGCCGATGGAGGCCGCCGCGGCATGAAGATCGGAGCCCGCTCCCCCCAAGTAAGCCACGACGCCCTGGGTGGCCAGGGTCTCCAGACGAGCAACGGTTTTGGTGGGGTCCGATTCATCGTCGAGTAACGTCATTTCGATCTGGAGTTTCTTGCCGCCGACCGTGACGCCTCCTACCGCGTTGATATGCTGCACGGCAACCTCGTAGCCGGTCTTGACTTGGCTGCCGAGGGCCGCATAACGCCCGGTGAGGGGCACCACCGCGCCGACTTTGATCGTTTGAGCGAAGCCGTTCGAGCTAAAACCGAACAGCGTAAGAATAAGAGCAAACGAACTTAGAACTGTCCCTCTCATGATGCCTCCTCAGTTCCGGCGTTCTTAGGCGCAACGATAGATAGCATCACCCAAACGCCGGGTCAAAGCTAAACGTTTCCCCAAACCTTCCGTGCGGTATCCACCACCAGTCCAAGTTTCTGCCACTGTTGGGCTTCCGTGAGCAAGTTGCCTTCCATGGTGGATGCAAAGCCGCACTGCGGGCTAAGCGCCAAGTTTTCCAGCGGCACGTACTTGCTCGCTTCGTCGATGCGTTTGGCGAGAGGATCGTGCAACTCCATTTCCGACAGCTTGCTGCTGATGAGACCGAGAACGACGGTTTTGCCGCGCGGCACGAAACGCAAAGGTTCAAATGTCCCGGCACGCTGCGATTCGTACTCTAGCAAGAACGCATCGACATTGAGCTGCCCGAACAATTTTTCAGCGATCGCATCGTAGCCCCCTTCGGCGTACCACTGGCTGCGGTTGTTGCCGCGGCAAAGATGAATCGCCAGAATCACGTCTTGCCCGTTGGCGCCTTCGAGACAGGCGTTATCGGCACGGATCGCTTCGTCGAGCGCCTGCTCGGGATCAAGTCCCATTTCATTTTTTACGTAGCCGCGCCACTTCGGATCGATATAATAGCTGTAGCGCGGCGCATCGATTTGGATGTACCGCACACCTTCGCTCACCAACGCCTGGATTTCCGCCTTAATGATCGGCACGATGTCCCACAAGAAGGCGGAGTAATCGGAATAGATTTTGTCGCTGATACCCTTCTTGTAATAGATAGCGGGAAACTGATTCGCCGTGGGCAAAGTCATCTTGATATCGCCGGGACTGTGCTGCTTCAGGAACGGCAACTCGTGTTGGGTCAAACGCCGCGTTTGTTTGATCTTCCCTACTACTGTGCCAGGCACCATTGAAGGCCGCGTCGCCGCACCGGCGCCCGTTTGCCAAGTACGGGCAACGGCCACACCGGAGTCTATTCCCTCCACCGATTCGTTGAAGTCACTCATGAAGTTGCCGCGGCGCAATTCGCCGTCGGTAAAGATTTTGAAGCCGAGATCCTTTTGACGGCCGATCACTTGAAGAATGTGCTTGTCTTCGAGGGCGCGCAGTTGCTCGCTGGGAGTGTTCGTGCTGCGCGCTTGCAGAAGCTCGGCAGGTCGAAGCAAACTGCCGATATGGTCGGCGCGATACTTGGCTGGCATAAGAACCTCCTTAAGACCGGAGTTTTGGATTGATGGAGTACTGGAGTCTTGGGAAGGCATTTCCGAGTTTCTCACCGTAGGCACGGAGTTCGCAGAGTTCGGAGTATTTTTTAATCGAGACCTCTTTACTCCGCGACCTGCGCGCCTCGGCGGTGCAATCTGCTCATAGTCCCGGAATTGAGGACCATTACTCCACCACTCCAGTACTCCAATCTTTATTCTCCCAACAGTTGTTTCAGTCTCGCGACCACTTCCACTGGCTGCGTGGTCACTTCCTTCGCCAACGCTGCGAGCACTTCGCCGCCAATCGGACTGACCGGCCAGCGGCGCTTCTTCGCTTCGCCCAAGAGGTCGGGATCCTTCAATGTTCTATTCCAGGCGTCGCGGAGAATCTTCACTCGATCCGCCGGCATATTGGGTGGTCCAACCCACGGCCGGCCGAACTCGTTCGACGCCATGATCAAGGTCGCCAGGCGCCGGTCGTCGTCACGCACCTTGTAGCGATCCATCAGCTCGTAGAAAGTGGGAGTTTCGGGCAGTAACGGATCGCGTTTACGGCCGGTCTGCACCAGCGGCCGCGTAAACCCCTTTTTGTACCAGCTGATGTGGGGCTCGCGGCCGAAAAACGCGGCGATCGTGATTAGCCGGCACTGCAATTCGCCCCGTTCAAGAGCAACGTCAATGTCTCCCGCGCCTTTGTATCCGGCGATGATGGTGGTCTTGCCGCTGAGAACGTCTTCGATCAGCTTCGGTACATGATAGGTGATCGAGGCAGTACCGGTCGAACCGCATTTGGGCGGCTCACCTCCCCTGCGGAGATCGTCGATCGACCTGTACGGGCTGTCGCCCCGAATAATAAACAACAGCTCGGTCGGCTCCGGCGTGCCGAACCAGTTCAATTTCGCCCAATCGAACTGCACTTCCTTGCGGCCAATCACCTGGTCCATGTAGATCGCGGAATTGAGCGAGCCGAGAGTGAGTCCGTCCGGCTTCGCGACATTGTAAATGTAATTGGCCGCGATGACGGAGCCGGCGCCGGGCATGTTCTGCACGGTGATACTGGGATTGCCGGGAATGTGTTTTCCCAAATAGGTCGCGATGTGCCGCGTCCAGAGATCGTAAAGATCGCCGGCCTGGCCGCCGCGGATAACCCTTATGGTTTTTCCCTGGAAGAAATTTGCTTGCGCCTGAAGAGCTGAAGCATATAACACTGCTCCAAGAGATGAGAAAAAGAGGACAAAAATCAAGTAGATTTTAGATCTCCGCATAGTCGGCATCCTCCATTGTTACGCCCGTCTTAGATCGGCCCCGGCGCGCGGGCGGGAGTCCAGGCGAGCCAATAAACCTGGATTTCCCGTTTTCACGGGAATGACGGAAATACTCGAATTTGCAAATATCAGTTCTCGGTCCTATGCCGGTCTGAGCCCCTAATGAAATTCGCTTTGATGTATCGCCATGCCGCAATCGCCGCAGTGGCGCCGTCGCCGGCCGCAGCAATCGCTTGCGCCGCCGAGTCTTGCCGGATGTCGCCCACGGCATACAGACCGTCACGCTCGGTTCTCATCCATGAATCCGTCGGCACGTGTCCCGTGTCGCTGAGCTTTAGTGCGTCGGTCAGGAATGCGGTATTCGGTTGGATGCCGGCGTAGATGAATAAACCGGCCAAATCGATGCGAGCCACTTCATCGGTTTCCAGATTGCGCACGCGCACGCCGCGCAGTTGATCGTCGCCGAATATTTCCTCGACGACGGTGCGATAGTGCGGTGATAACTTCGGCTCATTCAACGCTCTTCTGAGATAGGAATGCTGCGCCGAAAAACATTCTTCGCGCTGAAAAACTAAAATGGACTCCGCAAAATTCGCAAGGATGAGGGCCTCCTGGAGCGCGGAATCACCGCCACCAACGACACCCACGCGCCGGCCTTCGCAAAGCGGGCCGTCGCAGCTCGCGCAATGGCTGACGCCCCGGCCCATGAACTTCGTTTCCCCAGGGACACCGAGCTCGTTGAGCTTTGAACCGGTCGCGACAATGACGGCTTTGGCGCAATACGTTTCTTCGTCCGCAAAGACGGACCAAAAACGATCTTTCATTTGCAGGCCCTGAACCTCGGCGCGTTGCAACTCCGCGCCCTGATCGGCAGCCTGGCGCTGCACCGTCGGACAAAGGTCATAACCTGCGACGCCGTCTGGAAAGCCGGGGAAGTCCTCGATCTTCTCCACGTTGACCAGATGACCGCCGGGGATGTTAGCTTCCAGAATCAATGTCGAAAGTCCGTGGCGGGCGGAGAACAGCCCCGCGGTCAAACCGGCGAGGCCTGAGCCGATAATTATGATGTCATACTCTGACATCTAAGTTGTACCCACATGGTTCGCGTCTTTGTTTATTGTCGTTAAGTTATTCGGTTCACGTTCAAAACGATCAAACCCCCTCCTTCATCCTCCCCCGCGTCGCGGGGGAGGACAAGAGGTGGGGGATTGAACTGAGCGCAGCGGTTGAACGATTTGAACGGCTTGAACCATTATCTAGCGCCATGCGTCCACCGACACCGTCTTTTGATAATTACAGCCCATGATGCGCCAGTAGCCGTTGGTCTCGCCGCCGACCACCACAACGTGAATCTCGTCGGGTTTGAACATCTTGACCATTTCGTCTGGCGCGGCCTTGAGTTTCGACGCGTAGGGCTCCTCTCCGAAAGTCGCTCGCGGATAGATGTAATTCTGAATCAGCTGATAATCCCAGTATTCACCGGCGGGCATCAGCGCGTTCTCGTAAACCCATTGGATGAGTTTTTCTTTGGTGTCGAAACCGCCGCGGTCGATATATTGCCGGGCCGCGATGGGGTCGAGGAGAAATGTCGGCGCGCTGTGCGCGTCCATGCCGCGGAGCATATTGCGCACATGCTCGCGCCAGTACTTCTCGCGCACGCCGAGAGTAAACGCCGTCGATCGGCAGCCCGTGAAGATGCTGACGGTGCTGTCGCTCGGTTTGAATCCATGCTGCACGTGAAAAGGCGTCCACGGACTGCGCTCTTCATTCTCGGCGAACGTGACGCTGCCGTAGGCGTAGCCGTTGCCTTGGGAGCCCATGTAACTATCACCCGGGATCGAGCCGCCCTGGAGATTTTGCGACAGCAGACCATAGGCGCGCCCGATCGTCGCGTTCGCATGATTATAAGGAGCCATCGCGCCGATGCCTGAGTTCATGCCGATCTCGGTGCGGATCGGGCCATTAACGACGACCATCGCGGCCATCGAGCTGGTCGTGCTGCCGCGCGCGCTCACGCCGCTCGAGGCGAGCGCGAGGATCACCGGAAAATATTCCGGGCGCGCGCCTGCCATCACTGCGTTCACCGCCACCTTTTCAACCGTGAATTCCCAGTGTTGGCGAAACTGATTCGAGCGTAGATGCCCGGCGATTTCATCCGGCTTGCGGCTCGTATGCGCGAGCATCTCGGCGACCTTTTTTTCCGTCGGCAGAACGATCGGCAGCTTGTCCGTCCAATTATTTTCCAAGAACAAACGATGTAAGTTCTCATCGGTATCGGAGTCGAGCAGTCTCGGCGTCGAGCGTTTGAATTGAGCCGCTCTAAGGCGATCTCCCTCGGCGGGACGCGTGAGTCCTTCGATCACTTCCTGCATTACCGGCCGGCCGCTGATCGGGCTCTTGCCTTCGACATAAGCCCGCAATTGTTCCGCGGTCTTGCCCATCACGGGTTGGGGCACGAAGGTGTAACGTGCTTCGGGCATACCATGCATTCGGGTTACCGATTGCACCGCCTTCTCGAAGACGTTGGTATGGATCGCCACGGTGGGTACACCGTACTTGCTGTCAAGCGCGATTGCGTGCACGGCGACCGCCGGCGCGCACGTGCTTCAATGGCCGACACCGATGATGGCGCCATCTCCGTTTGTCTTGATCATTTCCCAGGTTTTCGGATCGTCCTTGGTGTAGACGCTCGACATCTCGACCAGCTTGGTCTTGACCGACGGCATATGCTCGGAAAACCAATCCTGCACTTGCCGAAGAAAAAGTCCTGAGTCGTCAAAACGCGGATCGACTAAAAAAATGGTTTTGCCATCGAGGCTCTCGAGCCGCCGCGCCATCGGCTTCGGAGTAATTTTTGGCTCATATCCAACCGGATTGAGAACGGAAAGTTTTTGCAAGCCGTTGCCGCCGTCAGCCATGGTGATTCTCCTTATTGTCTATGAGCAAGTCGCCCGCCCGTAATGCTGCGCGAGGCCCGAACAGCCTCACGCTATGCGAAGTTGCGCGTGTTCGTCAAGGAGAGTGAATAAACAACGCTCAGGCGCAACCAAGCTCGGCCTGCCTCCCGCCAAGACGCAAAGGCGCAAAGGGAAGAGTAGGGTTCGAATGAAGAGAGAAATCTGCCCTAACACGACGGCGCGTGGGCGACGAAACCCGCTTTCCAACAAACGGCAGCAAAGTTTTGCGCTATCTGCGAAACCTTCCAACTATATTTATACCAATCGGCCAGCGGGCGGGCGGGATCGGACGGTTGTGCTTAGTTGGTCGAGCCGCTGGCGCTGCTGAAGGTGAATGTTGCCTGTGTGCCGCCCGGTTTGGCTGCGGTGATCGTATAGGAAGTCGGCGAAACAATGTTCAGCGTCAACGTTACTCCATCGGTCGGTTGAAATCCGAAGCCTTCGATTTCGTCGATGCTGGAAGGATACACGCTACGTTTGGCGTAATAGCTCTCGACGGCGACCGCGGCGTTTCTGAGATCCGATTTCATTTGCGCGTCGATGGATTTACTCCGATAGGAGATGAACTGGGGAATCGCGATTACGGCGAGAATTCCGATGATCGCGATGACGATTAGAACCTCGATCAGGGTGAACCCAGCCGGGCGCCGGAAGCCACGCGGCTCCTCGATGTTGGGGTGATGTGTCACGCTGCTTGTTGCCTCCGAGAGATAAATTTTTTGTATCCTAGATGAAATGCGAAAAAAGCGCCAGTTATTGCGCTTGCCGCGGAAGGTCCTATGTCGGGCGAGATCTCGTCGGCGGTAGGTCTGCTGACTGTCGGGCGAATGGTTCTTGACCTTTAGCTTTGAACTGACTTATGTTCTCAAGCCGCGTCGGCTTGGAGTGGAATTTTTTCGTGTGCGAGGAGGGGATATGAAACAGGCGAGCGTCTGGTTTTTATTGGTGGGCATACTTCAAGGCACTGAAGTTTTCGCGCAAGCTCCATATTTCGAGGGCAAGACCATCAGGGTCGTGGTCGGCTATCCCGCCGGCAGCGCCCATGATAAATGGGCGCGCTTGATCGCACCGCAGCTGAGCAAACATATTCCCGGCAATCCGTCCACCGTAGTGCAGGTCATGCCCGGTGCCGGCTCCATGACGGCGACTAACTATATTTATGGCGTTGCAAAAGCCGATGGCTTGACCCTCGGCGTCAACAACGCGGCACTCTACTTCGAACAGCTGTTGAAAAAGAAAGAAGCCCAGTTTGATTGGTCGAAATTGTCGTGGATCGGCAGCACGACGCGGACGAGCCCGATCTTGTACATGTGGGCGAACGCTCCCTACAAAAGCATTCACGACGTGAGAAGCGCCGCCGTGCCGCCCAAGTGCGGCGTAACCGGCACCGGTAACACCGGCTACTATCTTCCCAAGCTGTTGGAAGAGGTTATCGGAACAAAGTTTCAACTGGTGACCGGCTATCAAGGCGGCGCCGATATTGAATTGGCAGTCGAACGAGGCGAAGTGCAGTGCCGCGCCTTTACCATTCAAGTCTTCTTCGGCCGCGAGCCGTTCAACATGTGGCGGAGCAAAAATCAGGTGCGGGTTTTGGTGTACGGCGGGAAAAAGCGCGATCCGCGTTTGCCCGATACTCCGTTAATCAGCGAATTGATGGATCAATACAAGACGTCCGAAACCAATCGACGGTTGGTCACCGTGATGCTTGGTTCCGGCGAATTCGGCAGCGCGCCCATGTTTGCTCCGCCGAATGTTCCGCCGGAGCAAGTCAAAATTCTGCGCGCAGGTTATGCCAAGGCGCTGACAAGCCCAGAGTTGGTTGCCGAGTCGAAAAGACAGGGGCTCGATGCCGAACTGATTCATGGCGATGAACTGGAAGCTCTGGCCAAGGAAGTGTTGACCCAGCCGGCCGAAGTCATAGCCTTGATGAAAAAAGTCATGGGGGGATAAGAAGCTTCGCCCCGACGGGCGCCCTCACCATTGAACCATTGGAAAAGTGGTGACCGCGCTGACTGAAAGTTTGGTGTCGGTCCAGCAGCCGGCGAATAAACCGGCGGCGTTGAAAATTCTCCCGAAGCACCTGCGTATCGGCGATCCCCACATCGCTGAAGACGGTTGTCAGGACCCTCTGCTGACCCTCAATCGCAGACTTTATCCCTCCGTCGATGCCTGGCGCTCAACGCTTGATGGCGCACAGAATCCAAAAATCGCCGGGCTGAACGTCGAACAAGTCGTCGACGCGCGTTTTGTCCGTAAACTCGACGAGCGCGGATTCATCGACCGGCTCTCCGCGGCGCAACGGTAGCGCAACGCAGCTTGCGCGGTTTAACACCCAAGACTGAGCGGTTAGCAATCGAAAACTAGCCGGTTGGCACTTGTCCGCGTATCAAACGCGCTCGGCTTGTATCGGCAACCTGGACTCGAGCACGCTGGACGCGAGACTCTCCCCGCTTCCCGCGTTGAATCCGATTCCGGATTGCGATATTCGCTCAAGAAAGATTTATCTCAGGAGGTACTCGTGCTTCAAGACAAAGTGGTCGTCATTACCGGAAGCGGGCAGGGGATCGGCAAGCATGCGGCGAAAACTTTCGCGCAGGAAAAGGCCAAGCTGGTGATCGCCGACTTCAACGCCGAGTTGGCGAAGAAAACCGCTGCCGAGATCGGCCAGACGACGGAATCGATGGCGGTCGTCACCGACGTGCGCAACGAAGACAGCGTCAAATCGATGATCGATCAAGTAATGAATCGCTTCGGCCAGATCGACGTGATGATGAACAACGCGGCGATCGTGCCGCATTTTGCGTGGAATATCCCGCGCTGGCCGCTGATCGCCGATATGCCGGCCGAGTTCTGGGACCGGGTGCTTAAAACAAATCTATACGGCACGTTTTTCGGAACCAAGCACGTGATCCCGCACATGGCCAAACGCAAATCGGGTCATATCATCAATCTTTACGGCGGTGGCGGGGTGAAACCGGGCGGCGCTGGCACATACATGGTGACCAAAGACGGCATCCGCACTTTTTCCCGTTATGTCGCCGAGGAGGTTCGGGATTCCAATATTTGCGTTGTGACGTTCTCGCCGCGGGTGCCGATCGCAACCGAAACCGCGCCGGCCGAAGCGCTCAGGCGATTGCCCGGACCGGAAATCTTGGGACAGGGCTTCGTGCTTTGCGCCCAATTAGCGATCGAGCAAAGCGGCAAGTGCTTTGCCTATGAGGACGGCAAGCTGGTCAATGAGCTGCCGCGCGAAGGTTAAACTATGGCGGTAATCGATGCCGATGCGCATGTGATCGAAAACGAATCGGCATGGGACTACATGCTTGAATCCGAGCGGCAATTTAGACCGCGGATTGTCGGCGCGACGAGTGGCGAGCCGGCCGTCGATTACTGGTATATCGACGGCCGGTTGATGCCGCGCAGCAACGTCGAGAAAAAGCTTCCGGAGGGGGCCCGGAACATGAGCGATCTGAGTGTCCGGATCAAGCACATGGACGAGCTCCACATCGATATTCAAGTGATCTACCCGACGATTTTCATTTTTCCCACTGCGCGGCGCCCCGAGGTCGATCTCGCGATTTGCCGCAGCTACAATCGCTGGATGGCCGGCATCGTCGCCAAAGCGCCGGATCGATTTCGCTGGGTGGTGGTGCCGCCGCTGCTCAACATGGACAGGGTGGCGGAGGAGTTGAAATTCGGCAAGGAGCACGGCGCCTGCGGCGTGTATCTGCGAGGCCTGGAAGCGGATCGCCGCTTGAGCGATCCTTATTTCTTTTCGTTGTACGAAACCGCGACCAGGCTCGATCTGCCGATTTGTGTTCATTCGGCCAACGGCAGTATCGAAGCGCACGATTTTTTTCTCGATGAGCCGGGCTTTTGCAAATTTAAATTGGCCGTCGTCGGCGCGTTTCATTCGCTGATCAACGACGGCATTCCCGAACGTTTCCCCAACCTACGCATCGGCATCATCGAAGTCAGCGCGCAGTGGATTCCCTACGCGATCCACGATCTGGCGCGGCGTCACGCTCGGCGCGGCAAGAAGCTGAGCGATAACCTGCTCAAAGACAAACGCATTTACGTCACCTGCCAGACCGACGACGATCTCGATTACATTCTCGGTTACGCGGGCGAAGATAATCTCGTTATCGGCACCGACTACGGCCATTCGGACAATGCCAGCGAGATTGAGGCGCTGCGCAAAATTCGCGACGAAGGCAAAATCCCGGCGGGCGTAATCGATAAGATTCTTGACGATAATCCGCGGGCGCTTTATGGGTTATGAAATCAGAATAGATCCTCCCGCAAAGGCGCAAAGACGCCAAGAAAAAAGTCGAAGCGCGAAATCCGAAATCCGAAACAAATTCAAATGATCCAAACGCTACAAATTCAAAACGAGCCCCAATCGAATTCGAAGTTTTGGATTTTCCAGGTTTTGTTTGGGCTGCGATTTGTTTCGGATTTCGTGCTTGGGATTTCGGATTTTATTCCGGAGGTTTGAAGTGTTGACCATTGATGCGGACGCGCATGTCATCGAATGCGAGAAGACTTGGGACTATTTGGAAGGTGCCGACAAACGTTATCGGCCGGTACCGATTGCGGCCGACATGCCGACGGGCAAGACTCAGAATTTCTGGATCATCGGCGGGCGGTTGATCGGTGGGCGGGACAACATCGGCCAGGACACGTCCAAAGAGTCGCGCGAGATGGCCAATATCGATTCGCGCCTCAAGCACATGGACGAGATCGGCACTGGCGTACAGGTGCTCTATCCGACCTTGTTTCTGCGGCCCGTGACGGACAACCCGCGCATCGAGCTGGCGCTTTGCCGCTCGTACAACCGTTGGATGGCCGATATTTGGTCCAAAGAGAGGAAACGTTTGCGATGGGCCGTGCTGCTGCCGCTCATGACCATGGATAAGGCTCTCGACGAATTGCGCTGGTCGCAGGGCAACGGCGCCTGCGCAGTGTTCGTGCGCGGCATCGAAACTCGTCACACGCTGCACGATCCTTATTTTTTCACGCTTTATGAGGAGGCGAGCCGGCTCAATATGCCCATCGGCATTCATTCCGGCATCGGTAACTTCACCGTCAACGAGATGCTTGGCGGCGAGCCGTTCCGCGTTGCCAAGCTGATGGTGATCGGCGGTTTCCATTCAATGATCCTAAACGGGATTCCTGAAAGATTTCCCAATCTGCGCATCGGCGCCATCGAAGTGGCGGCGCAGTGGGTACCTTATATTGTTCACGATCTCAACCTGCGGTTTCCGAAACTCGAAGGCAAAAAAGCGAGACCGGACGTGCTGACCGGCAGCGAACAACTGTTTGTGGCTTGCCAAACCGACGACGATCTGCCCTATGTGCTCAAGTACGCGGGTGAGAACAGCCTGATGATTGGCTCGGATTACGGTCACGCCGACAATGCCAGCGAACTGCTCGCTCTGGCGAAGCTAAAGGAGAACGGCGACATCGATCCTCAGGTGATCGACAGGATTCTTCACCATAATCCGGCTAAGTTTTACGGCTTGGATCAAGATTAGAAAAGCCGTGTTCGTGATCGTGGGGCGTGATCGTGCAGTGACGGCATGGAGTGTATCCTCCGAGCCTTTCCCCTCGACGGGGAAAGCTTGGATAGGGATGCCATGGCCAAATGCAAATCACCCCTTCCTTTGTCCTTCTCCGTTGAGGGGAAGGAATCGGATCAGATCAGGCTCGCATATAAGTAACCAAGAGAAAGCGAATGAGCGGCGCTTTTGATCTATTGCTTACCGGCGGCACGGTTATAAATCCTGCCACCGGTGTCAACCAGACACTCGACGTCGGCGTGACCGCCGGTCGGATCACGGCGATACAAGCAAATCTTCCCCGCGACAGTGCCAAGAAGGCTTTGGACGTTACCGGTTGCTACATCACTCCAGGTCTCATTGACTTCCACGTGCACAGCTATTGGGGTGTGAATCCTTACGGCTGCAAACTGGATTCCCTTTGCCTCGCCACTGGCGTGACGACGACAATGGACGCTGGATCCGCCGGACCGGTCAATTTTCTGGGCTTTAGAAAATTAGTCTACGAACAATCGAAGACCCGCATGCTCGGATTTGTTGCGCTCGCCCAGCATGGAGTCTTGAATACGCCCGGTGAGTTGCTCAATCTCGGTTTTGCGGATTCGGATGGCGCTGCGGAAACGGTCGGCAACAACCGGGATATCGGTGTCGGCATCAAACTCAGGCTGCATAAAAAATCGGTCGGCGAAAACAGCCGCGAAGCGCTGCGCCTCGCAATCAAAGCCGGCGAAGCTACCCGCACGCCGATCATGGTGCATGTCGGCGACACGGCCATCGGTATGGACGAAATTGCCGAAAGTTTGCGCTCCGGCGACATCATCACTCATTGCTATACGCCGCAACGGCCGTCGATCATTGACGACTCGGGGAAAGTCTTGCCGCAAGTGCGCCGGGCCAAAGAACGCGGCGTTATCTTCGACGTGGGTCACGCCGGCGGGCACTTCGATTTTAATCTCGTTGAGCGAGCGATGGGTGAAGGATTGCTGCCCGATATCATCAGCTCTGACTTGCACAGCCGGCTGGCACAACCCGGGTTTGGGGTCGTCGGTGATTTGCCGACCACGCTGACGAAGTTTCTCCCGTTGCGATTAAGCTTCGAACAGATCATTGCAAACTGCACAGTCAATGCCGCCCGCGCCGTTGGTTGGCAAGACCGCATCGGCAGTCTCGAAGTTGGCCGCGAAGCGGACATCGCGGTACTACGAGTCGTCAACGAGCCGGTCACATTGCGCGATTCTGTCGGCTCGGAAAAATTACATCAACAGCGCATTGCCGCGAAATGGACGATACGTGCCGGCGAAGTGTTTCAGGGCAGGGGGTAATATAGTGAATCGATTTCCTTTGGTTGGATGTCATTCTGAGGAGCATTGCGACGAAGAATCCGCTTTTATTGTTTCGCTAATCGGGGTCCGCAGAACAAAACAGATCCTTCGGCAGCTCAGGATGACATAAGGAACGCTTGAATGGTGTGCAGATAATTTTTGTACTTTAAGCACGATGATGGAGGATTTTATGGCTTCATCCTGGGAAAACGTGCATGTCGATGGCTCGCAAATGAGAGTCTACGTCAGTGGGCCGGAGAGTTCGCGGCCTGCGCCGGCTGTGGTTGTCGTTCAGGGTCAGACCGGGGTCGATGATTTTGTCAAAGTTTCAGATCTGATCGCGTCGAATAACTTCGTCGCAGCGGCGCCGGATCTTTATCATCGCGATCCGCCGGACTGTAAAGACGATGCGCCTACGCGGCGAATGAGATTACGCGATGCAACGGTCATCCAAGATATCAACGCCACGGTTGATTTTCTGAAGTCGCACAAGTCGGTTGATCCTCGTTGCATCGGTATCGTTGGCTTTTGCATGGGCGGTCGGATCGTCTATCTGATGTCAGCGGCAAATCCGGATATTAAGGCCGGTGTAATGTACTACGGCGGCGATACATTCTCAGCTTGGGGAGATGGCAAATCGCCCTTTGAGCGAACGAAAGAGATTCACTGCCCGATCATGGGGCACTTCGGCGAAGATGACAAGAATCCATCTCCGGCGGACATGCGCAAATTAGACGCGGAGCTAACGCGCTTGGGAAAGCCGCATGAGTTTCACTCCTACGCCGATGCCGCCCATGCCTTCGCTAATTTTGGTGCGGTGAACTATCGCGAGCACGCCGCGAAACTATCATGGCCAAGGACATTCGGATTTTTTGCGAAGAACCTAAAGAGCGCCTGAGGCGCGCGTTCAGAAGGAGACACAGTATGCTTTCAGCCATTGTTCTGTTAAATACGGAGCGGGACAAAACCAATAAAGTCGCCGAAGCGCTCGCCGATATGGACGGCGTCAGTGAAGTCTATTCGGTCGCAGGGCGCTACGATCTTGCCGCCATCGTGCGCGCGAGCGATAACGATCAACTGGCGAAAATCGTCACGGAGCATATTCGAGCGGTGCCGGGCATCACGACTTCGGAGACGCTAATCGCATTCCGGGTCTACTCGCGCCACGATTTAGAGAGGATGTTTTCGATCGGCATGGAAAAAGCCTAGCCAGCGACTGAAAAAGACTCATCTACTTCGTTGCGCTCGATCTCTTCGCGTCAACGTACAAGAGTACGCCTCCGCTCGTCGATTCTTCACGCGTCTCGTATCTGAATCTTTTTGAGTCGCTGGCTAAGAAACGATCAGTGTCGACCGGCGAGTTTCACGATCAACGACACTATGAGCAGTAGGAACGTGTCGGGGCGGTTTGACGTCGATGGTGCGGCCATTTTGACATCTCACCCTCGCCGCGCCCGCGATCACCTTCTGAAACAGCTCGGTGCGAAAATGTCGGTTTTCGAGCAAACCGGATCGAGTGGAAAAGTATAACCGGCCGGTACTCGCAAGTCGATCGAGCTGGGTCAAACCGGTGCGGGTGCGAGGGTCAGAGAAAGGGGAATGCAGCAATTCTTCGAGCGACATGTTCGTGCTGATCGGCAGGCCCTTTAGAAAGTTGAGGATCCGCGTAGTTACGAACAGTGTGTAGATGTCGTCGCGGGAGAATCTCTCGGTTTCGATCGCCAGCGCGGTGAGCCGGGCTTTCACGAAATCGGTTTCATTCAACTCGAGTCCGCGGGCGATCGGCGAACTCGGCGTGCGATAAAACGGCGAGGCGCCAAGCAGGACCGGCAGGCGCGCGTTGAACGCCAGAGTCTGAATCATGCTCTCCAAGCTTTCGTTGGGCAGGCCGAGGATCTGGTATGAGACAATTTTGAAGCCGAGCTGATGGGCTTTAGTCACAACTTTCACATAAGCTTCGAGAGTGTGCGGCCGCTTGGTGGTTTCGCGGACGGATTTGTCCGAGCTGACCAGCGCCAAATTCAGGTGTGAGAAACCGGCTTGGCGCATGAGTTCGAGCAACTCATCATCCAGGCTCAAGTAACTGATGCCGTTCATGGCGAGGAATTCCATTTCGCGGTTAGGAAAGCGGATGATCAGCCGGCGGCAAAGCTCTTTGAACGTGCTCTTGTAATAAGTCAGGTTGTCGTCCTCGAAATCGATGACCCGGTAGCCTTGCCGGTGGCGCAACTCTATTTCTTCGAGGACGCTTTCCAGCGACCGTCGCTGATAATTGTTGCCGAACGTGGTGTGCACCGAGCAGAAAGAACATTTATGCGGGCAGCTGCGCGACGTGATCATGAAGGTCAGCGGTTTGCCGGCGAGCGTGTAGGATGCCGGAGTCAAGTCGTCGAGGTTCGGTATCGGCAGAGCATCGATCGGAAAGTTTTCCAGGACGGGGTTGAATACAAGCTCGCCATTACGCTTGTAGGCGAGATTTGGAATGGGTTCGACGCAGCTCCCATTCCGAATGGCGCGCAAGAGCTCGACGAGCGGTTTTTCGCCCTCGCCGCGAATCACATAGTCGACGTGCGGCGATGCGAGCAGCGATTGCGGCACGGCCGACGCGTGCGAGCCGCCCATGACGACGATCGCCTTCAGACGTTTCTTCACGCGCGCGGCGACTTCGAGGGCTTCACGGTAATAGGGCGTGAACAGCGAGGAGATGCCGACAACGTCGGGCCTGACGTCGGCGATTTCCCGCTCGATCCCGTCAAACGATTTTCCAAAGTGGTAGTACTGATGAAAGGTCGAGAACGGCGATTTATCGGCGACCGCATAGTAGGCGGCAAGATATTTCAGTTCTTTCGGGATTGGCGCCGTACTCCGCCCGTGCCCGCCATGAAAGTCCTTGAGACAGATCTCGACCTCGGGTAGATGTTTTCTGACTGCGGCTTTGAGATAAGCTAAACCGATGGGCTGCAGGCGCACGTCGGTATCGTAAAAGTCCCGGACCGGAGGCTGGATAAGAAGAACTTTCATTTGTGCATGGCGCTTTTCTGTCGATTTGGAGTCGAATATAGCACGGGCAGTCGGCCCGACTTACTAAGGAGTTCGTTAGTTAGTAGACCTACTGGGACGAAGGGGCGAGTCGTGGAAAGCGCAGGCACCAGGACTCAAAGGACGCTTTCGCACCCAC
>Ga0210076_1000059_pt1 | contig 23030 bp, 21 predicted proteins | sample MayberryNW_Catta_3_FD_184876 | JGI IMG/M metagenome (GOLD analysis project Ga0210076, IMG submission 184876) | Wetland microbial communities from San Francisco Bay, California, USA, that impact long-term carbon sequestration -... | ecosystem: Environmental > Aquatic > Marine > Wetlands ... | reverse complement strand
TCCGACCTTTGCGGCCTTGGCGCCTTTGCGCGAGATATTCCGAGTTTCAGTTGCGACTCTGCCGCGTCGGGATCTTCGTGATGGTTATACACCGGATAAAGTAACAAGAGCGTGAGACACTACACTAGATCATGCACGCTTGATGTGGCGCCGGCGCGAGCGGTTACGCGCCGGCACCCCGGACCTCGGCTTGGTTAACCTATCATTCCGCTATAGATCGCCGCTCCGATCGCATAGGCCAGAGTCCCGCCAACAGTTGTCCAAACCACAAGCTTTAACCAAATAGGAAAATCTTCCATGACAGTTTCCTTCCCATAGGTTTGGCTCAAGCCAAACCAGTTTCGTAAGTATTGCGCTACGCGAGCTTGGTGTCGCGCCGTCAAGAAAGTCTGCAAAGGAAACTGCAGGCTAAATTAAAAACACGCGGTAGAGTTTATGAAGGCGAAAGGATCTGCGGAAATCGAAATTTACGTCGAGAGCAAAGATGAGCGCAATTAGACTCAATGAGGCGACACACGCTTGTGGTATCCGCGTCGCCGACTCGAGGATATTATTGGCTAAAGCGCCCCATCCGTTACGCTTCCATCTCAGGCTGTCCGGCGAGGAGGCGTTCGACACAACCCCATCTCCGGGGACCTTCCCGAGATCCTCCACCAAGTCGAGACCTGACAGAAGAACCCAGCCAAGGATAAGCAGAGTTGCCACAAACGTTTTGCCCATGCGCCGGATCATCTGCGCAATTCGAAAACTTGTCAATACAGCTACGGACGCCCAAACGCCGAGCGATTGCGCTCTCATTAAGAGCCCACGCGCCCATTGCCAAAACGTCAGGAGCCGCCATGAGCCTAACGACGTCGATTCGGCTCGCTAGCTTCGTTCTTCAGGCGGTTTCACCTTGCGAAACACTGCGAAGATCCACAGGTCGTAAATGACTTTCAATCCTCCAGCTAACAAAAAGGGCATTCCCCAGGTCGGCCGGGCAAGAATCGCTCCCGTGAATAACGGCGCGAGCGCGGCGCCGGCGTTGCGGGCAACAGAGAGGATGCCGGCCGACGCAGCGCGCTCCTCGGCATCGACCACCGCCATCGTGTAGGATTGGCGTGTCGGCACGTCGAGCTGTGACAATGAATTTCGCAGCAGCAGCATAGCGACGGCTGATTCAAGATTTGGCATCACTGGCACGAGGAGAATCAAAACGTTCGACGGCAGGTGCGTAAATACCATGGTGTTAAGGAGTCCGAAGCGGCGCGCGATCGCCGGCGCGGCGAGAAACGAGAGCGCGGCGAGGAGATTGGTGCCGAAGAAAATCCGGCCCAAGGCGTTCAAGTCGGTTTCAAAGCGCAGGTAAAACCAGTAAGCGACGATGCTTTGCACGATAAAACCACCGGCAAAAGCGTCCAGGGCGAAAAGACCGGCCAATTTGGCGACGATGCTGCGCGACTTGCGCACGCCAACTCCGCGTTTTGGCAAGCGGGAGACGGTTTTTGCTTCAACGTTCGGCGAGAGCAGGGCGAATAGCATCGCCAAAATGAGCGCCAACCCAACATAGCCCCAGACCAGGAGTTGATAACCCTGGTCTGCCGTTAGCGACAAAAGCGTCGGTATTCCGACTGCCAGCGCGCCGAGAGCACCGGCGAAGGAGCCGACCAGATTGTAAGCGGAAAACACCGCCGTGCGATGCTGGTCGCTGGTCGACTGTGGCAGGATCGCCTGCTCGATCGAGAGAAACGGTCCTACTTCTTTGCCTGATGGGCTGATCGTGCCAAAGACCGCAGCGATCGTGAGCAGGAGCGGGTCGCGACTGACCGCAAATACCCAACCCGCGAGCGCCATAAAAACCGCGCCGACGACTAATAAAGCTCGGCGGCCGCAACGGTCAGCCACAGCAGTGATGACGATTGTCATTACCGCGCCGCCGCCGAGGGCGGCGGTAAAAATCCAGCCAATCGTGGCGGCGCCAAGACCAATGGAGTCAAGATAGAGTCCGAGAATAACCGAGAGAAAACCGTACGCGAAGGAGCGAACGCCGCAGCTGGCGAAGATCAGCCAAGCGTCGCGCCTGAGGGGAAATGGCATAGCTTAGCTTCTGGCGAATCGGTGCCGCGGGCGATTTTCATTCACCAGCTGCGCTGGATGGCAGTCCCGTTCGTGCTGAATTCAGACTCTGAACCTGCTATCCCTATCGAACCGGCCAGTAATCGGCACACCCGAGTTAGCGAAATTCTAACTCGGGCGTCTAAATGGTATCTGTGATTGAGAACCCCGCGCATGATCGTTTACCAGGAGGCGAGGCAAATGAAAAACGGAAAGTCGCGTGATGATACGCCACGGATTATGTTCGCCGTCGGCTTGCTCGCGCTTTCTGCCTGTACGAGTCAAACCGTGAAAATGATTCAGCCGCAGACCGGTGCTACCGCGGAATGCAGCGGTTCAAGTTACGGCATCGGGCCGCTTTTCAGCGAAAGTTTTGTTGACAGCTGTGCCCGCCTGTACGAAAACCGCGGATACGTTGCCTTCCAACGATTGACGCCGGAGCAGCGCACGAGTTTAGAGAAGCGCGGCTTGCTGCCAAAAAACTGACTAGCGAAATTCGCTAGCACTACCCTCCGAGCGAAATCATCTCGATCTTTTTGTGGCTCTTGGGATCGTAGTTGGCGGTGTTTAACGCCTGCAAGCGCTCAACGGAATAACGGTCGGTCCGTTGTTGCCAGATCGAACTTAGAAAATTCCCGATCTCGTCGTCCGAGGCGCCGCTGCGCAGCCGGGCTTTGACGTCGTGGCCCAATTGAGAAAACAAACAAGTAACGATCTTGCCGTCCGCCGTAAGGCGAACCCTCGTGCAGCTCGAACAGAATGGCTCGGTGACCGATGCGATCACGCCAATATCGCCCTTGCCGTCGACGAATTCGTAGTCGACGGAAGGCGCGCTGCCCTGGTTGCGGCCCACTTCACGCAGCGGGTAGCGCGCGTTGATTTTATCGATGATTTCTTTTTTCGTCACCAATTTTGCCGATGTCCAGTTATTCGAATTACCCACGTCCATGTACTCGATGAAGCGCATGGCGAATCCATGCTCCCGGGAGAACTCCACGAGCGGGATAATATCGTCGTCGTTCACACCGCGCTCGATTACGGCATTGAGCTTGATCGGCGCCAGCCCGGCAGCCCGGGCGGCAAAGATCCCGTCCATGACTTTTCCGAGATCGCCACGTTTGGTCATACGGCGGAAACGGTCGGGGTCGAGGCTGTCGATACTGATGTTCACCCGTTTCAGGCCAGCGCTCTTCAACGAATCGATCTGCTCTGCCAATAGGGCAGCATTGGTCGTCAAGCAAAGATCTTTAAGACTGTCGATCCTGGACAGACTGGCAACCAAATGATCGAGGTTTTTCCGCACCAGAGGCTCGCCTCCGGTAAGCCGGATTTTTTCCACTCCGAGCCTGACGAACAGCGTCGCCAATCGGGTGATTTCTTCGAAGGTTAAAATTTCCCGCTTGTCAATCCATTCGTACTCGTCCAGCGGCATACAATAAGTGCAGCGGAAGTTACATCGATCGGTGACCGAAATACGCAGGTCCCGGATCGGTCGTTGGTGCGCGTCGATGAGCATGAATTTTTAATATGCAACAAAGGGACGGGAGGCGCAAGCGAGCTTTTTACAGTTAACTTTGCTGCTATGGGCCGATCTGGTATTCTAGCCGGCGCATGGGTCTACGCCAGCAACAAGCGGCGGTTTTTTGCGCTACGGTCGTGGTGATTTTCGGCATCCTCGGCCTCGGTATTTGGTTGATCGCCCAGCGGCTTACCACCGAAGCCACCTTGCAAACTGCCCTGTTAATGGCGCGCCAGGTAGAAATCGCTCTGGCAGACAGCCTGCGAGAACGCTCGATCGTCGTCCAGCCGCGGCAAGATCAAAGATCTCCGGCGTCCTTTTGGGACTTTCTCGGCAATCTACTGCCCGGCAAAAGTCCGGCAAAATCGACTTCCGGCCCTTTGCGTTACACTCCGCCGCGCCACGCTGAAGTCAAAGGACTCATGCAGGCATTTCTCGACCGCAGCGCCAGCATCGAAGCCATGTGGGTCGTCAATGCCGAAGGCCGGTTGCTCTACAGTTCCGTTGATGGCGAGCGCAACAAACAAGCTGCCGGCGAGCCGCTGTTGGATAGGCTGCGCGCCGGCGAAACCATCATCAACGCCCGGCGCCAAGGCAAGATCGACTATTACGATATCTGGGTGCCGTTGCAGATGCCGGCCGGTGTGCGCAGCCCTGGGGGCCTGCGGCTGTGGATTAACCCGGCCGACTGGACTGGATTGTTGACCGGGCTCTGGCACCAATTTATTCTGCTTTTCGCCCTCGGCGGCGCTGTTGCTTTAGTCAGCGCGTTTCTCACCACGGCGCTTTACACGCGCCGCTTTCGTCTGATCAGCGAGACGTTGCGCCAAGCTGAAGCGGGCACTTATGCAGCTCGGCCGCGATACGTCAGCCATGACGAAGTCGGCGCCAGCTTGGACTTGATCGATCGCCTGGTGATGAAGCAGCGCAAGAACGTCGCCGTGCCCGCGCCGGTGCAGCGACTGGCGATCGCCGCGCGCACCCTTGCGCACGAAGTCAAGACCCCGCTCAATGCCCTGGCGATCCATTTAGAGTTACTGCGCAAAAAGCTCAACGACGTGGATGACGCCGATGTGCAATCGCAACGCTCGCTCTCCGCCCTGGATTCGAGCATGCGCCAAGTCGATCGCTTGGTGCGCGATTTTACCGACTACTCCGCGCCGGTGACAATGGAACGAAAACTTATCGATATCGCCGAAGTGCTGGGCACGAGCTTGGATGCCGTGGGCTCGGCATGCACAGCAAAGAAAATCAATCTTGCAGCGGATCTTGCGCCCGGGCCGTGGCCGCTACAAGGTGACGCCACGCGACTGCGGCAAAGTTTTGATAATCTGCTGCGTAACGCGATGGAAGCTCAACCCGGCGGCGGCGCAATTCGCGTCAGCGCCAAGCGGAACGATCATGAGTTAGTCGTCGATATCAGCGATGCTGGCCCCGGCGTGCCGCCAGAACGGCGCGCCGAATTGTTCGAGTTCGGCAAGACCACCAAAGTTGGCGGCAACGGCATCGGCCTGCCGCTCAGCCAATTGATCGTCGAATCCCACGGCGGCTCTTTGGTTTATGAGGATCGCAATGGCAACGGCAGCGGCGCGACATTTCGCGTAACGCTGCCGCTGGAGGCTGTGCAGTAAATGGCGCGATCGCGGCCGACCGTACTTGTCGTCGACGACGATACCGCGACCCGTGACGGTCTTGTGGTCTTGCTCGACGGCTGGGGCTATCGAGCAACCGAAGCCGCCGCCGGCAAAGCCGCGCTCGAACACTGCGAGCAGGAGCTGCCGCATGCGATTGTCACGGATTTGATGATGCCGGGCATGACCGGATTGGAGTTCGTTGCCGCTCTTGGCGATCGCGTGCAGCAGATCGCAATCGTGTTTGTTACGGGTCAGGCCAGCATCGATACCGCCGTTGAAGCCATCAAGCTCGGCGCCTACGATTACCTGCCCAAGCCGCTCGAGCCCGAGCGTCTGCGTGCCGTGCTAGAAAAGGCGCTGAAACAGGTATCCCTGGCGCGCGAAACCACCGCTTTGCGCCAGCGGCTCGAATCGCCGCTCGGCTCTTACGGCGCGCTGATCGGAAAATCGGCGCCTATGCGCCGGCTTTACCAGCAAATCGGCCAAATCGCCGCGACCAGCGCGGCCGTGCTAGTGAGCGGAGAGAGCGGCACCGGTAAGGAGCTGGTTGCGCAAACCGTGCACGACCTGTCGCCCCGGCGTGACGCCGAGTTCCTCGCGCTCAATTGCGCGGCGATTTCGCCGACCTTAATGGAAAGCGAGCTTTTCGGTCACGAAAAAGGCGCGTTTACCAGCGCGATCGACCGCCATCTCGGCTGCTTTGAGCAAGCTGATGGCGGCACTCTTTTTCTCGACGAGATCACCGAAATGGCGCTGGAGATTCAGCCGAAACTTCTGCGTGTGCTCGAAGACGGCCAGATACGCCGCATTGGCGGCAACAAGACTATTCCCGTCTCCGTTCGGGTAATTGCCGCCACCAATCGCCAACCCGGGGCGGCGGTGAAAGACGGCAAACTGCGCCAGGATCTCTTCTATCGCCTAAACGTTTTTCATCTCGATCTGCCGCCTTTGCGCGAACGCGGTGAGGATATCACGCTTCTCGCCGGCTATTTCCTCGAATTGTTCGCGACTAAGTATCAACGCGGCGTTTTGCCTTGGTCTGCGGAATTCGGTCCGGCGCTCTTGGCCCACAACTGGCCCGGTAATGTCCGCGAGTTGCGCAATTCCATGGAGCGACTCACTGTGTTAGCAGCGGGGCCCAGCTTAACCGCCAAGGACTTTGAACAATATTGCTTGACGGCCGTGGTCGATGAGCAAACTGAGCGCGCTCCCATATCCCTCGCCGAGGCCGAGCGCCAGGCGATCGAGCGGGCACTCGGCGCGACGGCCGGCAACAAGACCCAAGCCGCGCAACTCTTGGGCATCACCCCGAAGACACTGAACGCGAAGCTTGCGCTCTACTCGAAAGAGTAATTTCTTCCTGGTTGTCAACATTTTTTCCTTAGCGGCGCCTCCATGGTCGCGGCGAAGTCATTATTTCTATTGTGGTCCCAGATGGCACAGACGTTGCGCTGATTTATAAACTGGGTGCTAGTTCGTCTAAGATCCGTAGGCCGACTCGAGGAGCTAACCCATGAAAAACTCGACAAAACTGTTGGGGGCGATCGCCGCGGTGACGCTTCTTACAGTCACCGCGGAGGCCGCCTCATTCCGAGAGGATCGCTTCGATCGGCGCGCCGATTCTGGCCGCCGCAGCGAGCATCAGCTATCCCGCGTGCGCGCCGTGATGCTGCCGCTCCTGCGGGTGACCAATTATCGAGTAGACCCGGGCGCCATTCAGATTTCTATCGTCGACGATCAGGCAATCAACGCTGCTAGCGCAGGGCAGGGGCGTTACTACGTGACCACGGGTTTATTGAACCAGGCTAGCGACGATCAGCTGCGCGGCGTCTTAGCTCACGAAATTGCCCACGAGGACCTCGGGCATCCGGCCAAAGCGCAGATGATCGGCACCGGACTCAGTCTGGGAGTTGCGCTATTGGAACAGCTGTTTCCCGGCAGCGGTTCGTTCACCCCGTTGGCCGGTAGCCTGATCAGCAACAACTACAGCCGCCCCCTTGAGCTCGAAGCCGACCGCCACGCGGTGGAGTTACTCGAACGCGCCGGTTATTCCAAACGCACGATGATCAGCACGCTGGATTGGCTGATGCGCCGCAATGGCGACAGTGGCGGTGGCATGCTCTCCACTCATCCCGCAACTTCAGAACGCATTCAAGCACTGCACTCGCTCCGCTAATCCCCGCCAGATCTGACCTTAGGCGCCGTCAAGCCGGTAATTTCTTCCGCAAGCACAGAACATTTCTACTTGATGGAAACTATCGTATTCGGATAAGTGGTTGAATTAGCTAATCTTTTGGTTGGCATCGGGGTTGCGTTACCTCTCCAAGAGGAAATAATCATGAAGAAAACCACACGAAAACGTCGGGAGGAGAAATCGATGGAGTCACCAAATTGTCTGACGATCCTGGCACTCGTTACCGAGATGGCCCGGCGCTTAAACGAGAATATTTCCAAGGTTCAATTAAAGCCGCTGGACAGTGTTTTGGCCTCGGCTGCTGCGCGCTCATCGGCGCTTGGCACAGTAGATACCTCGGCGGCGTGAAGGTTTGGTAGTATGCGCAGCGTCACCCGCGTAATCGCGATGATAACTGTAACGAGCTTGCTCGGCGGAGTTGTCAGCTCTGGGTTCGCAGCCGGCGCCGGCAAAGGCGGGGCGAACCAGCGCGGCGGCAAAGCCGGTGAGCACAGGAGTGGGAAAGCTTCTGAGAACTCTAACGCCCAGTGGTCAGCCGATCCTGATCGTGGTTGGGTGCGCGCGAACGAGCGACGCTCCCGTGACAACGACCCGGCCGAACGAAGCAAACAAAACAACGGCAAACAGAAGGGCAAAGGCAAGGCAAAGAAATCCTAAGCGATGGCACAAGGGGGAATTATGCTGAGCAACAAAAAACTTATTAAGGGTACAAGCGTCATGGTCCTAGCAGCAGCGATCTTTTTGACCGGCTGCGCCGGCGGATCGCTCACCACACGTGAGAAGGGAGCCGGGATCGGCGCGCTCGGCGGCGCCGCAACAGGCGGCATCATCGGCGCGGCGGTGGGCCACCCCGGAGCCGGCGCGGCGATCGGCGGCGCGCTTGGTCTAGGCGCCGGCGCGCTGGTCGGCGATCAGTTACAAGGTCATGAGAACACCAACTACCAGCAACAGCAGCAGATCTATCGCAACCAGGCCGAGATCAACCGTAACCAGCAAGATATCCAGCGCTTGCAGCGCCAGCGCAGTGAATACTAGTGCAGATTTCCTGCGCGCAAACCGAACACTCGGCGGAGAGCCAACCCATCTCCGCCGAGTAACTTCTCAGTCGAATAAAGGCTAGCGGCACCAGCCGCAACCGCGTGCGATATCGGGGCCTAAAGACCTACCCTTGGCACAGACTCACCCGCCAGCGCTTCGACTCCCGTTCCTGCCGTTGACAGCCCTGCAGTCCTCCGACTAAGCTCTGCGACATCGCCTCAAGTATTTTCGGCGAAAATCGCGACGGAGGACGTATCATGAATACCATCGATGCAGATGGCCACATTGTTGAAAAGGATGCGGACGTACGGAAACACCTGCCCGAGCATTATTCAAAACGCACCGGTAGCCTGCTGCCTTCCGACGGCATGGATACCAACATGGGGGGGCGCTTGGGCGGCTTGGAGAAAAACGATCTGCAGACCCGCCTCAGTGACATGGACAAGGAGGGCATCGATGTCTCGGTGTTGTTCCCGACCAGCAGTTTTGCCGTTAACAGTATGGTGGAACGCGATTATGCTGTCGCTTATGCGCGCGCCTACAATGATTTCATTGCCGAAGTGTGCAGCCAAAGCCCGCGCCTGAAAGCCGTCGCCTTAGTAGCGCTGCAGGATCCGCAAGCCGCCGTCGCCGAGGCGAATCGCGCTGTCACTAAGCTCGGATTATCCTCTATTGCGGTTGCCACCCAGGGCATGAAGGAACACCTGGGCTCGCAAACTTTTTGGCCGCTCTACGAAGAGCTCGAACGTCTCAATGTGCCGCTCTGCGTCCACAACCGGCGCGAAGGTCCCGCGGGAGAAATTCGCTTCGATAGCTTCATCTTCATGCACACCATCGGCCGGCCGGTAGAAACCTTCATTCAGTTTGCCGGCTTGATGTACGGCGGAGTTGCCGAGCGCTTTCCCCGGCTGCGCATCGCGTTTCTCGAATGCGGCGTCGGCTGGGTGCCCTACTGGATGGAACGGATGGACGAAGAGTGGGAGAAACGCGGCAAGGTCGAAGCGCCGCTTTGTAAGAACAAGCCGAGCGAGTACATCAAGCGGGGGAATTGGTTTTTCGCCATGGAACCGGAAGAGGAAACCTTGCCGTATGTCATTGAACGAATCGGTGCGGACAAGATCGTATTCGCCTCCGACTACCCGCACTGGGACGGCATCTTTCCCCATGTGGTGTCGACCATTCGGGGCCGGAAGGATATCTCCGAATCCGCCAAGGCCAAAGTGCTCGGCGAGAACGCCAAGCGCTTTTACGGCTGGCAGTGAGGCGTGTGTCCGTTATCCTGACCAGTGGAACAGTCGAGATCTTCCATCGTACGGCGCCCCCTTCTTCGTCTTCCCCCGTACGCGGGGGAAGAAAGAGATGGGGGGTGAATCAGCACCGTTGACGTGCTAACGAATACGTTGTTGCGGATTAATTTATCAAAGTAGTCAGCACCAAACCTTGTGGGTTCGGCGCTGAATAGCCGAATCCAAAAACGGAGGATCCGGATTTGCGCGTTATCGATGCCGACGGTCACGTCGAAGAAAACCTGACCACTTTTAGCGACAAATATTTCGATCCGGCTTTCCGGGCACAGCGGCCTCAGGTCGTCGGTGCAGGCGAGGATGGTCTCGCTTACTGGATGATCGACGAGCAGCTTTTTCCGCGCCGCGTCGGTCGCGGCTGCAACAATCTCGGCACGCCGGTGAGCTTTCAAGGCAAGCCGGTCCGTCATGCGCAACGCAAGCCGGATACCGTCGGGAGCATGGAGTTGACCAATTTGAGCGAGCGCCTGACGATCATGGACGAAGAGAACATCTGGCTTCAGGTTCTTTATCCGACGCTTTTTCTTGCCTATCCGCTGAGCTGCAACCCGGCTTACGTCACCGCCATGTGCGACGCCTACAACCGCTGGCTCGGCGACGTGCTCTCCGGGCAAGAGCGGCTCAAGTGGGTCGGCGTGGTCAATCTCGACGATATTCCTGGGGCAGCGCGGCAAGTCAAAGAAGCCAAGAAACTCGGTGCGGTCGGCATGATGATCCTCGGCACCGCCGGGGATCGTTTGCTCGACGATCCGAGTCTGCTGCCGTTTTATGACGCGCTGGCTGAAGCGGATTTGCCGCTTGCGGTGCACGTCGGCTGGGCCTGCCCGGCGATCAACAATCTTTACTCCCATATTTATCCCTCCGGCGTGATCGCCTTTTCCATGCCGGTACTCATGGGGCTGGTGTCGATGATGAGCGGCGGAATTTTCGACCGCTTTCCCGCTCTGCGCGTGGTTTTCCTCGAAGCCGGCTGTTTGTGGGTCCATTTCATTCTCGAGCGCCTGCATCACCGCTTTCAACATTCCGGCAAGAATTTGGCGAACGTGGTTTCACGCACCGCGCCGATCCAAAAATCCGAACCCATGGACTACGTGAAGCAGGGCAATCTGTACTTTAGTGCCGAAGTCGAGGACGCGCTCCTGCCGCAAGTTTTAGATCTGGTGGGCGACGGCCAAATCCTCTTCGGCTCGGATATGCCGCACGGAGACCGGGAACGCTTCGCCGAAAAAATTCTCCGCGACAGAACCGACATCAGCGCCGCGGCTAAAACCAAAATCCTGGAGTCCAATCCGGCCAAGTTTTATCGCTTGGCTGGTTTCTAACCAGTGCTGGCTTTGGGCCTCTGCTGGCGGCTTGGTGAGAGTCATGACGCCGCAATGAAGGGCGGTGACCCCGGAAGCCGTGGGCACGGAGAGTACTGGTTGTTTATAGGTCGAACACGACAACTATCAAGGCAGGCGTGTTGGGCTGCGGGCGGCCAACCATCGGGCAAGAGTCTATTGGCCACGGCTGCAGGAGGCAGCGCGCCCTGAAACGACACCCAAACTATTGCTGGATTGGGTCAATCAGCGAATTTCAAAAAGCAGCACGGTGTGGTCATGGAGCAACGTGCCTTTGACGATTTCCACTCGGTCGGGCGTCCAGCCTTCGATCGGATAATCGTGCGATACCACGCGCGTGCCGGGTTTCAATTGCTTTTCCAAGTTCGGCCTTAGCTTGGCATTGAACTCAGGCAGCATGTAGAGCGTCACCACCGTCGCCGGCGAGACATCCACGGTGAAAGCGTCCGCGGCGCGAAACTCGACCAGGTGATCGACTTTTTCCCTAACCGCGCGATCACGGGCCCTCCGCACCAGGTCCTGATCGATTTCGATGCCGATACCACGTACGCCGTATTTCTTCGCCGCTTGTATGATAATCGCACCGTCGCCGCTGCCGATATCATAGACCAGGTCGCCGGCTTTCACCCGCGCCAGCTCGAGCATCCGGTCGATGACTTCCGGCGTCGACGCGACGAACGGCACTTCACCATCGGTCCAGACCGCGACCGATGAACCGCAGCCATGGCCGAACACGAAAAAACAACCCAGGAACAAAAGATTACCGATTTTTCTTTGCCGCATCCTCTTTTTATAAAGGGTCCGAACCGCGACGGTCAACCGCAGCGGATGCGTCTTGACTTCGGCGCGGGTTTGTTATGAACATTCGCGTAAACCAAGCGAAGGAGAAATGCCATGGCGACTTGGGACGATATTCTCACCCCGCGGGATAAAGAAGTTTTTGCGCTGTCCGGCTACGGCAAGCGCGCCGGCTTCGGCCAGCGGCCGGCGATTCTGGTCATCGACGTCAATTACAACTTTGTCGGCGACAAAGAGGAGCCGATTCTCGAATCGGTCAAACGGTTCCGCAACAGCTGCGGCGCGGAAGGGTGGGAGAGTGTCCGGCGCATCGCCGACTTGCTCGCCGAAGCGCGCCGAAAACATCTGCCGACCTTCTACACCACCGGTCATGACGACCGGACCAACGCCGTCGCCTTCGGCCGCTGGCAAGCGAAAAACAGCCGTTCGACCGAAGACATGAGCGAAACCTGGGACAAGGGCAATGAAATCGTCGCCGAGATCGCGCCCCAGGACGGCGACATCGTCGTGCGCAAGCAGAAGCCGAGCGCTTTTTTCGGCACGCCGCTCATGAGCATGCTCAACGAAGTTCACGCCGACAGCGTGCTGGTGACCGGCACGACGACCAGCGGCTGCGTGCGCGCCAGCGTGATCGACGCTTTTTCCTACAACATGAAGGTGTCGGTCGTGGAAGAATGCGTGTTCGACCGCGGCCAAGCCTCCCACAAGATCAATCTTTTCGACATGGCGATGAAATATGCCGACGTGATCTCGCTCAAGGAAACCATCGACTACATCCGCGGCCTGCCGGACAATCTTTACGCGCCGGCGTTGTAAGCCCGCCGCCCGGTCAGGCGCGCTGCGTCAGCGCTCGCACCAACAAGGTGACACCGATGACGCAAAGCAGCACGAGCAGGCCGCGGTTGAAGGTGACCTGATTGACCCGATCCTGAGCTTTGATGCCGGCGTAAAAACCCGCCAGGGTGAACAAGAGCACCTGCACCGACAGGGTGATCGTTTCCCAATTGAAAAGATTCCACGTCGAGATCGCCACTAACTGGCTCAACTTGGTGATCATGAAAATCGTCGCGATCGACTTGACGAAGGCGCGCTTCTCCAATTTGAGACTATAAAGATAGATGGCGAGCGTCGGGCCGGCGGCGTTGGTCATGCCGTTCAAAAACCCGCTGACGAAGCCCGCGAACGGCGACAGAATCTTCTCGCCGCGCGCGGTGATGATGAAGTCGAACTTGAGCAGGTTCGAGACAACGAACAGGATGACCATCAGGCCGAGACAGAAATTGAGAATCCACAGCGGCGTCTTGACCAAGACCGTGGTGCCGAGAAACACGCCGATAATCGTCGGGATGATCAAGCTCGAAAAACGCCGGAACACTTCCGCAGGCCAGCCATCGCGGATCGTCTGGGCCGAATCCATAAATAGATTCGGCAGAATGAGCACGGCGACGGCGGTGCGAATATCCAGCAGCAACGCCACCATCGGCGTCGCGATCAGCGGAAAACCCAAACCGGTGGCGCCCTTGACGAATGCGGCAAGCAAAAGGGCGGCGCCGACGAGAACATGCGTGAGATCGAAAGCCATGAGTATCGAAATAGCGCCGCCAGACAGCGGCACGACTTTGTCGTAGAATAAAGGCGCAGGAGAATCAATTTCATCCTTTATCCTTTCGCCTTCATCCCTTTCTGGTTACGTCTTCTTACGTTGCCCGGTTTGTTTCGTGCCGGTGAGGAAGTAATCGCCGCTGACCGCCAGCGCGGCTTCTTCTTCGTCTTGTTGGCCCCACGCGCCGAGACTGTAACCGTACCACGGCATCCGCGGCTTGAGCGGCGGCAGTTCGAGCTCTTCCCAAATTTGCTTGGAGCGTTCCATAAATTCTTTCTTCGGCAGCGACACCGGAGTGTACGGCCACGGCCGGACCGCATTGATGAGCAGCGCGGAACTCGACACCAGCCGTCGTTCTTCGGTCTCCGTGCCTGGCGGATACGTCGACGGGTCCAACCCCGGAGACTTGCCTTTGACGATCGCCACGTCTTCTTCGGGTCTCATGCTATAACAAATCGCCCAGTTGATCATCGCCGGATCGCGGATATCGACGTCTTCATCGACGGCGATGCATAATTTTGCGTAGCTGCCGGTGAATCCCGCCGAGGCGTTGAGAGCGCGCCAGGCTTCGGCTTTGCTCGCGTTGCGCATCTTGATCACGCAATAGGCCTGGCCGCTGCCGCTCACCTCATCGTGCAGGGCGACATCGATGACCGCCGCGTTGCCGCTGTCGTGCCGGAGAAATTTGTAGATGATCTTTTCGGTGCCGGTGTGCTTGATCTTGCTCGACTCGCTCGGCGGAAACTGGCTCATGAGTGCGGTGTAAATCGCGTCCCGGCGATGGGTGATACAGCTCACCTCGAGAAACGGCGACATGGTCCGGTGACCCATATAACCGGGGTATTCACCGAACGGTCCCTCGGGTTCGACCACGTCGGTGGGAATCGTCCCCTCGATGATGATTTCCGCCGTCGCCGGCACCAGCAGGTCGACTGTCTTCGCCTGAACGACTTCCACGGCCGCGCCGGCCAATCCGCCGGCCAGGCGGTACTCGTCGAAGTCGTAGGGGATCTTCGCCGTCGCCGCGTAGGCGATGCTCGGCACCACGCCGATGGCGATGCAGGCTTCCAGGCGCTGGCCTCGAGCTCGGCATTTGCGCCAGTGCTGGCCCATGTGCTGGGAGGTGAACAGCCCGCCCGTGCGATCGGCGGATTTGATCTGGCTTCGATAGTTGCCGATATTGTAGATCCCCGTCTCGACATCCTTGGTGATCCAATTGGCCGAGGTGAGATAAGGCGCGTTGTCGAATCCCGGCGTGGAAATCGGTACGGGTAACATATCGAGGCCGTGGCCATTGAGAAGGTTCTGCCCCTGCCAAACTATTTCCTGCGAAGGCGCCGAGCGAATTTGCCGCGGCTCGATCGGATTCAATTGCGCGCGCCCCCAGCGCTCGTGAATCTCGTCAGGCTCGCACATCATGCCGATGGCGTAGATTTCCGTGGTTGCCGCCAAGGTGCCGACCGTCACCGGCATGCCGTAGCGCCGCCCCTTGGCATCGACGACGTTTTCGAACAAAAACGCCTTTCGCTCGCGCTCCTCCAAGCCGCGAAACTGCCAGCGCACCAACGGCATCAGCTCGGTATCCTTGTTGATTGCGCGCTTGATCCGAACCAATTTCCCGCGCTCTTCGAGGACTTGGAGATGATCGCGAAAGTCCCGATAATACGAACTTTTGCTTGCCATGACTTACTCCCGTTTTTTTCTTGTGCCATCTATCGTCCGCAGCATGTGGGATGTCAAGCGATCGCGGGCATCAGAGAATAGGCTTGACATCACTCGGGTAAAAATCGGGCCATGTTAGCCGCCGATAAACGCGGTCACGGTTGTGCCGAGAAAGCGCACTCCATCGAGCTCGCCGAATAACCGTAGAGCGCGAAGGATTGTTCTTGTGCGGCACTAAGCTGGTTTGTTAAACTTGGGGTCTGTTACTCGGATTTACGGCCCGGGCGCCGATTTGGAAAGAGCAGTGAACGAAATTTCACCAAACCCACCAATAGCTATCTCTAGTGGTCGATCGCTCTTGGGGGCTGTTCGATCGCGATTTGAGGCCTACCGCGAGCTGTTTTGGTTGGCAGTACCGCTCGCTTTAGTCTTGATCTTCACGGCAGATATGTGGGCACCGGCTGGCCTGGCTCTGCCAATGGGTTATGTTGCCGGCTTGGTGCTGGTTGTAGCCTTACCGGGAACTCGCGAGAAGATCGTCGCAGCAGGCACCACGACGGTGCTTATGATCCTAATCTACTTTTTGGCAGCCAGCGTCCCGGGCGTGCCGAGTTGGGTTCATGCCTTCAATCACGGCCTGGCGCTCCTGATGATCTGGACGGTGACAATATTGAGTCTGCGTCACCGGCGTGCCCAGGAAGTCGTACGGCAAAACGAACGAGTCGCAAACGAGCGGCTGGCGCATCTAAAAACGATCTACGCATCGGCGCCCGTCGGTCTCTGTTTCGTCGATCGCGAGCTCCGCTATGTGTCGATCAACAATGAATTGGCCGAAATGAACGGACGTTCATCTGAATATTTCATCGGCAAAACGATCCGCGAAGCCCTTGGCGATTTGGCCGAAAACGTCGAATCGCATTACCGGCGCGTCATCGAAACCGGCCAACCGGTGATTGACGAAGAAGTTCCGGCGATCAGTCCCAATTCTTCGCATGAGCGCCGCATTTGTGTCTGCAGCTACTATCCGGTTCACACGGAATCCGGCCAGCTGCTCGGCGTCAACGTAGCCGTGCGGGACATTACCCGTCGCAAACAAGCTGAAGCCGATACACTTTTCCTGCTCGATCTCGGTGAAGGTATCCGTTTTGGCGCCGATGCCGACGAACTCCTGTGGGCCGTGGCGGTCGCTCTCGGCGAGCACTTGAAGGCCAGCCGGTGTAGTTTTATTGGGATCGATACCGAGCAAGAACGTCTAACCGTCCAACGCGACTACCATCCACACCTGCGCTCTCTGGTCGGCAGTTACTCCCTTCGCGCAGTGAGCCCGTCGATCGTCGGCGCGGCTAAAGCGGGGCAAATTATTGCGCTTGCCGATGCGAAGAATGACGACCGGACGGCGCAGATTTTTGCCGCCTACCCGGACTCGGGCATCCGCTCGGTAGTCATAACACCGCTGTTCCGTGACGGCGCCTTGGTTTCCGCCCTCATGGTCGCCAGCAGCGAACCCCATGAATGGACCGAGCGAGAGATCACGCTGGTCAACATCGTCGCCGAGCGCACTTGGTTGGCCGTCGAGAAGTTGCGCTTGGACACCGTGCTCCGTGAAAGCGATGCCGCGCTGCGCGACGCGGACCGGCGCAAAGACGAGTTTCTGGCGACGTTGGCACACGAACTACGTAATCCACTTTCGCTAATTCGCAACGTCATTACATTACAAAAAACCCCAGGCGCCCCGGAAGCGGATCCTCGCTGGGGACAGGATATTATCGATCGTCAGGTGAATTATTTAACTCGGCTGACGGATGATCTGTTCGACGTGAGTCGGATCACCCGCGACAACCTTGACCTACAAAGAGAGCCGGTGAGTCTCGCCGAGGTGGTTCGCGCAGCCGTGGAATCGAGCCGGCCGCTGATCGATCAGCGGCGTCACGAGCTGACCGTCATCATGTCGCAGGATTCGGTTTACGTCGAAGCCGACCGCGTAAGACTCACGCAGGTTTTCATGAACCTGCTGAACAATGCCGCCAAATATACGCCCGACCCCGGCCATATCTGGTTGAATGTCGAACAGGCGGGAGATTCCGTGATCGTGCGAGTGAAAGACACGGGGATCGGCATCGCGCCGGAAAACTTGCCGCACGTATTTGACTTGTTTTATCAGGTCGACCGGTCTTTCACGCGCTCCGAAGGCGGGCTGGGACTCGGCCTGACCTTGGTGCATCGCCTGGTCGAAATGCATGGCGGCACAGTCGAGGTGCGTAGCGATGGTGTCAACCGCGGCAGCGAGTTTATTGTCCATCTACCCGTATTACCGGTGGCTTGTGTTAATGAGCGCATAGACACGATGGAATCCACTCGCGCTGGCACCGTGAGTCGCTGCCGACGCATCCTCGTTGCCGATGACTTTCCGCAATCGGCGGCGATCCTCGCCCGATTATTGCGTCAGGACGGCAACGAAGTCCAAGTCGCTCACGACGGCGTCGAAGCAGTGGAAACCGCTGCTTGGTTTCATCCCCATGTGGCGGTGCTCGATATCGCTATGCCGAAGCTGGATGGCTACGATGCCGCACGCACGATCCGCGAGCATTCCTGGGGAAAACAGATGCTTTTAGTCGCCCTGACGGGTTGGGGACAGCAGTTAGATCGCCAGCGCAGTAAGGAAGCGGGCTTCGACGCGCATCTGACAAAACCGGCTAAATACGAGAATTTGATGGCAATACTTAATGATCTGGCGCTGGATGGAGCGGCGCCGGTGAATAGCCCCGACGAGCTCTAACCAAACTTCATTTCTAAAATCCGGCAGTTCTCGCACAAAAGCCTCTTAATTCGACAAGCCGAAATGCGCACCGATTTCGCCGCCGGTTCCGCCGGTGAATATCTTTCCGCGCCAATATCGGGTGTTTATCGGAGCCGCCGAATCGTGTTTCAAAACCTACGGCTCTCATTTGACTTCGAAGCGGCGGAATTCAACGTTGTGAACGAATCCGTTTTGGAGTAGTAAAAGGGCCAATTCTGCGGCGAACAGGAGGTTGCTACGGCGAATATTGGTTTTGTTGGCCTCGGCACGATGGGTAGCCGGATAGCGCAGAGGCTGTTGGACGCCGGCCACCAGCTTACGGGATACAACCGAACGCCCTCTAAAGCGCAACCGTTGTTGAACGCGGGAATGGGATGGGCTAAAACTCCGCGCGCTGCTGCTGAAACGGCTGAATTTATTTTCACGATGGTCAGTGACACGCAGGCGCTGCACGCGGTCACAGGCGGCCAGGACGGAATTCTCGCCGGTCTTGCTTCCGGCAAAGTATTCATCGACATGAGCACGGTTAGTCCGGCGGCGAGCCGCACGGTGGCGTCGCAGGTCGCGGCGAAAGGCGCCGCGATGCTAGATGCACCCGTTTCCGGCAGCGTGATTACTCTTGAAGAAGGTAAATTGTCGATCATGGCTGGCGGAAGCCGCCAGGTTTTTGACAAAGCGCTGCCGATCCTCCACGCTATCGGTCCGAAAGTCACCTACGTCGGCGCCAACGGCCTCGCGGTGTCGATGAAGATCGCGACCAACCTGAGTCTCGCCGTTCAAATGCTCGCCTTCAGCGAAGGCGTGCTGCTCGCGGAAAAGAGCGGGATCGAGCGCCAGACAGCGGTCGAAGTCTTGTTGAACAGCGTAATCGCCTCGCCGATGGTGAAGTACCGCGGGCCTTTTGTTCTGAAGATGCCCGATGAAGCTTGGTTCGACGTTAATATGATACAGAAAGATCTTTTGCTCGCACTGGAGCTCGGCCGCGAGCTCGATGTGCCGCTTCCGACTACGGCAATTACCAATCAGCTGCTCACCACCGCCCGCGCCATGGGTCTGGCGCACAAGGATTTCGCGGTACTGTGCGAGGTGCTAGCGCGCATGGCGGGCATGGAGAATGGGTGAATGGAGTATCGGAGTGGTGGAGTGATGGATTCCGAATACCAATACTCCATTAGTCCAACACTCCATCACTCCCATTAGCAGCGTTTTCAAATCCAATGGCTAGAGCTAAGAAACCCCAATCGCGAGTGTTCAGGCACGGCCAGAGCCACGATGAACGCTGGCTTCACTTCTACCGTCAGATGCTCAAGATCCGTTTGTTCGAAGAGGAAGTCAACCAGCTTTATCTCGGCGCCAAGATGCCCGGGCTCGCCCATCTTTATATCGGCCAAGAGGCCGTGGCGGTCGGCGTCTGTGAAGCACTGCGGCGAGATGACTACATTACCAGCACGCACCGCGGTCACGGCCACTGCATCGCCAAAGGAGCGGCGCTCGACAGGATGTTTGCCGAGCTGCTCGGCAAAGAGGCCGGCTATTGCCGCGGCAAGGGCGGCTCCATGCATATCGCCGATCAAGAGACCGGCAATCTCGGCGCCAATGCCATCGTCGGCGGCAGCGCCGGTATCGCCACCGGCGCGGCCATGTCGGCCAAGATGCGCGGCAGCGATCAAGTGGCGGTTTGTTTTTTTGGCGACGGCGCCTTGGGGCAGGGATTGCTCTACGAGGCCATGAACATGGCCGCGCTGTGGCAGCTGCCGGTCATCTATGTCTGTGAAAACAATCAGTACAACGAGTACACGCATTACCGTGAGACCACCGCGGGAGAATTGACTGCTCGCGCCGAGGCCTTCGGCATTCGCACCGAATCTTTTGACGGCCAGGACGTGAGAGCCGTTCACGCCGCCGCTTTGACAGCAGCCGACCGGGCGCGCCGCGGCGCCGGACCGTCGTTTCTCCTATGCAACACCTATCGCTTTCACGGCCACCATGTCGGTGACATCGACCGCGCCTACTACCGATCGAAAGCCGAAGAAGAAGAATGGAAGACCCGGCGCGACCCGATTGCGCTGTTCGCCGCATGGCTCGAGAAAAACAAGCTAGCCGACCGTATTGCGCTCGCCGCGCTCGAGCATGAGCTCTCGACCGAGATGAAGTCGGCGGTAAACTTCGCGCTTCAAGCTAAATATCCCGATCGGGATGAAGTCCGTCAGCATGTCTACGCCTAAGGATTTTGGATTTTCGATTTTTGATTTCGGATTGGAATTCAAGATCGGGGATGAAATGGAAGAGGCGACCTCTCCCAGATAGCATGGACAGACAAATTCGACGTTCACCGTCCATCGGACAAAGCCTGCGCGAAATTACTTTCGCCCAGGCGATCAACGAAGCCCTCGCCGAGGAGATGCGCCGCGACCCAACGGTTTTCATTATCGGCGAAGATGTTGCCGAAGCGGGCACGCCGTTCAAAGTGCTGTCCGGGCTGGTGAAAGAATTTGGTGCCGCACGCGTGATCGATTCGCCGATCTCAGAAGCGGGCATCGCCGGCCTCGGCGTCGGCGCCGCCATGACCGGCATGCGCCCGGTGGTCGACATCATGTTCGGCGACTTTATCACGCTGACCATGGACCAACTGGTCAACCAGGCGGCAAAAATCCATTATATGTCCGGCGGCAAGCTCAAAGTGCCGCTGGTCTTGCGCACCACTCTGGGCGCCAGCCGCCGTTCGGCGGCGCAGCACAGCCAGAGCCTGCACGCCTGGGTGAGCCACATTCCCGGCTTGAAAGTCGCCGTGCCGGCCACGCCCTACGATGCCAAGGGCCTGCTCAAGAGCGCGGTCCGCGATGATAATCCCGTCGTGTTCTTCGAGGACAAAATGATGTACCAGCTCAAAGGTTCGGTGCCGGCCGAAGAGTATCTCATTCCGCTAGGCGTCGCCGACGTCAAGCGGCCGGGCAAGGACATCACGCTGGTGGCGACCAGCAGCATGGTGCAGGTGGCGCTCGCGGCCGCTCAGGCGCTCGCATCCGACCGCATCAGCGCCGAAGTCGTCGATGTCAGAACCACCTCACCACTCGACAAGCAAACGTTGATCGAGTCGGCGCGGAAAACCAGCCGGGCGATCGTCATTGACGAAGGTTACCAGGGCTACGGCGTGACTGCGGAGATCGCCGCCATCATCGCCGAGGGGGCATTTTATTATCTTGACGCACCGGTCCGACGGATCGGCGCCATGGATGTGCCGGTGCCGTTCTCGCCGGTGCTCGAAGACCAGACCGTGCCGACCCCGGAGAAGGTCGTAACCGTGGCCAAGGCGTTATGCAACAGGATATAGGTCCGTTCAATGTTCCGGGTTCAAAGTTTGGGGCTTAAAAGAATTTCACAGCGAGTTGAGCGGCATTGAACGTTGGCACCTTGAACTTTGAACGGGGAGGCATCTCATGGGCTTGAAAACCTTTGGCCTGATGGCGGTCGACTGGGAGGAGCGCGTCGATTTTGAACGCTTGCGCCAGGATCGTCTCAACCGCATCAAGGCCGCGCTCAAAAAGTCGGAGTTGGGCTCGCTCTTGTGCTTCGACATGAACAACATCCGCTACATCACCGCCACGCATATCGGCACCTGGGCGATGGACAAGCTGGTGCGTTTTTCACTGCTGCCCCAGGACGACGATCCTGTCCTGTGGGATTTCGGCTCGGCGGCGCGCCACCATCAGATTTATTGTCCCTGGCTCGGCGAGCGCTCGCGCGCCGGCATCTCCACGTTGCGCGGCGCAACCCATCCGGGATCCGGCATGGCCGAAGACGTCGCTAAAAAAATTAAGCTGGAATTGGAGAAGCGGAAGCTCGAGAACGAACCGGTCGGTGTCGACGTCATCGAGCTGCCCGTGCTGTTCGCGCTCCAGGCCCAAGGAATTAAAGTCGTCGATGGCCAGCAGCTCATGCACGATGTTCGCAAAATCAAAACCCAAGACGAAATCACTCTGCTCAATGCCGCAACCATGATGGTCGACGCCGCTTACGACGAGCTTTATCGTTTCATGAAGCCGGGCGTCAAAGAGAACGAATGCGTCGGCGTTGTTAGCAAAGTGCTCTACGATCTCGGTTCGGAACATGTCGAAGGCGTGAACGCAATCTCCGGCGAGCGGTGCAGCCCCCATCCGCACGTCTACACGGACCGGGTGCTCCGCCCCGGCGATCCGGCCTTTTTCGATATCCTTCACAGCTACAACGGTTATCGCACATGCTATTACCGGACTTTTGCCATCGGCAGTGCCTCCCCGGCAATGGTCGACGCCTATAAACGCAGCCGTGATTACATGGACGCGGCGATTAGCATCGTTAAACCGGGGATTACCACAGCCGACGTCGTCAAGCTCTGGCCAAAAGCCGAAGAGTTCGGTTTCGCCAACGAGGAAGCGGCTTTTGCTCTCCAGTACGGCCATGGCGTCGGCTTGTCGATCTGGGAAAAGCCGATTTTCAGCCGCCTGGTCTCACTCGATCATCCCGAAGTCATCGAAGAAGGCATGGTGTTTGCGCTGGAAACCTACTGGCCGGCGTCGGATGGTTGGTCCGCCGCACGCTTAGAGGAAGAAGTGGTTGTAACGAGGGATGGCTGCGAAGTCATTACACGCTTTCCGTCAGAAAAGCTCTTGGTCGCCGGCACGCACTATTTCACGACCGGCGGCGAGTTATCGACGACGCGCGAGACGCAATCGAATCTAAACAATCCGGGAGCGCTGGACCGAGTTAAAGGTTAAACGAACCCTTTGAACCTGACGTGTTGAATCTTTGAACCGAGGGTGATTTGGCGGCCAATGTCATCATGCCCGCTCTTGGCGTGGCACAACAAACCGGTACTCTGCTCAAATGGCTCAAAGCCGAAGGCGAATCGGTTTCCAAAGGCGAGCCGCTCATGGAAATCGAAACCGACAAGGCGACGGTTGAAATCGAAGCGCCGGGCTCTGGAATCCTCACCCAAGTCATCGCAAAGGCCGGCGACGAGGTCCCGGTGGGGCAGAGTATTGCTCTCATCTTGGCGCCGGGGGAACCA
>Ga0210076_1000055_pt1 | contig 23447 bp, 17 predicted proteins | sample MayberryNW_Catta_3_FD_184876 | JGI IMG/M metagenome (GOLD analysis project Ga0210076, IMG submission 184876) | Wetland microbial communities from San Francisco Bay, California, USA, that impact long-term carbon sequestration -... | ecosystem: Environmental > Aquatic > Marine > Wetlands ... | reverse complement strand
ATAGCTTTTGAAGCTCTCCAAGGATTCAGCCATGGTCAACCTCCGTGCGCTTTTGTCGACGTCCCTCGAGAGTATTCCCCGTGGGTCGAAAGTGTCAAGGTACGAGTTTAATTTATTTGACTTACTAAGGAGTTCGTTAGTTAGTAGACATGCTGGGACGAAGGGGTGAGTCGTGGAAAGCGCAGGCACCAGGACTCAAAGAACGCTTTCGCACCCACGCCCAAAACTACGCACTCGGGGCTTGGCTCGGGTGGTGACCGATGACGCCCAGACGCTTTGCCTGGGCTTGGAACGAGTCGTCCCTTCGTGTCCAACAAACCCTGTCGTCTAGATACTTATGAACTCCTTAACAAGCTGGTCGTTGCTACCCTTCGTAGCGCCGGTTTAACATCACCGGGTTTGATGATGCTTACCTTGCTAGAGCATCCCATCCGGGTCTTCTCGCCGTGATCGCGCAGTCAGTTACCGAGTTCGATTGTATTGATAGTCTTCACGCTGAGTTGTTCCTACCCGTAACTCTGCCGGCAGCGGCGGCCGTGTGCTGTTTACTTTCGCATGAACGTCCAACGCGGCCTGGTCGGTCCAGCGTTCCAGGATGGTCAGTGTGTCGGGGTTGACGATACTTTGGAAGACTTCGAACTGTTCGCAGCCCGGCTCCTTCATCACATCGGCGCAGCGGCCTTTGTATAATTGGGCCAGCTCGAAGCCTTTTCCCGGTGCCGCGGTGATCGTTACGATGAGTCGAATCGCCATGTCTTCTCCTGGTGCGCCGTGGATCGGCGCGTTGTGATGTAAAGACTATCGATCAGTTACTTGGATGGTGTCAAGGAGCTTCGCAATCTGGATTTCGGCTGTTGACCCGGAACGACGGATCAGCGGCGAAGGCGGACCCTGACCTTGCCCTTTTCCGCTTTGTGGGCGGGGGAATACGTTTCAATCGACAAGTTTATTTCGCCATGGAGCGCAGCACGGGTTCCAGCACTTTCCAGACGTTCGCCGCAACGATTTCTTGACCCTTGGCATTGGGATGGATGCCATCGGCGAAGTTCAGCTCGGGCTCGCCGCCGACGCCTTCGAGGATGAAGGGAATAAGCGGCGCTTTATTGTGCGCGGCGAGATCGGCGAAGATCGCTTCGAATTTATCGGCGTAGGCGCGGCCCATATTGGGCGGCACTTTCATGCCGGCGATGATGATTTTCGCCGCCGGATATTGTTTCCGGGTTCGGTCGATAATCAGTTGAAGATTTTTTCGCGTGGTTTCCACCGGCAACCCGCGCAAGCCGTCGTTGCCGCCGAGCTCGAGCACCAAAACGGCAACGCGATTCTTGAGCAGCCAGTTTAAACGACTGAGCCCGCCGGCGCTGGTGTCGCCGCTCTGCCCTGCGTTGACAGCTCTGAAGCGCCAACCCTGCGCGTCGATGTTTTCTTGAATGATCGCCGGGTACGCCTGCGACAAATCCAATCCATTCCCGGCAGTGATGCTGTCGCCAAGAAACAAAATGACGCCGTCGACGGGTGCGGCGGCGGTCGCCAATGACAACACCATCCCGAGACAGAAGCACCTTAGGGCGAGCTTCGTTGCGCGCGTAAGTTGTTTCGCGGTTCCAAACATTCTAAAGTAGTCGTACTTCATCATGCAGCGCCGTTTGACCCTGTCCCTCATCGACTTTCTTTTCATATTTTCCTTCAAACATGACTAACGACATTCTCAGAGTAGAGCATTTGAGCAAGGTTTTTAAGAGCGGCGAGCACGAGATCAACGTTTTGAGCGATATCTCGTTCGCCATCGAAGCCGGCAGCACTTGCGCCATTGTCGGACCGTCCGGCAGCGGCAAAACGACGTTGATCGCGATTTGTGCCGGCCTCGAGCGGCCCAGCCAAGGCTCGGTGACTTTCGACGGCGTAGCCATGCACAGCGCTAGCGAGGAGGATCTCGCGCGCCTGCGCAACGTCTCGGTGGGCTTTATATTCCAAAACTTTCAGTTGCTGCCGTCGCTCACCGCGCTGGAAAACGTCATGGTCCCGGCAGAGATCCGCGGCGAAAACCACGCGCGCAGCCGCGCCGTTGAGTTGCTCGAACAGGTCCGGCTGGACGGACGCTTGCGGCACTATCCGGTGCAGCTTTCCGGCGGCGAGCAGCAGCGAGTGGCGATCGCGCGGGCGTTCATGAATCAGCCGAAAATTCTCTTTGCAGACGAGCCCACCGGCAATCTCGACGCCGACACCGGCCGTGACATCATCAAGCTGATCTTCGATCTCAATTCGACGCGCGGCACCACCCTGCTATTGGTTACCCACGATCGCGAACTGACGCGGCAGGCGGGCCGGACGATCCGTCTGCGCGGGGGCCGATTGGTTTCGGACAGCAATTGTGCGGAAAGCTCCGGGAGCGGGACGCAATCACAATCGGCCTAGCGCGGCAGTGTTGTAAATAAGGAAGAACAGATATTTCACCACGCACACGAAGGACCTAGCGCGGCAGAGCCGCAACCGAAAAAATCGGAGTATCTCTCGCAAAGACGCAAAGGCCGCAAAGAAATGGAAAAATATTTTGTCCGAACTTGACGTGCTTGGCGCCTTGGCGGGAGGAATATCCGAATCCGAGATGTTGAGTGTGTCGGACAATTTGCGCAACCTGAGACAATTTTCAACGATTGTAACTTAGTATGAGAGGCTTCTTTAAAATCTGGGTGTGGCGCTTGGCGTTGCGCGATGCGCGCAGCGGCTTGCGCCCTTTGCTGTTGTCGATGGTGAGCGTCATCATTGCGGTGGCTTCGGTGGTCGCGGCCTTTTCGTTCCGTGACAATCTGCAGTCGAGCGTTCTTGTGCAATCGAAAAGCCTACTCGGCGCCGATCTGTCGCTCACGGGCCGGGAGCCATTTTCGCCAGCCGAAGAAGCTCTGTTTCGTTCGCTCGGTGGCGATCAGTCGCGCCAGATCGGTTTTTCATCGATGGTGTATTTGTCCGCCAGCGGCGACTCGCGCCTGGTGCAGGTACGCGCCATCAGCGGAAACTTTCCTTATTACGGCGCGCTCGAGAGCGAGCCGGCTTTCTCGCGCGAAAACTTTCATCGAGACGCCAATGCGCTGGTCGATGAAAACGTGATGCTGCAGTTCAACGCCGGCGTCGGCGATCGTATAAAGATCGGAGAGCAGGAGTTCCGTATCGCCGGCAAGCTGCGCAAAATTCCCGGCGAAAGCCTGGCGTTTTCGTTGATCAGCCCGCGAGTTTACATCCCGATGACCCATCTGGACGGCACCGCGCTGTTGCAAAAAGGCAGCTTGGTGCGCTACCGCGTCTATTTTCAGTTTGCCCCCGACACCGACGTGGATGCTCTGGTGCGAAAGCTCGGGCCCGAGTTGCAACGGCTCAATTTGCAGGCGGATACCGTCAGCCGGCGCGCCGCTTCTATATCCCGGCAAACGGAAAATCTCGGCCGCTATCTCACTCTGGCTGTGTTCGTCGCGGTGTTGCTCGCCGGCGTCGGCGTCGCCAGCGTGGTCCATGTATTCGCCAAGCTGAAGGCTCGCTCGGTGGCCTTGCTCCGCTGCATCGGCGCCGGACCGGCCGAAACCGTGTGCGTCTACATCATTCAGATTGCGCTGCTCGCCGTGGTGAGCTCCGCGCTCGGCGCCGGCTTGGGTGTCTTCGCGCAGCGTATGCTGCCGTTGGCGCTCAGGGATTTTCTCCCGGTGGACACGGTCATTGCATGGGTGCCGGCCGCTTTGGGCGTCGGCCTGGCGATCGGCTTGGGGACGGCGCTGCTCTTCGCCTTGCTGCCACTGCTGCCGCTGCGGCGGATCTCGCCGCTCTTGGCCCTGCGGGCCTCGTTCGATGCGGAGCGCGCCTCCCGCGACCGCGCCGTGTGGTTCTTGTTCGCCCTGATCGGCGCGGGCATCTGGGTTTTCGCCGTAGGTACCACCGGGAGCGAGATTTTAGGATCTTGGTTTACCGCGGGAGTGCTGGCGGTGTTCGGCATTTTGAATTTGTTGGCGCGCGCCGCGTCCGCGTCGATGCGCAGATTCGCGCCCGGCCTTTTGTCGTTTCCGTGGCGCCAAGGGCTAGCCAACCTGCATCGTCCGAACAATCAGACCACCGCGGTTATGCTCGCCATTGGTCTCGGCACGTTTCTCCTTGTGACGCTTTATAGCGTGCAGCGGATGCTGGTGGCGCAGGTGGAAGGCCGGGCGGGCGCGGGGGAGCCCAACCTGGTGCTTTTCGACGTCCAGGGCGATCAGCGACAAAGCCTTGCGGAACTGATTCGGTCTGAAGGGGTTGCCATGCGCGGTGAAGTGCCGATCGTGACCATGCGTTTGGTCGGGGTCAAAGGACGCAGCGTCGAAGAGCTGCGCGCCGACCCAAAATCGAACATATCACCCTGGGCACTGCGCCGCGAGTATCGGTCGACGTATCGGCATGAGTTGGCATCAACGGAAGAGATCGTCGGCGGGCGTTGGCAAGGCAAAGTCGCCGCCGACGTCGAGCCGATACCGGTCTCGGTCGAAAAAGGCATTGCCGAAACTTTGCGTGTCGGGCTCGGCGACGAGCTGCGGTTCGAGCTTCAAGGGGTGCCGTTGTCGACCCGGGTCGCAAGCCTGCGCGAGGTCGACTGGCAGCGCGTCCAGCCGAATTTCTTCGTGGTTTTTCCCGAAGGCGTGCTGGAGGCGGCGCCGCAGTTCTATGCCGTGGTGGCACGCGCCGAACCCGGAGAGAGCGCCGCAAGCCTGCAGCGCGCGGTGGTCGAGCGCTTCCCGAACGTCTCGCTCATCGATTTGAGTCTGATTCTCAACACGCTGAACTCCATCCTCGATCGAGTTTCGGCTGCGATGCGCTTCATCGCGTTCTTTACGATCATGACCGGATTCGCCGTGCTGGCGAGCGCCGTGCTCGGCAGCCGCTCTGAGCGCGTCAGAGAGAGCATTCTGCTGCGCACCCTGGGCGCGCCGCGCGGGCAGATCCTCGGCGTCGTCGCGGCCGAATACTTTTTGTTGGGCGCCACCGCCGCAGTCGCCGGGGCGGTTCTCGGGCTTGGTGCGACCTGGGCCTTGAGTCTCTATTTCTTCGGTACGCCGGTAGCGCTTGCCATCGGCCCGGTGCTCGCGATCCTGTTCGCGGTCACCGCCGCGACCGTGACCGCCGGCGCCGCCGGCTGCTGGGGCATTTTCCGGCGCTCGCCGCTCGAAGCGCTCCGCGCGGAAGCTTGAGGTGGCGGCAGACAGCCGTCGTCCAATCACAACTGGGTGCGTGAAACCATGATCATCGATAGTCATTCCGACGCCGCTCATTGAGGCGGCCGGGGTTTCGACGTAGGATTGACACATCCTCATTCGCGTCGGCACCCGTCGTTAAAGGAACCCCCATGTCAGACCAAAAATCGCATCGATTGCCTGCGACCGTAGCGCCGGAACGTTACGAGCTGAAGCTGGCGCCGGATCTAACTAACTGGACTTTTACCGGAGAGGAGAAAGTCTCAATCGATGTGCGCGAGCCGGTGCGCGAAATGGTTCTTAACGCTGCCGAGCTGGACATTCATGCGATCTCCCTGCGCTGTCCGGACGGTAAGATTTTGCAGGGCAGCGCACGGCTCGATCCGGAAAACGAACAGGCGACGCTGGCTTTTGACGAACCCGTACCGCCGGGCCGCAGTGAGATGCAGCTTCGATTCTCCGGCGTTCTCAACGACAAGCTGCATGGCTTTTACCGCAGCACTTACAAAAATGCCGACGGTCAGGAAAAGCGGCTGGCCTCGACACAATTCGAATCGACCGATGCGCGGCGGGCGTTTCCGTGTTGGGATGAGCCTGCGTTCAAAGCGGTTTTTCAAGTCACGCTGTTGGTCGATGAGGGGCTCACGGCGATTTCCAATGCCCGGACGATGCGTGAAACCGTTCGTCCCGAGACCGGCAAGAAGGAATTTGTCTTCGCCGACTCGATGAAGATGTCGACTTATTTGGTTGCTTTCATCATCGGCGAATTCGAATCCAGTGATTCCGTCATGGCCGGCGATGCGCCGCTGCGAGTGTGGGCCGTACCGGGGAAGAAGCACCTGACCCGGTTTGCCCTCGATATCGGCAAGGCATCGCTGGAATATTTCGCTCGCTACTATGGCATTCCTTACCCCGGCGACAAGCTGGATCTGATCGCGATTCCCGACTTCGCCTCCGGCGCTATGGAAAATCTCGGCGCGATCACTTTTCGCGAGACCGCGCTGCTGGTCGACACCGAAAGAGCGACGCGCGCCGAGCTGGAGCGCGTCGCCGACGTAGTGGCCCACGAAAACGCGCATATGTGGTTCGGCGACCTGGTGACGATGAAATGGTGGAACGGGCTGTGGCTAAACGAGGCGTTTGCAACGTTCATGGAAATGCTCGCCGTCGACGTCTGGAAGCCCGAGTGGCGGCGCTGGGACAGCTTCACGGTATCACGGGCGGCGGCGATGCAAGTCGACGGCCTGAAGAGCACGCGGCCGATCGAATTCCCGGTCGCAAAACCGGAGGAGGCGGCGGGCATGTTCGACGTGCTCACTTATGAAAAGGGCGCGTCGGTGCTGCGCATGCTGGAGCAATATCTGGGCGCGGAACCGTTTCGCGACGGGATTCGGCTTTACCTGCAACGGCATAAGTACGGCAACGCCGAAACCACCGATTTGTGGGACGCTCTCGAAGATTCGACCGCCCAGCCGGTGCGCGCGCTGATGGATACCTGGATTTTTCAACCCGGTTTTCCGCTGATTAGCGTCGAAAAAGCGCCGGGCGGCGTGCGATTATCGCAGCGGATATTCCGCTATCTGCAAGACGGCTCCGACCAGGATAGAAAGTGGCATGCGCCGATTTTCCTCCGCGCCGGCGGGAAATCGGCTGTGACCGAAAAAACCATTCTGCTGACCGACCCCGAGCAGATCGTCGAGCTCGACGGCAGCCCCGAATGGGTCGTCGTTAACGCCGGCGGGCATGGATTTTACCGCGTGCGCTACGGCAGTGATCTTCTCTCGGCGCTCAAGCCGTGCTGGAGTGAGCGGCTGTCGGCGGTCGAACGATTCAACCTGGTGAACGATACCTGGGCGGCGACTTTCGCCGGCCTTACACCGCTCGCGGATTATCTGAATCTGATCGACTTGGTCCGCGATGACAACGATATCAATGTATGGACCGCGGTGATCGCTTCAGGCCACCACTTGCAGCGTATTCTTGACGACGCGCAATGCGCAGTTTTGGAAAGGCGCCTGCGCGGGCTGTTGGCGCCGGCGGTGGAGCGCTTCGGATGGTCGGCAAGGAAAGGGGAGAGCGAGCTGGAGAGCCAGTTACGCGGTGATTTGGTCGGCGCACTCGGCACGATCGCGGGCGACCAGGCCTGTCAGGAACGCGCGCGCCAGTTGCTTGCCCAATATGAAAAAGCGCCTGAGAGCGTCGATCGCAATCTTATCCCCGCTTTGATCTCCATCGTCGCACATACCGGCAATGCCTCCGATTACGAAAAATTCTACGGCAAGTTCAAAACCGCCCAAACGCCGCAGGAGGAAACCCGTTATCTTTTCGCGTTGGCAAATTTTCGCCTCGCCCATTTGGTTGACCGAACGTTGAACCTCACCCTCAACGGCGAAGTGCGCACGCAAAACTCGCCGTACTTGATGCGCGGCATTTTGCTCAACAAGTCTGGGCGCGAAAAAGCATGGGCATTCATGAAAGCACGCTGGAACGACATGCTGAGACAATACCCTGACAATTCGATCCCGCGCATGTGCGAGGGCATCGTCGGTCTCGTCAGTCCCTCACTGGAGACCGAAGCCCGCGAGTTTTTCGCCGCCCACCCGGTGAAGCAGGGCGGCAGACAAATAGAGCAGCATCTAGAGCGTCTCCGCGTCGCAGTGACGTGCCAGGAAAGGTGGCATGACTTACTGCGGCGGTGATCGTCCAACTATCAGACTACTGAAAAAGACTCATCTGCTTGGTTGCGTCTCAATCGTCTCGCGACGAGATAGCTACGAGATAGACGCTTGACGTTGGAGTATTGGAGTGGTGGAGTGTTGGAGTAATGGATTGAAGCCCAATACTCCTGTTGTCCAACTCCATTCGCCTCTCATAGATCCTTTGAGTAGCCTGCAGCCACAGTGTTTCAGCAACTCGCTAGGCTTACGAAATTTGATCCGTTGCTGCAGCGGGATGAGTCTGGATTGCGCTACCAGGGGACGCGCAAAATGACCGTGCGGGCTGGACGAAAAGCTTGCGTATCGCGTACAACTCGACCGCTTGTGATGAAAAGCAACAGCTTGGGGTTTTCGCCAGCACAAATCTCTTGAAAATCGCTTGACACTAACGGTAAGTAAATGCTAACTAACCTGAGATGTCGAATGCACCACGGCTATCCGCGGAGGAGCGGAAGGAAGCGATTGTCGAGGCGGTCCGGGATGTATTTGCCGAAAAGGGCTTCGATGGAACGACGACGCGCGAGCTGGCCCAAGCCGCCGGTGTTTCCGAAGCGCTGCTGTACAAGCATTTTCCGAGCAAAGAATCGCTCTATGCGGCGATGCTCGACGACTGCGCCAAGGGTCCGACCTTTGCTGAAGCCAGCCGGATTGTCGAACTCGAGGCCTCCACTTCGACGCTGGTGGTGATGGTGCATTTTATGATGTCACACTACGTGGTCGGCCGACCCGGCGATATTCATCGCGCCGCGCTGAATTCACTGCTGGTGCGCAGCTTATTAGGCGACGGAGAATTCGTTCGTTTGATGCACAAAAAACTGGTCTCGCCGTGGCTCAAAAAATTCGAAGCCTGCTTGCACGCGGCAGCCAAGGCGGGGGAAATGCACGATGTGCCGATCCGCCGCGATTTGTGTGTCTGGCTGGTGCAGCACGTGGCTTTCTCATTGAGGCTGCACTTGCAGCCCAAGACGCCGGCGATCGATTACAAGGTCTCGCGGGAGGAGCTTGTGGCGCAGGCGACTTGGTTCGGGTTGTTGGGGATTGGCCTCAAGCAGGACGCGGTGCGCCGTTATTACAGTCCGAAGGCATTGCGCCTGCTCGCGAATGAATAAAGCTCAAGTTAGTAAAGATTTACTAATTAAAATCCAAGGGGAGGATCAATGAAATCGCAGCGCAGTGTTCATGATAACGGCGCCGCGTCGCAAACGCACGGCATGGCGGACAGAATCGGCTCTCTCTTCCAACCCGACACGTTGTTGGGCGAAGATTATGCCGCCAATTATCGCCGGAAGATTCCGCTCGAACCCGAGCGCATTCTCTTGCTGGCGATCCTGGAAGACGGCGTCCGTTGTTACCAGGAGAATCTGCTGGCGTCGGGCGGCAAAAGGCGGGCGCTTTTCGATGAAGCGAAAGAGTGGTTGTTCAGCGACGATGACAACTGGTTTTGTTCCTTCGTTTCGGTATGCTCGTTGTTGAATCTCGAACCGAACTATATTCGGCGCGGGCTGCGCCAGTGGGAGTCGCGGACGCGCAAAGCCGCCCAGGTCAAACCGCAGGGGAACGTTAGAGTCGACCAGCGACTCGTCGCATAAAACCGAGGTCTTCGTGACAGATGGCAAAGTCACGCAGCATTGGATTATCGGTGCAAGCCTCGCCGCGCTGGTCACGGCCGGCGCAGTTTCAGGGTGCGGGAAAGACTCTCAGCCGTCCTTCGAGCGGCCACCGGCACCGGTAACGGTTGCCACCGCGGTGGCCGACGATGTGCCGATCTACATCGACACCATCGGCAAAATCGCTGCGCGGGAGGTCGTGTCGATCCAGCCGCAGGTTTCCGGCCGTATCACCAAGATCCATTTTGCAGACGGCGCTGATGTCAAAGCCGGCGATCTGCTTTTCACCATCGATCCCCGTCCTTATCAAGCCCAATTAAACCAGGCGGAAGCCAACCTAGAGCAAGCCGCGGCAGCGCTCAGTCTCGCCAAGGTGAATTTCGCCCGAGTGGAAAACGTCAGCGATCAGCGCGCGGTGTCGCGCCAGGATTACGACGCCAAGAAAAACGCGGTGGTGGCAGCTGAGGCGCTGGTGCAACAGAATAACGCTGCGGTCGAGAGCGCACGCCTCAACCTGGAATACGCGACGATCCGTTCGCCGATCGATGGGCGGACAGGGCAGCGAAACGTGGATGCCGGCAACGTCGTCTCGGCCAACAACGGCTCGCTGCTGGTGATCCAGCGGCTCGATCCGATCTACGCCGACTTCACCGTTACCGAGAACCAGCTGAGCGCGGTGCAGCGCAACATGGCCAAACGTACCCTGCGTGTCGAAGTGGGTTTGCCCGGCGAAGCCGCCGAGGCCCGCGAGGGCAAGTTGACCTTTCTCGATAACTCGGTGCAAGAGGGCACGGGTACGATCAAGCTGCGCGCGACGATCGCCAACGGCGACCGGCGTTTCTGGCCGGGCCGTTTCGCTAACGTGCGCCTGATATTGAGCACTCAGGTGGACGCCGTGCTGATTCCCGCCGATGCGCCGCAGATGTCGGCCCAAGGCCCTTTTGTTTACGTGGTCAAAGACGATTCGAGCGCCGAATTGCGGCCGGTGACTCTCGGGCAACGCCAGGGCGACCGAGTCGTCATCAATCAGGGAGTCAAACCGGGTGAACGGGTCGTGATCCGCGGCCAACTCGGCGTTACGCCGGGCGGCAAGGTAAACGTCGCGAAAGCAGGCGCCGGCGGCGAGTCACCCGCGACCAAGACAGAAAGCAAGCCGTGAATTTTTCCGAACGGTTTATTCACCAGCCGGTCATGACGACGGTCTTGACCGTGTCGGTGATCCTGTTCGGCGTGCTCGCTTACCTGCGGCTGCCCGTCAATGACTTGCCGGCGGTCGACTATCCGGTCATTCAAGTCCAAGCCAGCTATCCTGGCGCCAGCCCTGAGACCGTGGCCAATAACATTGCCACGCCGTTAGAGCGCCAGTTCATGCAGATCAATGGCTTGGAGCTGGTAATTTCAAGAAGCACTCAAGGGCATACCAGCCTCACGCTCCAGTTCGCCCTCGACAAAGATATCGACGCGGCGGCGACCGACGTGCAGACGGCGATATCGCAGGCGACGGGAAGCTTGCCAGCCGATCTGCCCACACCGCCGAGCCTCTCCAAAACCAATCCAAACGATCAACCGATCATGTATATCGCGCTGACCAGCGACTCGGTGACTCCGGGACAGCTTTACGATTACGCCAGCACGCAAGTCGGCCAACGGATCAGCATCCTCCCCGGCGTCAGCCGTGTGAACGTGTTCGGCGCCAAATCGGCGGTGCGGATCAAGGCCGACCCCGCGGCCATGTGGGCGCGCGGTATTTCAATCGACGACCTGACGGCCGCGGTGCAGCAGGGAAGCAGCAGCATCGGCGCGGGCCAGCTCGACGGCTCGGCCGGGACGTTGCTTTTGCGGCCGCAAGGCCAGCTGGAGAACGCGGAACAGTACCGCGACCTGATTGTCAGCAGCAACAACGGCGCGCCGGTCTATCTGCGCGACGTGGCGCAAGTAAAGGATTCCATCGAAGACGAGCGCATCAAGATGCGTTTTTGGGTGCGCGGTTATCCCGAGCCGACGGCGACGGTGATCGTCGCCGTCAACCGGCGCGCCGGAGCCAACGTCGTCGAAGTCGCGAACAGCGTACGCAATCTTCTGCCGCTCATCAGCGCTGAGCTGCCGGGCTCGGTGCGGATCACGCCGGTATACGACCGTTCGCAGACCATCATCCACAATATTCTCGAAGTGCAGATTACGCTCGCCATCGCGTTCGTTTTGGTCGTGATCGTGATTTTTATCTTCTTGGGACGGGCGACCGATACGCTCATCCCCACTTTGGCGTTGCCGCTGTCTCTGCTGATTACTTTCGTGGCCATGGATTTGCTCCACTACAGCCTGGATAATCTGTCGCTGATGGCGCTAACACTGGCCATCGGTTTTCTGGTCGATGACGCCATTGTGTTCCTGGAAAACACCGTGCGACGTATGGAGCACGGTGAACACGCACTGGAAGCGACTCTCAACAGCGCTAAAGAGATCAGCTTCACGATCGTTTCCATGACCGTCTCGCTCGCCGCGGTGTTTCTGCCGCTGGTCTTCATGTCCGGGATCGTCGGCCGCATCTTTCGCGAGTTCGCGATCACCATTGTCATCGCGATCATGGCGTCCGGCCTGGTATCGCTGACTCTGACTCCGTTGATGTGCGCGCGGCTGCTGCGCGACCGCGGTCCAGGCGCAAGGCAGACCTGGATGGAGCGCGTGATCGGCGCGTGGGAGCGGAAATTCTTGGGCTTCTATAGCCGAACGCTCTGGTGGTTCCTGCGCCTGCGCTGGGTTTCGGCCTTGATCTGGGCGATTTGTTTGGCCGGTACGGTCTTACTGTTCATGATCATACCGAAGGCGTTTCTTCCGGTCGGCGACAGCAGTTTCATCTGGGGTGTGATGATCGGCCGCGAAGGCTCGTCGCCGCAACAGATGCGCGTCTTGCAGGATCAGGCCGATGGCATCTTACGGCAAGACTCGAGCGTCTTCGCGACTTTAACGATGACGGGAAACGCGCAGTTCCTGTCCTCGAACCAGGGACTGCTACTCGCCTTCCTCAAGGGTCCTGACCAGCGCGCGCCGATTCAAGACGTGACCGGCCGGTTAATGGGCCGGCTCGGCACCATTCCTGGCGTGATGCCGTTCCTGCGGCCGTTTCCAGTCTTGGAGATCAGCACCGGCGCGACTAATCAGAATCAGGGTCAGTATGCGTTTTCGCTTTCCGGCGTGAACCCCCAGCAAGTGTACGATACGGCGACAAGACTGATGGCGCGCTTGCAATCCTATCCGGGGTTCCTGACGCTGTCTTCGGATTTTTTCAACAACACGCCGAATCTCGATATCGAGCTCCAGCGCGAGCAGGCGCGCATTCACGGTGTCTCCGAAGCACGCATTCTGCAGCTGCTACGCAACGCTTACTCACAGAATTATCTCTACTTAATCAAACAACCGGAAGATCAATATAAAGTGATCCTCGAGGTTAATGACGCTGCCCGCTCCGACCCCGCAGATCTTTCGCGGCTGTACATCAAATCAGACGACGGCAGCCGGCTGGTGCCGCTTAACACATTGATCCGCTCGAAGACTTCGTTAGGACCGCAGGCGGTCAATCATTTGAACCAGTTCACCAGCGTCACTCTATTCTTCAATTTAAAGCCGGGCGTGGCAATCGGTGACGCCACCGATGTCATTGCCCAGGCGGCGGCGGAGATCGTTCCTCCCGCCGTGCGCGCGAGCTTGCAAGGGGAGGCGCTGACTTTCGCGAATACGGTACGCGATCTGACCCTGCTGATGCTGCTTGCTGTGTTCGTCATGTACGTGATCCTGGCGATCCTGTACGAAAGCTACCTGCATCCGCTGACCGTGTTGTCGACTCTTCCGACTGCGCTGGTCGGCGGTCTACTCACCCTGCTTCTCTTCGGCGAACAGGCGACGCTTTACGCCTTCGTCGGCATGTTCATGTTGATGGGCATCGTCAAGAAAAATGGGATCATGATCGTCGACTTCGCCATTCATAGGGTCGCCGCCGGGGAGTCGGCCGATCAGGCGATCCACGACGCCAGCATGGACCGTTTCCGGCCGATCCTGATGACGACCCTGGCGGCGGTGTTCGGCGCGCTGCCGATCGCTCTCGGATTGAGCGCGGACGCGGAGTCGCGTCGCTCCCTCGGTCTGGTCATCGTCGGCGGTCTGATCGTCTCCCAATTCATTACCCTCTACATCACGCCCGCGATCTATCTCTATTTGGAAGAATTTCAGGAAAAAGTATTGGACCGCACGTCCTTTTTCCGCTCGGCGCGCGCTGGCCGGGCCGAAGTTGGGCGCGATCGCTCCGCGGAATAGGGCGGCGAGTCTCCTGTCGCGCTCCCATCCCAAGCCGCCGGAAGGGGAATTGTCGCTGCAGCCCGGCGAACGACGGCTCTTGTTTCCGCGCGTGGAAACTGATAATACCAAAATAGTTTCCTGAGTAGTATGGCCAAACAGTTGCCCAAAACGCGCCTCAAAGACGCCGCGTTACCCAACCCTGCCGCGCAACGGATCATCACGGCGGCGCGGCGCGAGTTTTTCGCCCACGGTTTTCGCTCCGTCACCATGGATGACTTGGCGGAGGATCTCGGCATGAGCAAGAAAACTCTTTACGCTTTGTTTCCCGCAAAGTCGGCTCTCCTGCGCGCGGTGCTGCTCGATAAGTTCCGCAGTGTCGAGGCCGACCTGGATCAAGTCACGGCCCCGGGCTCGACGGACGATCTTGCTGCGCTGCATGGACTGCTGGCCTGCATGCAACGGCATACCGAAGAAATCCAGCCGCCGTTCGTGCGCGATATTCGGCGAGAGGCGCCGGAGGTCTTCAAAGTCATAGAGGACCGTCGCCGGGAGATTATCCAGCGCTATTTCGGCAAGCTCTTCGGGCAAGGACGCAGCGCGGGGATCATCCGCAAAGATCTTCCCACCCGACTGATGGTCGAAATACTGGTCGGCGCCACCGAAGCGATCATGAACCCGGCGAAGATAACTGAACTCGGGCTGACGCCGAAGAGCGGATATCGCAGCGTGATTAGCGTCATTCTCGAGGGCTTGCTCACGGAAAAGGGCAGGTCAAAGTAAGCACCTCCCGGACGCGAGGGGTGGAGAGTTGATGAGTAGAAAACCGTGGATTGTCGCAGTGGCCGTGTTGGGGCTTGCCGTTGCGGGCTACTTATGGTGGTCGGCGCAACATGCCGATGACGGCAACGAATTGATCCTTTACGGCAATGTCGATTTGCGACAAGTCGAACTGGCTTTCAACAACAGCGAGCGAATCGCGGCGGTTCTTGTTCAAGAAGGCGACCAAATCCGCAAGGGCCAGATACTCGCGCGCCTGGAGACAGTACGGCTCGAACCTCAACTCGCACAAGTCGAGGCCCAAGCCGCAGCCCAGCGCCAAGTCGTGCAAAGGCTGCGCAACGGTAGCCGGCCCGAGGAAATCGCCCAGGCGCGGGCGAACATCGAAGCGGCCAGGGCCGAAGCCGTGAACGCGCGTTTGCAGCACGAACGGCTGAAAGGTGCGGCGGAGATTTCGGGCGGACGCGCGGTGAGACTTCAGGATGTCGATAACGCTGAGGCGGCCGTCCGGGTAGCCGAAGCAAGATTGACGGTCAATCAGAGGGCGCTCGACCTTGCGCTTGCAGGTCCGCGCAAGGAAGAGGTCGCTGAGGCGGAGGCGCAATTGCGGGCCAGCGAGGCGCAAGCCGTGCTCTTGCGCCAGCAACTGGCCGATTCCCAGTTGATAGCGCCGGTGGATGGCGTGGTGCGCACGCGTGTCATGGAGCCCGGGGAGATGGCCTCGCCGCAGAAGACTGTCTTCTCGCTGGCGATCACCGACCCGAAATGGGTCCGCGTCTATGTTTCAGAGCCGGACCTGGGAAAAGTCGGTCCTGGTATGGCGGCCACTGTGGGGGTCGACAGTTTTCCCGATCGGAGGTTTGAAGGCTGGGTCGGATTCATTTCGCCGGTCGCTGAGTTTACGCCAAAATCCGTGCACACCGAAGAGCTGCGCACGACTTTGGTTTATGAGGTCCGCGTATTCGTCAAGGATCCTGAAGACAACTTGCGCCTCGGCATGCCGGCGACGGCCTATTTACCAATCGATCAGACAGACAAGGAGAAGCGGACAAGGGCAAACAAGGAGACGGGAAGAAGAGGAGACAAGGAGAGCGGGAGATGAAAATTCAACAACATAACGATCTGCAAGTCTACAAGAAGTCTTTTGGTGCGGCGATGCTGATCTTTGAGGTGACGAAGAAATTTCCAAAGGAGGAAACGTACTCGCTCACCGACCAGATCCGGCGTTCATCCAGATCAGTCTATGCAAATCTCGCAGAGCTTGGCGGAAGCGGCGCTATAAGGCAGCTTTCATCGCTAAAATATCTGATGCTGAAGGAGAAGCTGCGGAAACCCAAGTGTGGATTCAATTTGCCGAGTCATTCGCGCCGGATACCTACAGACGGGTCGGAGCAATCCAGGTCTCGAAAACCGATGTAAGTGACTCGTTACGTCAATCCTATGACGAAACTCTCAGGATGATCGTTGCTATGATTAATCGACCTCAGTCTTGGGTAATCACCAAATGAAACCTGGTTGGTACGAATTCTCCACATCTCCTGGTTTCCTAGTCTGCCAGTCTGCTTGTCTGTGCCCGACCGAGCCTTGTCTCCTTGTATCTTGGTTACCGAACAAGACGGGTCCTTGTCTCCCAGTCTCCATGTCTTCTTGTCTGAGTGTTGGTGAGCACAGTCATGAGCGCGAATGAAACCGTGCCGGCACTTTCGGCGCATGAGATACGCAAGTCATTTCTGCGCGAGAGCGGTGAAACGGTCATGGCGCTTAACGGAGTCTCGTTATCAGTTGACCATGGTACGCTCACGGCGCTGGTTGGACCGGACGGAGCAGGGAAGACGACATTGATTCGCCTGGCGGCGGGTCTTTTGGCCGCCGATAGCGGTGCAATCGAAGTATTGGGTATCGATGTGAAGCTGAATCCGCAGAAGATTCAGGACAGGATCGGTTACATGCCACAGCGGTTCGGCTTGTATGAGGATCTCACGGTTCAAGAAAATCTCAATCTGTATGCCGATCTTCACGGCGTGAGCATGGACGAGCGGAGTGAACGCTATCCAAGGCTCATGGAAATGACGGCGCTCGGGCCGTTCACCGGCCGGCTCGCCGGACGGCTATCAGGCGGTATGAAACAAAAGCTCGGTCTGGCGTGCACCTTGGTTCGCTCGCCGGAGTTATTGTTACTCGACGAACCGACCGTGGGCGTCGACCCGCTTTCCCGGCGCGAGCTTTGGGAAATCATTCTTCAGCTGGTTAACGAGCGCGGTCTTACGGTGTTTCTCAGCACGTCTTACCTCGACGAAGCGGAACGATGCGGTCAGATCATCGTCCTGCACGAAGGAAATAGGCTCGCCCAAGGGCGGCCGAGTGATGTGAGCGGATTGGCCGCAGAGCGCACGTTTCTTGCGGCGTCACCCGCGGATCAAAGAGCCCGCACCTTGCAGGCGCGACTGCTCGATCAGCCGAGCATTGTCGATGCGTTGCCCGAAGGCGGCAACGTGAGGATCGTTACGAAGTATAGAGGCGGAAGGATCGAGGATGAACTAGGTTCGGAATCACCTCTGGCCGGTGCCACCATCACCGCAGTGCCGCCGCGATTTGAAGACGGCTTCATGGTGCTTTTGGAGCAGACAAGGAGACGAGAACACAGACAAGAGGCGGGGGAGACAAGGACACAGATAGACAAGGAGGGACGAAGAAGCGAAAAAAGGGCAGAGCGCTTCGACTCCTCTTCATCTCCAATCCTCCCGGTCTCCTTGTCTCCCGATCTGGCCAGGGTGGCGGTGGTCCAGGTGCGCGATCTGGTGCGCAAGTTTGGCAGCTTCACGGCTGTCGATCACGTCAACTTTGAAGTTCATCGCGGCGAAATCTTTGGCCTGCTTGGCCCGAACGGGGCGGGCAAAACCACCACCTTTCGCATGCTCTGTGGTCTGTTACCCGCTACTAGCGGCGTGCTCCAAGTCGCCGGTATGGATCTGCGCCGCGCGCGCGCCTCGGCGCGACAGAAAGTCGGCTACGTGGCGCAGAAATTTGCACTCTATGCTCAGCTCACCGTGCGCGAAAATCTCGAATTTTTTGCCAGTGCTTATAATCTGCGAGGGAGCCAAAAGCAGCGCCGGATCGAGTGGGCTATGAAAGAGTTCGGCTTGTTTACTTTTGTCGACTTGCCGAGCGGTCATTTACCCGGTGGATACAAGCAGAGACTTGCAATGGCCGCCGCGTTACTGCATGAGCCGGAGACGTTGTTCCTCGATGAGCCGACCAGCGGTGCAGATCCAATGACCCGGCGTGATTTTTGGCGGCGCATCGTATCCCTGGCAGAGCAAGGCGTGACGGTCGTCGTGACCACGCACTTTATGGAAGAAGCGGAATATTGCGACCACGTCGCGATCATGGATGCCGGGCGGGTGTTGGCCCAAGGGACGCCGGCGGAGATTCGTCTTCATGGCCGCGTTGATGGCCGCGAACCGACGATGGAAGACGCTTTTATTGCGATTGTCGAGGAAGCGCGCGAGTCGGCTGCTTTGGCTAACGGCGGAGCGGCAGCATGAGTGTCGCGATGAGACCTGAACGGAACCTCGCCGCTACCGGGCGCCGGCGGCGCGTTTGGTCTTTGGTAAAAAAAGAAGTGCGCCAAGTCATCCGCGATCCGAGCAGTATCGCGATCGGTATCGTGTTGCCGGTCGTTTTGATCTTACTGTTCGGCTACGGAATGTCCCTCGATGTCACCAACGTGCCGGTGGCGGTCGTTTTGGAGGATCCCTCGCCGGCGTCAACGGAGCTGGCGGCGAGCTTTCAGCTCTCGCGTTATTTTGACGCGCGGACGACGACGTCCATACGCCATGCTGAAGAGCTGATGCTTGCCCGCAAGGTAGACGGGATCATACGTATTCGCCCGGACTTCAGCCGGCGCCTAAGCCGCGGCGATGCCGAAGTGCAGGTCCTCGTTCACGGCATCGATGCCAATCGCGCCCGAATCATCGAGGGTTATGTACAGGGCGCGGTTGGAGTCTGGGCGATGCGTCTTAGCGCCCAAGGAGAACAGGTTTTAACCGGGCCGGTGCGCGTGCAAAATCGCATGTGGTTTAACGAGGCGAACGAGAGCCGGTACTTTCTGGTTCCGGGCTTGATCGTGTTGGTCATGACCCTGATCGGCGCGCTCCTGACGTCGCTCGTGGTGGCGCGTGAGTGGGAGCGCGGCACGATCGAGGCTCTCTTTGTTACGCCGATTCGGCCGGGCGAAATCCTTCTCGGCAAAACTATTCCCTATTTTGCGCTCGGTATGATCGGTTTTGTGCTTTGTGTGCTCTCCGCCAAGTTCCTTTTTCATGTGCCGCTGCGCGGCTCCCTCCTGGTTCTGACGGGTGTGTCCATGCTCTACCTGCTGGTCGCATTGGCGCTCGGACTGCTGATCTCATCGGCGCTGAAAAGCCAGTTTGTCGCAAGTCAGATTACACTTTTGGTGACGTTTCTTCCCGCGGTCATGCTTTCCGGTTTTCTCTTTGATTTGCGCAGCCTGCCGGCTGCGGTGCAACTCGTCACGTTTCTGTTGCCGGCTCGCTACTACGTGACCTTGCTGCAGACGATTTTTCTCGTCGGCGACGTGTGGGCGGTGATTGTGCCGAATGCGGCGGTGCTCGCCGCGATGATGACCGTGCTTCTATGGCTCGCGCGACGCGCGACACGGAAACAGCTGGCATGAGACGGCCATGAGCGACGCATTGCTTCGGATCATCGCGCTCACGCGCAAAGAGCTCCTGGCGGTCCTGAAGGATCCGCGCACGCGACTCAGTATCATCCTTCCGCCGATCCTCCAGTGCCTCATCTATGGTTACGTGGCAACCTATGATTTGAACGATGTCGCTTACGCGGTGCTCGACAAGGATCGCAGCGCCGTCTCCCGCGAGTTGTTGGCGGGTTTGGATGGATCGGGAGTGTTTCGGCGCGTCGCTGAGCTCAATCGCCCCTCCGACATCCACCGGATGATCGATGAACAACGGGCCTTATTGGTGATCCAGATCGAGCAGGATTTCGCGCGCCGATTGATCTCCGGCGCACCCGCAGACATACAAATCATTGCCGATGGGCGCAACTCGAACACGGCAGGTATCGCGATCGGTTATGTGAACACCATCGTGGAATCCTTCAACGCTCGATGGCGCGCCGACCACCAGCAAGGCGATCCACCCATTCGGCTCACCACGCGAGCCTGGTACAATCCCAATCTAGAGACGCGCTGGCATATGATTCCTGCTTTGATCGGCATGCTGACGTTGCTCGAGACCATTCTTTTAACCGGCTTATCGGTGGCGCGTGAACTCGAGCAGGGGACTTTCGATCAACTGCTCGTGACGCCGTTTCGGCCCGCTGAAATCATGGTCGGCAAAGCCGTGCCGCCGATCCTCGTGGGAGTCCTGCAGGCGACTTTGGTGGTTTTGGTCGCGCAGCTTTGGTTTCAGATACCGTTTGCCGGCTCGTTCGTCACGCTTTACGTCGCACTCACCGTATTCTTACTCGCGGCCAGCGGCATCGGACTATTGCTCTCATCCGTGGCCGCGACCATGCAGCAGGCCATGCTGTATTCATTTTTGCTGATCATGCCGTTCGCGCTGCTGTCCGGCTTTACGACTCCGATCAGCAGCATGCCGGAGTTGCTGCAATACTTCACCTTGATCAACCCGCTTCGTTACGCCATCGAAATGGCGCATCGAGTGTATCTCGAAGGCGCCGGCTTGCACCTACTCTGGCCGCAGTTATGGCCGCTGACGATCATCGCCGCGGTTACTCTTTCTGGCGCGTCTTGGATGTTTCGCCACCGCTTGGTGTAGGAGCGCGACGGGATCTGTTAAAAGTGGGGTTGGAAAGGAAAAAGATGAAGGACATGAAGTTTATATCGAGGGTCGTCATGGGTGTGTTACCGTCGGTCCTGATCGGCTGCGCTGTTGGCCCCAATTACCAAGAGCCGCCCATGACGGCGCGGGCAGATTGGAACGAGGCAAAGCAAGAGGGAGTGGAGACCGGGGCCGCCGATCTGGCCCGCTGGTGGACAGTATTTGACGATCCGCTGTTAAACTCGCTCATCGCGCGCGCGGTACAATCGAACCTTGATCTGCGCATCGCCGAGGCCCGTATCCGCGAAGCGCGCGGCGCCCTTGGGCTGGCGGGCGCCGATCTGTGGCCCAACGTGGATGTGTCGGGCTCCTACTCGCGCAACCGCTCCAGTGAGAATGCGGTGGGCGCACCGGCTCAAGGCGCCGTGGTGGCTCCAATTACCGGTAGACGGTTGGAGCAGGATTTATACAGAACCGGCTTTGATTCCGATTGGGAGATCGATATTTTCGGCGGCGCGCGCCGGCGCGTCGAAGCCGCGCAAGCAAATGTCGAAGCGTCGATCGAGGACCGGCGTGACGTGCTGGTCACTTTGCTCGGCGACGTGGCGAAGAACTATATCGACCTGCGCGGCTTGCAACGGCGGTTGGACGTCGCTCAAGCAAACCTCAAGGCGCAGCAAGTAACCTTGGATCTCACCCGCGTCCGCTTTGACGCCGGTCTTGCGAGCGACCTGGAAGTGGCGCGGGCGGAAGGCCAGGTCAACGCGACGGCGGCGCAGGTCCCAACTCTGCAAAGCGCGATCAAAGAAGCCGCCTACCGACTTGATCTTTTGCTCGGTGCACAGATGGGGACGGTTTCGGACGAGCTCGCCAAGGAGACGCCGATTCCCGCACTGCCACCGCAAGCCAAGGTTGGTTTGCCCATTGATCTGCTAAGGCGGCGCCCCGACATTCGCCGCGCCGAACGGCAGCTAGCGGCGGCGACGGCTCAAGTTGCCGCGGCGAGGGCTGACCTTTATCCGAAATTTTCTCTGGCGGGAGCAATCGGCTTGCAGAGCGTCAGCGCCGGCGACTGGCTTGCCGGGCCAAGCCGCTTTTGGTCCATCGGGCCGACGATTAGTTGGCCGGTGTTCGACGCCGGTAGGATTCGCGCCAGCATTGAAATTCGCAACGCCCAGCAGGAGCAGGCCTTGAAACTGTACGAGAAATCGTTGTTGACCGCGTTTGCAGACGTGGAAAATGCACTGGTCAACTACGGCAACGAGCAAACCCGCTATCGCTCGCTGTTGCAAGCCGTAGCGGCGAATCGCCGTGCGGTCGAGTTGGCCAATGAGCTTTACGTCCGCGGTCTCAATGACTTTCTCAACGTCCTCGACGCGCAACGCGCACTGTATGTAACGGAAACCGAGCTGGCGCAAAGCGAGGCGACTATGGCCTCCAATCTAGTCGCGCTGTACAAAGCGCTCGGCGGGGGTTGGCAGACGAACTGAACAAAAGAATGCCGTGTGGGCGTGCTCGTTCATACTGCCCAATCAAAAGATCGGTGTGTGTGTGTTTCTTGACATCTCACGCCCGTCGCCGGCATCTGGAGTGTCGATGTACGCGTGAATAGCCCAGAGGAATCTTACTGCTTATTTGATCGGCGACTGCAGCGCGCGGTGTTGCACAGACACCTGTGCGCGAGACACTTTGACGCCGTCACTATCAGGCCTTGCTGCGGACGGCGGTTTGATCTATTTAGGAGACGACTAGCGATCATTTGTTGTGGCCATTAGCAACCTAAAGGAGCGCCTATGAAAGACGGATTCAAAGTCATCGACGCCGATCGACACATTCTCGAACCGAGCGACCTCTATCAGAATTACTTGCCGGAGAAATTTAAGCACCGCGTTCGTCTCGCCGGTCCCAATCAAACCGTGCGGGAAGTCGACGGCAAACCGGTGTCCGATTCGGCGCTAAGGCCGGGGCGCGTGACGGAGGATTACGGCTATATTTTTTCGTCGTCGAAGCGTTGGCGCGAATGTTTTGCGGACGCGTATGCAAATAAGTTCGATCCGGCCTCAAACGTGCGCGACATGGACCGCGAAGGGATCGACGTCTCGGTGCTGTTTCCGACGATCGGCCTTTACATTATGTGGCGCGATGACATCGATCCGGAGCTGAGCGCGGCGATCTGCCGGGCCTACAACACCTGGCTCGCCGAATATTGCGATTACGATCGCAAGCGCCTGCACGGCGTCATGCTGATTCCGCTGCAGGACCCGGCCCGAGCCGTCGAAGAATTGAAATATGCGCGCGAGAAACTCGGCCTGGTCGGCATCTTCTGGCGGCCGAATAGATTCTGCGGGCGCACGTTCGCGAGTCCCGACTATTACCCGATCTACGATGTCTGTTCCGAGCTCGGAGTCACGATTTGTGTTCATGAAGGCGCGCGCACGATCTTGCCCCAGGCCGGGAGCGATCGCTATAGCGAATTCGGGCGCCATATCGCCTGTCATCCGCTTGAGCAGATGCTCGCCTGTTTGAATTTCTGCGCCGACGGCATCCTGGAAAAATTTCCCAAACTGAAAGTCGCCCACCTGGAGTCGGGTTGCGGCTGGGTGCCGTTCTGGCTCGAGCGCATGGACGAGCATTGGGAGCATGAGTCGCACGGCTCGGCGAAGATCACCAAAGAAAAACCCAGCCATTACTTCAAGCAAAACTGTTGGGTGAGCTGCGAGGCCGGCGAGGAGCTGGCGCCGGTGTTCATCGAGCATGTCGGCGACGATTACCTGATGATCGCGACGGATTATCCGCACAGCGATGCCATCGATAAATTCCCCGACAAGACCGTCGGCGCGATCAGCGGCAACGACAAGATCGCCGCCGAATCGCGGCGCAAAATTCTCTGGGATAACCCCACCAAAACTTTTGGACTCGGGGCGTAAGCTACGCAAAGAGCAAAGAGCCTGCTTGCTGGAGCTGACGATGCTAAAGACTCATGGTGTGCTTCATTTCAGTTTGCCGGTGACCGATCTGGATCGG
>Ga0210076_1000052_pt1 | contig 24473 bp, 21 predicted proteins | sample MayberryNW_Catta_3_FD_184876 | JGI IMG/M metagenome (GOLD analysis project Ga0210076, IMG submission 184876) | Wetland microbial communities from San Francisco Bay, California, USA, that impact long-term carbon sequestration -... | ecosystem: Environmental > Aquatic > Marine > Wetlands ... | reverse complement strand
GACCGCGCTCATGATCTCGGTAGTCGTCAGACCCAGTTTGCGGTTGAGCGCGCCGTGCTCGATATTCCAGGCCTGCTCGAATTTACGCGCCGCCGCTTCGTCGTCGACCCGCTGGTAACCCGGATAGTGCCACGGCATGGCGCCGGAATCGGACGCGCCTTGCACGTTGTTTTGCCCGCGCAGTGGATTGAGCCCCGTGCCTTGGCGGCCGATGTGGCCCGTCAGCAGCGCCAGATGGATGAGCGACATGGCGTTGTCGGTGCCGTGCGAGTGCTCCGGAATGCCCAGCGCCCAATAAATCGCCGCGTTCTTCGCCCCCGCGTACATCCGGGCCGCCTGAACGATTAGACTACGGTCTACGCCGGATATTGCCTCTGCATATTCAGGCGTAAACTTCTCCATGGTTTTGGCGAACTCATCGAAGCCCTCGGTGCGCCGGTCGATGAAATCCTGATTGTAAAGCCGTTCCTTGATGATGACATGCGACATGGCGGAGAAAACCGGCACGTCGGTGCCCGGTTTCTCGGGGAGCCAGAGTGCGGCCCAGTTGACCATCTCCACGCGCCGGGGATCCACGACGATGAGTTTGGCGCCGTGGTTGGCAACCGCAGCTTTCATTTGCAGCGCGATGATCGGGTGCGTCTCGGCCGTGTTGGAGCCAGTCACGAGAAAAACGTCGCTGTGAATGACCTCGGCGGCGGTGTTGCTCATCGCGGAGGAGCCGATCGCCATCTGCAGCGCCACCACCGAGCCCGCATGGCACAAGCGTGTGCAGTGATCGACGTTATTGCTGCGGAATAGCGCGCGGAACAGTTTCTGCAGAAGGTAATTGTCCTCGTTGGTCGCCTTGGCGCAGCAGTAGACCGCCATCGCATCCGCTCCATCGCGTTGGTAAATCTCGACCAGCCGAGCGGCGGTGTAATCGAGGGCCTCGTCCCACGAGACGTCGCGCCATTGGTCGCGATCGAAGGCCTGGGTACGCGCGCCGGGCGCTTGCGCTGTTTTGCGGATGAGCGGGTTGGTCACCCGGTCCTTGTTATAGATGAAGTCGTAGCCGAAGCGGCCTTTGACGCACAAGTTTCCGTGATTGACGACCGCTTCAAACGGCGAGGTTACCTTGTAGACGTAGTCATCCTTGATGTGCAGCTCCAGGTTGCATCCCACGCCGCAGTAGGGACAGGTGGTCGGGACGATGCGATCGGCGGTGATCATGGCGCCTTCCTCCGGCGTTTTTTTCCGCCCCGGGTCGACTGCATGATTTCATCCAGCGAGAATCCCTCTTCCAGCAGCGCTTCGCGCTTGGATTTGAGCGCGCCCGTCGGGCAGACGCCCACGCACTGGCCGCAGAAGACGCAGGTTGTTTCAGGCATTGGCTTGTCAAAGAAAGTGCCGATGCCGGTGTCAAAACCACGCCCTTTGAAGTTGATCGCGTAGGTAAACTGCGCGTCCTCGGCGCAGACCTGAACGCAGCGCCAGCACAAGATGCACTTGGAGTAGTCGCGGATATACATCGGGTTGTCATCGAGCACCGGCTGCTCGCGCCGCTCGGCTTGGGGAAAGCGCGCGCGGTCGGCCCGATATTCTTCGATGAATTTCTCAATCTCCGGCGCCTGGGAAAGATCAACAGCAGAGACAAGCATCTCCAGGATAGTCCGGCGGCTGCGCTCGGCTCGCGCGTTCGAGGTGGTAACTGTCATTCCTTCGCTCACCCGACTCAGACACGCCGGCAGAAGCGGCTTGACTCCGTTGACTTCGACCACGCAGATGCGGCAGAGACCGTTCGCGGTGCAATGATCGTGATAGCAAATGGTCGGAATATGCCGGCCGGCTTGCTCCGCGGCTTTCAAGATCGTCGTTCCCGCAGGGACGGCGAGAGTGTCGCCGTCAATAGTGAGAGTTACGTCATTATCAGCCATATACTTCCTCGCTGAAATAACGTGCTCGTGATCGTGTCGCTCGGTCGCGCTGAATTTCACGAACACGAACACGGACACGAACCCGCGCTCCTATTTTTTTCCGTCAAACATCTCCGGCCACAGCTTCATTGCGCTCAAGACCGCCGTGGCGGCCGTCTGGCCCAGGCCGCACAGCGACGCATCGATCATCGTGCCGCCCACATCGGATAAGCGTTCGCGGTCGCCGGCAACAGAACGCCCGGCCGCGGTGCGGTCGAGAATTTCATACTGCCGCTGCGCACCGAGCTGGCAGGGATAGCATTTGCCACAGCTTTCGTCGGCAAAGAAATGCGCCAGACGCTTCAGCACGTCGCGCATGTCTGCGCTATCGTCGAAGACCATGACTGCGCCGGACCCCAGGGGCAAACCCGCAGCACTTAAGTTCTCAAACGACAGAATCACGTCTAAATCTTTCTCGGCGGCAAATGCACCCGCCGCGCCGCCCATAAGCACCGCTTGAAGCTGGCGCCCCTGCTTCAGGCCGTTCGCGAGATCGAACAGCAAATGGCGCAACGTGACGCCAAACGGCACTTCGTAAAGCCCGGGTCTCTGTATCTGGCCCGACACGCAAAACAGCTTTGGCCCGGGTGAGCGCTCCGTGCCCATTTTTCGATACTCTGCGGCGCCCCGTTCGAGGATCAGCGGAACATTACAGAATGTCTCCACATTGTTGATCACCGTGGGGTTACCGAATAACCCGTGGGTGGTCGGGAAGGGGGGTTTGATGCGCGGGAATCCACGCTTGCCTTCGATCGACTCCAGCAACGCGGTTTCTTCGCCGCAAATATAGGCGCCGGCGCCCAGCCGCATTTCAATATCGAAATCCAATCCGGCGCCGAAAATGTCTTCTCCAATGACGCCGGCCTGCCGCGCTTCCTCCAACGCATCGCCCATCACCTTGAACGCGTAAGGATACTCGCCGCGAACATAGATGTAACCGCGACGCGCGCCGACCGCATGGGCCGCGATGATCATCCCTTCAATGTTGCGGTGCGGGTCTTCCTCCATGAGAATGCGGTCCTTGAACGTCCCAGGCTCGGATTCATCTGCGTTGCAGACGATGTACTTGGGTTGTCCTTGCGCTTTTGCCGCTCCCTCCCACTTGATGCCGGTCGGAAATGCCGCGCCGCCGCGGCCGACTAACCCGGCAGTCTTGATCTCGGCGAGCACAGCTTGCGGCGCCATCATTAAAGCCTTCTTAAGGCCCGTGTAGCCGCCGCCGCTCCTGTAGTCGGCAAGCGAGGTTGGATGTCCCTGACCGCAATTGCTCGTAAGGCTGCGGATGTCGCCGCCGACGAAGCTCACCGGTCTCTCGGCGCCAGCAGCGATAATCTCGGCTGGTCGATCGGGAGCGGCACTTCCGCGAGCGGCTTCGCCTATAAGTAGCGCGGGTGCGTGATCGCACAAGCCCAGGCATGGAGCATGTTCGACGGTGAATTCACCGTTCGAGCTGACTTCCCCTGGCGCGATCTGCAGATGGCGGCACAAGGCATTGGCCAACTGATCGCTTCCCGCCAGGGCGCACGCGGGCGCGCTGCACACACGCACGACGGTTCGACCCATCGGTTTCCGGGAAAGCATTGCATAAAAATCGATGACACCATGCACGTCGGCGAGCGGCACGCCCAAGGCGTTCCCCACTTCCATTGCGGCGGTCTCGGGAATCCAGCCATGGAAATGCTGTGCAGCGTGGAGGGCCGGCAAGAGCGCAGCGCGGCCTTGCGGCGCCAACTCGGCGAGCAACGAGCGCAGGCGAATCAGATCAGCATCAGACATCTTCTCTAGTCACTAGAGCGAGTAAAGTTTTACGAGCGGTCGACGATCTTAAGAATCATCCATAATAGGCCAGGTGAGCAAGGTCAAGACCGCTTGCGCCGGTATCGACTGAATCGAATAGATGCCGGTTGTCCCGCAGCCGGGTCATGTTCCATAGAATCCGCGGGGCTGACCGCGGGGAAGATTTCTCGCGCAGATGATCCGGTGTTTCACCAAAAACCTCGACGGTCAGTAACCAGCAATTGTCAAACGGACGTGAGAGATCTTGACCCGAACTGAATCATCCCCGTAGGCGTCGAATACTTGACAAGCGGCTTTCAATTCGTTAACTGGTCAGACCAGCAGACCACTGGCTTCGTTATGCTTCAGGCGATCAAAAAAACCAGAATCCATGAGGATGTCTTCAACCAGATCCGTCAACTGATCGAGCAGGGAAGGCTCAGGGCTCGTGATCAGCTCCCCTCAGAGCGCGAGCTGGCTGAAACCTTCAAAGTCAGCCGAACTTCGGTGCGCGAGGCGCTTCGCGCATTGGAAACCCAAGGGCTCATCGTCAGCCGGACTGGCACGGGCAATTTCGTGGCCGACCTGCCGGTTGAGTCCTTAATCGGGCCGCTCGCCCGGCTGTTGATCGACGAGAAAAAAGCTCTCGCGGACGTGTTCGAATTGCGTAAGTTGATCGAACCGCACATCGCCGCGTTGGCCGCCGAGCGGGCGAGCCGGAATGATATCGCCCGATTGAAGAGAATCGTTACCAAGCAAACCGAGGCGGTCAGTCGCGGCGAGACCGGCGTGGAGGCCGACGCCGAGCTGCATCTGTTTATTAGCCGCGCTACCCGCAATCAAGCGCTGCAAAAACTCGTATCGGGGTTGATGGAGATGCTGAGCCGCAGCCGTGAGGAATCGTTGCAGACAGATAGGCGTAGAGAATCATCCATCGCGGCGCATCGAAGAATCATCGCCGCCATCGAAAAACACGACAGATCAAAGGCTCGCAGCGAAATGTTGCGTCACATTAAACAGGTCGAAAAAAACGTGCTGTTGTCCAGCGCCCGTCAAACAACGAGTCAGAATATGAAGCGATCGAGAGCAGGATCTCATGATCAAACGCGTAAAGGTGAAACATCGAGCGGCACCGGATCGGCCCGATCACTCTATCGAGTTCGCGCCGAACGGCAGGTTCGAAGCGGAAGAATGGTGTTCTAATAAAGAGAGGCGAGGTAACGATGGCAAATTCCGAAGCCAAAAGAGAAGCGACCGGACCGGTCATCTCAGGTGGGCATCTGGTCGCCAAAGCGCTTAAAAACGAAGGCGTCGAGGTGATCTGGACACTCTGCGGCGGTCATATCATCGACATCTATGACGGCTGTATCGACGAAGGCATCAAGATCATCGACGTGCGCCATGAACAGGTCGCGGCCCATGCGGCCGACGGCTATTCGCGCCAGAGCGGCAAAATCGGCTGCGTTGTAACGACCGCGGGACCGGGCACGACCAACGCGATGACCGGTATCGCCAATGCGTATCGTGCCGAAAGTCCGCTGTTGATGATCGGCGGGCAGGGTGCGCTCAGCCAGCACAAGATGGGCTCGCTGCAGGATCTGCCGCACGTCGATATCATGTCGCCGATCACCAAATTTGCCGCCACCGTGCCGCACACCGAACGGATCGCCGACATGGTGTCGATGGCGTTTCGCGAGTCGGTCAACGGCGCGCCGGGCCCGAGCTATTTAGAAATCCCACGCGACGTGCTCGACGCCAAAGTGCCGCTGGAGCGGGCACGCATTCCCAAGCCCGGCGCCTATCGGGCTTCGACTAAATCCGTCGGCGATCCTGCCGACATCGAACGGCTCGCCGACATTCTCGTGAAATCCGAACGGCCGGCGGCGCTGTTCGGCACGCAAGTCTGGACCAGCCGCGGTCACGATGCGGCAGTCGATTTTTGCCGCGCGCTCAATATTCCCGGCTACATGAATGGATCGGGCCGCGGCATTTTCGCGCCGGGAGATCCTCACGGGTTCAATCGCACGCGCAGTCTGGCTTTCGATAAAGCCGACGTGATCCTGATCGTCGGCTGCCCATTCGACTTCCGTCTAGGTTATGGCCGCCGGCTGCGCGCGGATGCGACCGTGGTGCAGATCGATCTCGATTACCGCAACGTCGGCAAAAACCGCGACATCTCGCTCGGCCTGGTCGGCGACTGCGGCGCGATTCTCAAAGCCGTGGAGCAAGCCGCCTCGGGCCGCGCGTCGAAAGGAAACGAGCGGCGCGCCGAGTGGATGAAAGAGCTGCGCGGGGCGGAAGGTAAAGCGTACGAAAAGCTTTTGGCGTCGTTCAAATCGGAATCCACGCCGATCAATCCTTATAGAGTTGCTTACGAAATCAATGAATTTCTGACCGACAATACCGTTTACATCGGTGACGGCGGTGACGTCGTCACGATCACCGCGACGGCGGTCGAACCGCGCAAAGCCGGCAACTGGATGGATCCTGGGCCGCTCGGCACGCTTGGCGTCGGCACTTCGTTCGCAATGGCGACCAAATTCGTGCATCCGAAAAAAGAAGTGCTGTGCTACTACGGCGACGGCTCGTTCGGCATGACTGCGTGGGACATGGAAACCGCACAGCGCTTCGGACTGCCTTACATGGCCGTGATCGGCAACAACTCGGCGATGAATCAAATCCGTTGCGGCCAGATCGGTAAATACGGTCCGGAGCGCGGCTGCGTCGGCAATAAGCTCGGCGATGTCGATTTCGAGAAATTTGCCGAGTGCTTTGGCGGCTGGGGTATCGCGGTGCGCGAGCCGAGCCAGATTCGGCCGGCGCTGGAAAAAGCGCGCGAGCGGGTCGCGGGAGGCCAGTGCGCAGTCGTCAATGTTTGGGTCGACATCAATGAATACGCGCCGGGCACCAAAGCGCAGACGATGTACAAATAGTTTTCAAGAATTGTAACAGCCTGCGGACTATCTCCCGCAAGGCGCCAGCCGTAAAGAAGAGGAATAAATCTTTTCCGGACTTAGCGCCTTGGCGCCTTTGCGGGAGAATCCGATTTTTTCCAAGGAGAAGCAAATCGATGGCAAAGGCGCTCGATGGAATCCGTATTCTCGATATGACCCATGTGCAGTCCGGGCCGACCTGCACGCAGATTTTAGCATGGTTCGGCGCCGACGTGATCAAAGTCGAACTGCCCGGACGCGGCGATATCACCCGCGGCCAGCTGCGCGACAAGCCCAATGTCGACAGCCTCTATTTCACCATGCTCAATTGCAACAAGCGCAGCGTTACGCTCAACACCAAATCTGAGAAGGGAAAAGAAATTTTTCGCAAGCTGATCCAAACATGCGACGTGATGGTGGAAAACTTTGCCCCCGGGGCGCTCGACCGGCAGGGATTTACGTGGGCGGTCATTCACGAGCTCAACCCGCGCTTGATCTACGCTTCCGTGAAGGGTTTCGGCCCCGGTCCCTACGAAGATTGTAAGGTTTACGAAAATGTCGCTCAGTGCACCGGTGGCGCGGCGAGCACGACCGGTTTCGACGACGGCCCGCCGCTTGTAACGGGCGCACAGATCGGCGACTCGGGCACCGGCATTCATCTTGTCGCCGGGATCCTCGCCGCGCTTTTCCAGCGGGAAAAAACTGGCAAAGGGCAACGGGTCACCTGCGCGATGCAAGACACCGTGCTCAACCTCTGCCGGGTCAAGCTGCGCGATCAGCAAAGGCTTGCGGCGGGACCTCTGATGGAGTATCCGCAGTATCCCAACGGGGTTTTCGGCGATGCCGTGCCGCGCGCCGGAAATGCATCGGGCGGCGGGCAGCCGGGCTGGGCGGTACGAACCAAGGGCGGTGGGCCGAACGATTATATTTACGTCATTATTCAGCCGCCCGGATGGGAGCCATTGATGAAACTCTGTGGCCGGCCCGAGCTGATCACCGATCCGGAATGGGCGACACCGGAAAAGCGTTTGCCGAAGCTCGGTAAATGTTTCGAGATCATCGAGCAGTGGACCATGACTCTCGATAAGCTGGAAGTCATGCGCAAGCTCAACGAATTCGACGTGCCCTGCGGGCCGATCCTCGACATGCGCGAGATCGCGGAGGAACAATCGCTCCGCGAAACCGGCACCGTCGTCGAAGTGGATCACCCGAAGCGCGGCAAGTTTCTGACGGTAGGGAATCCGATCAAATTGTCCGACTCTCCGACCGAGGTGAAACCGTCGCCGCTTTTGGGCGAGCATACCGACGAAATCTTGAAGTCGGTTGTCGGCTGGAGCGATACGGAAATTGCCGCCGCGCGCAAGGAAGGGGCGGTCTAATCCAACAACCTTGAGGCGACAACTCTGATTCCTCACCCTACATTTGTACGGTTCGATTTTGTCATGGATCGAACTGCGTTAAAGAAAGATTTCTCGCTGCGCTCGAAATGACATTCGCTGTTGCACGGTTGTCATCCCGAACGAGCGTGAGGAATCTTTCGCTCACTCCACCCATTGCGCACGGACGCGCGCTTACTCGCTCCACAACCGCTATTTACCACAACTCAATTTTCGGAGGTGTCGATGAACAAAAAAACTTTGCGCTCCATGATCAACTCCGCTCTTGCCGCCGGACGCCGAGCCTTGAGCGCGCCCGAGGCACAGCAATTGTGCGGTGCTTACGGTATTCCCACACCGAAGCAAGGCCTGGCGAAATCTGCTGCTGAAGCCGCACAAATAGCCTCCCGATTGCGGTTCCCGGTCGTCCTGAAAATCGTCTCAGACGATATTCTTCACAAGACCGAAGCCGGCGGTGTGATCGTCGGACTTCAAAGCTCTTCCGATGTCCGGCGCGCGTTTGATCAGCTTGTCAAAAGCGCCAAGAGCTATAAAAGGAACGCCAGCATCCAGGGTGTTCAGGTGCAGCAAATGCTCAAAGGCGGCCAAGAGGTCATGGTCGGCGCCGTTACCGATCCGAGCTTCGGGAAAATGATCGCTTTCGGCCTGGGCGGGGTGCTGGTCGAGGTGATGAAGGACGTCACCTTTCGCATGGCGCCGGTAAGCAAGAAGGAGGCGCTAGCGATGCTTGATTCGGTGGGCGCGGCGGAAGTGCTGCGGGGCGTGCGCGGCGGTCAAGGCGTCGACCGCGCGGCGCTCGCCGATATCATCACCAAGGTTTCAAAACTGGTGAATGATTTTCCGGAAATTCACGAAGTCGATCTGAATCCGATTTTTGCCACGGGCAAAGGAGCGCGTGCCGTCGACGTGCGGATCGTCCTCGGTGACAAACCGCCAACACGGCAGAGCTTCAGTCGGAGCGAGATTCTCGCCGCCATGCAGCGGATTATGAATCCCCGATCGGTCGCCGTGATCGGCGCCTCTGCAGAAGACGGCAAAATCGGCAACTCGGTGATGAAGAATCTGATCAACGGCGGTTACCGGGGGGCGATCTTCCCGATTCATCCAAAGGCGAACGAAATTCTCGGGCGCCAGGTCTATCCCAGCGTGCTCAATGTTGGGGAGGAAATCGACGTGGCGGTGTTTGCCATTCCGGCGAAATTTTGCGCCGCGGCGATGGAAGAAGTAGGGCAAAAGAAAATTCCCGGAGCGGTGATGATTCCGTCCGGTTTCGCCGAAGTTGGCGAGCAAGCGCTCCAGGACGAACTGCTCGGTGTCGCCCGCAAGCACAACGTGCGCGTGATGGGCCCGAATATTTACGGGTTCTACTACACGCCGCAAAATCTCTGTGCCACATTTTGCACGCCCTACGACGTAAAGGGCAAAGTTGCGCTCAGCTCGCAGTCGGGTGGCGTCGGTATGTCGATCATCGGATTTTCACGAACGACGCGCATGGGCGTGTCGGCCATCGTCGGACTCGGCAACAAATCCGACCTCGATGAAGACGATCTCCTGACCTATTTTGAACAGGATGACAACACTCAAGTCATCGCCATGCACTGCGAGGATTTAAAAGACGGGCGTGCGTTCGCCGAAGTTGCGAGCCGGGTTTCGAAAAAGAAACCGGTGGTCGTACTCAAAGCCGGGCGGACGGCGCTCGGCGCGCGCGCCGCAGCGTCGCACACCGGCGCGCTGGCGGGAAACGATAAGATCTACGACGACGTGCTGCGCCAGTGCGGTGTCGTACGCGCAAGAAGTTTAAACGACCTGCTTCAGTTTGCCCGTGGGCTGCAAGTGCTGCCGCATCCGAAAGGGGAAAACGTCGTCATCATTACCGGTGCCGGCGGATCGGGCGTGCTACTCTCGGACGCCTGCGTCGACAACGGCTTGGCGCTCATGAAGATGCCACCGGACATGGACGCCGCCTTTCGTAAGTTTATCCCGCCGTTCGGTGCGGCAGGAAATCCGGTCGACATCACCGGCGGCGAGCCGCCCACCACTTACGCCAACACGATTCGCTATGCGCTCAATGAGCCGCGCATCCATTCGTTGATCCTCGGCTATTGGCACACGATCATCACACCGCCCATGGTCTTCGCCAAACTCTGTGCCGAGGTCGTCGAGGAGGCGCGCGCCAAGGGCATCGACAAGCCGGTAGTAGCGTCCTTGGTGGGCGACGTGCAGGTGGAAGAGGCGAGCGAATATCTCTACGAGCGCGGTATCGTGGCCTATCCGTACACGACCGAATTGCCCGTCGCAGTACTCGGCGCGAAATACCGCTGGGCGCGCGGGGCGGAACTGCTGTAGGTATCAAACTAATCCGATATTATTTCGATGTTGTTCGGCCGCTGAGCCCTAGAGCCGCGCAATGGATACTGCCTTGATGGCCTGACATCCCACCGGCGGTGATACTTCGTGAGGTCGGGCGTTGGTGCAATCTGTATGCTCGGGGCCCACGGCTTCCGCTCTCACCGCTCTCGCGCAGGTAGGGTTTATTAGCCGGTCGTTTTACGCCGGCAAATACATTTCGAGGCCCTCGTCGTGCAGGCTTACGTCGATGATCATGGGCGAGTACGGGGGATGTTCGCCTTCGGCCGGCCAGATGTCGTCGTCGATATGAACGCGCAACTCTTCGCATTCAATGCGCAAGTGTCGTCCGCGAAGGACCGGGAGCGCGGGGTCGCCGGTTCGACCTTCGGTTCGATCCGACAAGTATCGGTTCATCTGTTCCCGTTGGTCGTCCGCAACCAAGACAAGATCGAGGAGACCGTCCCCAGGGTCTGCATTCGGCGCGAGGCACAGGTTGGGCCCGACGGAGCAAGTGTTCATCGCTTCGATCATGACATATTCGCCTGACAAGTCGCGTTCATCGAGCGTTACTTTCAGCCGATGGGCCGCGGAGCTCTCCAGGCGAACTTTTATGATTTCCAAGACAGACAAGATTTTTTTGTCCGAGGCGTTGTGATGTGCGATATCGACGTTCTTCCTGGCATCCAATCGCGACATCGTATCGGTGAATGCGCCGAGGCCCACCCCTTCGATGTAATGGCTTGACCCCCACCCACCCTTGGCGACGCCGACATCGAATTTCACATGACGCGCGCGTTGCCATCCGATGATCAACTGATCGAGCGGGCGCTTGGTTAAGCCGAGCGTGGCGGCGACATTGTTGGCGGTGCCCAGCGGCAGAATACTCATCGGAATATACTGGCCGACGACGCGTTTGGCCACCTGGCCGACCATACCATCGCCACCGGCCACCACGAGGAGGTCGGTTGGTTCTTTCAGCACCCGCTGCCACTCCGCCACTGCGGACGACTGGTAAACCACCGAATGGCCGGCGCCACGAATCAGGCTGATCAACTCATCGCCGGATGGCTGGTCGCTACCGGCATTCGGATTGTGGATCAGCGTGACTTTCATTTTCGATTGCCGCGGGCTGAAGCTCCCGACTGAATATGAAATACTAATAATGACGTGCCTGTCAGCTTGACAGCCGCAGCAGCTCGATTCAAGGAGGTACGCGCGAATGCGAATTCTGATTACCAATGATGACGGCATCTATAGTCCCGGCATTTTAGCTTTGGCCGAAGCCGCTTCGAAGTTCGGCGACGTGCGCATCGTCGCGCCCGACGTCGAACGCTCTTCGGCGGGACATTCGATTACCGCGCTGCACCCGCTTTCCTACAAACGTACCCCGATCGCCGGCTTCAAGGCTTATCGTGTCAACGGCACGCCGGCAGATTGCGTCGCGCTCGGCGCGCACAACTGGGATAAAGTCGATGTGGTGCTCTCCGGCATCAATCTGGGCAGCAATCTAGGAAACTCGATGTGGCACTCCGGCACCGTCGCGGCGGCGAAGCAGGCGACACTGCTCGGCTTGCGCGGCATCGCCCTCAGCGTTCCTGCAAGCGTCGACGAGCCGGACTTCGAACTTTTGAAACCGTCGGTCGCCAAGGTGCTGGACATTTTGATCAATGATCCGGAGCTGACTCTGGTTAACGTCAATTTTCCCGACATCGAGCCGAAGGGGTTACGCTGGACGCGCCAGTCCGTGCGGCGCTATGACGGCAAGGTCGTTCCGGGCGAAGATCCGATGGGACGCAAGCACTATTGGTTCAGCGTGATTCCGATCGAAGGAACCGAAAAAGGAACCGATCGCTGGGCCGTGGAGCAGGGCTACGTGTCGCTGACTCCGCTGCGCCTGGATTTGACTAATGAAAAGGAGCTCGCCGCCGCGGCCGCACGCCATCCGCTTGAGTGATGCTTCGGTGAAACCAAAATCGCTCGGTTCGGCAGGAATGAAGGAACTGTAGCTGAATTGCATCAATGCGGCCCGGAACTGTCCCGGCGGTGAGACGGTTTTGCTTTATCAACGTAAGAGCGCACTCGCAGCGGCTCGTTGCTCTGCGGAGGCACTTTAGAAAATTCAGATCTCTAACTTGTCAATCATCATGGATTACGGTGATCTGTTACAATGGCCGGCCATGGCGTTGACCGTGGCAGCGGCATGGCTTGTCGGTTCTCAGTCTCGCTCGAAGCGAAACACCGGATTTTGGCTTTTTCTAGTGAGCAACGTGCTCTGGGCCGTATGGGGTTGGGGCGCGCGCGCCTTCGCGCTAATTATCCTGCAAGTATGTCTCGCCGCGATAAATATTCGCGGTGCCCAAAAAAACGACCCAGACACCCAGGCCAGCAGTAGAGCGTCCCCCTAGCGTACGCTTTATTCCTTGGTCAGAGCAATCAAAGTCGAATCGTCGACGGCTCGACCGTTACGATTTTCGCTCGCTCCTCAACTCGCCTCATATTTTCCGTTCTGGCGCTGATGATGCAGCTCCACTCCTCCAGTTCACTGGAAGTGTCAGATGGATGACTGACAATTCGCCGCGCGTGGTTGCGGAATCCCAGTGAAAGTTGCTGGCATATTCTTTGCGCGGAGCATTTTTGGAACGATGACAAACGTCCTTAAAACCGGTTCGATGGTCGCGTGGCTCGGCATTCTATGCGCCCTGTTGATTCCCGCGGCCGCAAACGCGTTTCATACTGAGCGAGCGCAGCCGGCCGCAGCGTCGCGGAACGGACAACAAGGTGAGGTCATGGTCTTCGACAACGCTTACTTAGATGAACACTTTGCTCGAACTCGGATTACCGAAAACGGCGGTGTTCAAGGCAGTAGCAGCTTGAGCGCCGTCATGAGGGCGGGATATTTGGCAATAGCTCCGAATACTTCATTACTCAAAGGTATTACGCGCGGGACATCGGCGCGTCGCGCGGCCGGATTTCGCTTGGCTGAAAATGGCCGGAAGGCCGTGCAGAACAAGCAATATCACAAAGCGATCCACTATTTGGAAAAAGCTCTCAGCATCGACGCCAGCCCGTTTGTTCATTACTATCTCGCGCGCGCCCATTACCTATTGGCGGACTACCAGCGATCGCTGGGCTTTTTGGAAGTGGCGGAGTTCGGCTTTGCGGGCCAATCTCGATGGCTGTCGGAGCTTGCGGCGTTGCGACGAGCATTGTCCGCTGCGCCCGGCACGACGCAGGAATCACCTACACGTAACGCGAGCTGGACGACCCAGGAATCGACTCGCAGGCGATGGCCCTGAGCTTTATCGAAGGGTGCGCTCAATCGTCTCATTGGGACTGGAGCACTGGAGTGCCGCATGGTGAGTAATGGGTCAAGCCCCAATACTCCAACACTCGATTTTGTCAGCGTGTCTCGCCTATGAGATCTTTCGCAGCCTGCAGTCAGAATTTTTCGGCGACCTGTTGGAGGAAGAAGCTTGCCTGTGAAGAAAACCAAGCGCTGGTCGCGACGCGTGAGCGAAACGAGCAACGCGATGGATCTGCAAAAGGGCGTGTTCGCGCTCGACAGCCCGCGCCGAGTCGCGCTCTCGCTCAAGCGTTCCGCCGAACGGAGCCGGCGCCGCAAGACCGATCCGTTTCGCTCGGCGATGTCGATGCTGAACTTTTACATCAATCGCGCCGGGCGCAAGCTCCCGAAGGCGCGGCGCGCCCGGCTTGAAGCCGCTAAGAATGAATTACGCCGTCTTTACGGCAGAAAAGCCAACTGACTGACTCCAAAATCGGCAAACCGTCCTTAGGATCGCATTCCGGAAAAGCTATTGACCGTGGCGTGCAGGTTGCGCGCGAAGTCGGTCGCGCCTTGCGTGCTCATGCTGAAGGCGCTGCGCGCGTATTCTTTGACCGCGAGCGCCGCGGCCAACGGCATTTTCTTGAAATGCTTGACGAGGGTCACAACTGCGGCGTCGAGCTGATCAGCCGCCACAACGTCGCTGGCCAGTCCGAAAATTAAGGCTTTGTGCGCGTCGATCTCCTGAGCGGAGTAGATCATGAAGGTTGCCGCTTTGCGCGGCAAGCGGTCGACCAGCGCGGAAAAGGCGATGGTCGGCATGATTCGGTGCGCCGTCTCGGGAAATGAAAATTTCGCTTTCTCGCTGGCAATCGTAATATCGCAAAGCGCCGCGAGGGCGCAGCCGAGTCCGGAGGCGCGACCTTGCACCACGCCGATGATTGGCGCCTTGGCATTGCGAAATGCGCCGTACAGATTGAAAATTGTCTCGGCCCGGTCGCGCACGTTGTAAGCTTCCGGCGCAGGCACCGGAGCAGGCTGAGTCATCGCTTCGCGGCCCATACAAAAATCTTCCCCAGCGCCTTTGAACAAAATCAAGCGCGAGTTTTTTCCCGCATCGTCAAACAACCGCGTGACCTCGGCCCAAGTCGCGTCGGTCTGCCGGTTGCCGGCTTCCGGCCGGTTCAAAGTAATCGTCGTGATATCGCCGTCCTTTTGTGTGAGCACTGGATCTGCCATTGAGATTCCTCCTGATTCGGTCGCCCGACTGTAGAAGAGCGGCTCGCGGTTTGTCAACGGCGCGCCGCCGTTTTACGTCCCCGTAACCTTGATGAACCGTATTGTGACTTCGCGGTCTCTTGAATCGATTGCCGGCCGGACGTTGGCTAGCGCAACAGCGCCGCGGATCCCTTGCCAAGCCGGCACAATGGCCATAAACTCCGGCTGACAAATTTCATCGAGCGCATAGCGAGGAGGAAATCATGTCCGAACAAACGCTTCGCGGAAGTTGTCTTTGCCGGTCGGTGCGCTACGAGGTGAGCACGCCGTTCATGAGATTCGGCCACTGTTACTGCTCGCGCTGCCGCAAAGCGACCGGCGGGGTGCGTGCGACCAATATCGCGGTGCCAATCGGCCAGTTTCGCTGGATCCAAGGCGAGGAGTTGGTCAAGCGCTACGATCTTCCGGAAGCCAAAAGTTTCGCGCGACAGATTTGCGGTAACTGCAACTGTCCGGTGCCGCATGCTTCGCGCGACCGCCAGCGCGTGATCGTTCCCGCGGGCACCCTCGACGACGTGCCGCCGGGGAAACCGGCAGCACACGGGCACTGGAGTAGTCGCGTTCCGTGGGTCGAGGTCAACGAGTCTGCGTTACCGTGCACCGACTGATTAGGCTACCGAGAGACGATTTAGTGCGTCAAGGCGTGAGCGATGGTTTCGAACACCACGATTCCCAGCGTTGCGACTGAAGCTGCGAGCACCATCACTGTCCTGCGTTTTTCCAAGGTCGTCATCATTTTTAGATGGTCAGGGACCTTGGACTCCATTCTGAGCTTGCGCGCCTGCCACAGGGTGTAGAGATTCGCCAGCGCCGCCAGAGTAGCGAGAACCAGTATTGGGATGCGAATGACACTTTGATCGAGAAAAGTTAGCGCGCCGGCGAGACCAAAGAGCCCGCCGACACCCAATGCCACCGCGAGCGGGCCGATGAGCGTCGCCACGGCGCACGGCGCGCCCAAGATTCCGAAAATAATTGCGCCAAAACTTGTTCTTTGGTTGCCAATCGATTCCGGCACATCGCTAACGAGGGGCTTACCGCTGTAGCCATGGAGTCGATAAGCAGTGACGGGCTCCCGAAATCCTTTGAGCACGATCTGCTCGGATTGTGCATCAGGAAATTGTTCAGAGTGCTTCAAATAAGTTTCTTTGGCTATGAGTATTTCGCTGGCGCCGGCTTTGGACTGAAGACGGGCGGCAAGGTTCACGACGTCACCAATGGCGGTGTAATCTTTGCTGTCGTCGGAGCCTAACCGGCCGACGCGGGCATAGCCAGTGGCGATGCCCACAGAGACTTGCAGTGGCAGATCGAGCCGTGCTCCGAGGGTCTTAAGTCCGCTTCCCAGGTCGATCGCCGCAACAATGGCGCGCCGAGCGTGGTCGTCGTAGCGGATCGGCACGTTGAACAGCGCCATGACGGCGTCACCGACGTATTTGTCGATGAACGCGCCGTACCTAACCAGCACGTCGCTGGCCATGCGCAGGAAAGCATCGACCACTTCGTGGGTTTTTTCCGCGCCGAGGTCGTGGGTCAATTCCGTGAACGACGACAGATCGGCGAAAAGCACTGTAAGCTCTACCAGCCGGCCTTCTTCGACGTGAGTGCTGCAGCGCGTGCAGATGTTCGGATTGCGCGGGCTGCGCTTGATGCCGAAGCCGCGGTAGATGACGCTTACCGCACCGGTCAGGATGGTGCCGCAGATGCCGCATTGTGCGGCCAGGTGAGAGTCGGTCGGGGCATGCATCGAATTAGCAGTAACGTACGCCGAGCGGCGCTGTCAATGCGATTGCATTCCCGGAGCAAATACAGGAATAATGCGGCGAGATTCGGAAGCCGCTTGTCATGCCGGAACACTATCACAATGAGAACGATCTAAAACTGACGCGCGAGATGCGCAAACTGGCGCCGAAAGATTTCAATGCCTGGCTGGGGCTGGACCCTATCATGGGCCGGGAGAATGGCGCGATTCCGAAAAAGTATCGTGAGCTGATCGCAATCGCGGTGGCAGCCACGAGGCAATGCCCGTACTGCATGGAAGCGCAGGCCAAGGCCGCCCAGGGCGCGAGCGCGACGCGCGAAGAAGTGGTCGAAGCGACGTTGATTTCGGCGGCGCTCCGCGCCGGCTCGGCGGCCACGCACGGCACCCTGGCGCTCAAATTTTTCGATCAACAGACCGGGCAGAAGAAGGAATAAGCGTCGATTCCCAAGTCAGCGCTCACGCTTATTTTGACGAGCCTAATCCTCATGCCGCTATTTTCCTGCGCCGGGAGGCGGCCAAGTAAACTCGGAGTTAAAGAATCCCGGCTTGCGCCGTGCCCGTCGTCGCCGAACTGTGTGTCGAGTGATGAGTCCGATGACGCGCATGCAATTGCACCTTTTCAACTTAGCCAAGCGCCGGAAGAGGCTTGGCGCACCGTGCATGCGACGGTTGCGAGTCTGCCACGGACCAAGATCGTCACTGCAAGCGACGATTATCTTCATGGCGAATGCAGCAGCGCCGTCTTCGGCTTTGTCGACGATCTCGAGCTTCACTTACGTTCGGCGCAAAATATCATCGCTGCGCGCTCGGCGGCTCGTCTCGGGCACGGCGATTTCGGCGTCAACCGCAAGCGGCTGGAGAATCTTCGATCGTTATTGCGGCAGCGAGGTGTGGTCTGGTGAAATCTTCTGGGGCGACAGGGGCCGAGCCGAGAAGACGATATGATTCCCGGCTGTTTGAAATCACTGAGAGAGTCAAGTGGAAGTTTTCGATGGAGTCTATTTCGACATCGCCGTCCGGCTGCTGGCGTCATTAGTTGTCGGCGGTCTGATCGGCCTGGAACGGAGCTATCACGGCCGTCCGGCGGGATTTCGCACGCATTCGCTGGTATGTCTTTCGACCAGCTTGTTGATGCTCGTGACTGTGTATGAAACTCGTTGGTTTTCGAGCATCGCGCCGGGTCGTATTTCACTCGACCCCACGCGGATGGCCCAAGGCATTATGACCGGCATTGGTTTCCTCGGCGCCGGAACCATCATCAAAGACGGTCTGAGCGTGCGCGGGCTCACCACTGCAGCTTCGATCTGGATCACCGCGGCTATCGGTATTCTTATTGGAATCGGATTTTACTTTCCCGCCGCCGTCGCGACCATTCTCACATTGGGTACCTTGTCCGTCTTTCGCTGGATAGAGAACCAAATCCCCGCACAATTCTATGCGCAGTTCGTGATTCGCTTCGCGCGCAACGAGGCCATGCCGGAGATCGAGATGCGCCGCATGTTGGAGAATTACGGTTTTACGATCGCCAACTTAAACTATCGGCTCGACGTGGAATCCGATTCATTCGAATATCAGATGGTGATTCGCACCAATAGCGAGGATAACGCGAGCCGGTTGGCGCAGGCACTTAACCGAGTCGGGTCGGTCAAAGAGTATCGAGTTTCGCCCACGGGAGACTAGCCACGCCGCACTTATGCTGAGTTACGACGTCGTTGAATGGGGTAAGCCGCTCCAGAAAATCGAGGGACAAACACCGCGCCCGCAGGGTACGCAGGTGCTGGTCAAGCTGAAATACTGCGGCGTCTGCCATAGTGACGTCCATATTCGCGACGGCTACTTCGATCTCGGTGGCGGCAAGCGATTCCACATGAGCGAGCGTGGCATGACGCCGCCGGTGACGCTGGGCCACGAACCTTACGGCACCGTGATTGCCGCGGGCTCGGACGCGGGCGATGTGCCGATCGGCGCGGACCGGCTCGTCTATCCGTGGACGGGTTGCGGCAGTTGCGTGCGCTGCGCGGAAGGTTGCGACAATTTCTGCATGGCCCCGAGCATGATCGGCATTCAACGACGGGGCGGTTATGCGGATCATCTGCTCGTGCCCCATCCGCGCTACTTGATCGACGCGAGCGGCATTGACCCGGTTTGGGCGGCAATTTTGTCATGCTCCGGATTGTCCGCTTATTCGGCTGTGTCCAAGTTACAACCGATCCCGCCTGACGAATGGGTTATCATCATGGGCGCGGGTGGCCTCGGGCTTTCCGCGATCGGCATGCTGCGCGCGCTAGGGCAGGAAAAAATCGTCGTCGCCGATATCGATGATCAAAAGTTAACAGCGGCTAAAGCGGCTGGAGCGGCGGCAACGATTAACAACCGCGAAAGCAAGGCGCAACAGAAGCTAAAAAATATCACGCTCGGGGCGCTATGGGGCGCGGCCGATTTCGTCGGCAGCGTGGAAACCGCGCAGCTCGCGCTCGGTGCCTTGCGCAAGGGCGGCAAGTTGGTTCTGGTCGGTTTGTTCGGCGGCGAGATCCCGCTTTCTATAGGGAGTACGATCCTGCGCGCGGTTACAGTTCAAGGCTCGCACCTCGGCACGGTCGAAGAATTAAAGTCGGTTGTTAGGCTGGCGCGCGCGGAAAAAATCAAACCGATTCCGATTCAGAAGCGACCGTTAGCTGAGGTGAGCCGAACGCTGGATGAGTTGAAGGCGGGAGGAATTACTGGGAGAGTAGTCGCACAGATCTAACGGCAAGGGAACTTCGGATGTGTGCGGTGAGTGTTCGGGTCACGGTCGGTTCATGGCGCAAGGTTCTTCACTCCAGATCAGGACGACATTTGCCTGGCGTGTCATTCCGAACGATGCTTAATCGAGGCGCCAGCCGGATGTGAGAATGAACCGGATTGTTCAATTGGCGATCGACTTCATCAGGCCTTTTTGGAGGCTTGCGGGCGACAAGAATTCACCTGACGCGCCGGTTACCCGAATAAGCGTGCTGGCGAGTGGGAAAATCCTGTTGGACGGCAGGGAAGCGACGGTTCCAGAGGCGAGCCGAGCGCTGGAGCGAACGAAGACCCAAAGAGGAACTGTTTGGTACTATCGTGAACACGGCAAAGGTGAGCCGCCACAGGAGGCAATCGAGCTGTTTAAATTGATGGTCGAGAACAATCTTCCAATCAGCCTTTCCAGCAAAGCCGATTTTTCGGATTACCTCGACGAACAAGGACAGTCGCGTCCCCGAAAGTAGTTATAGCCTACCGCGCTAGCCGAGTCGCAAGTCGCTTTGTCTTCATCGCAACTCTGATTTAACGATGCAAACTAACCCGGGAAATCGTAGTTCAGAACCCTCCTGGTTCTTTCTTGCTCTTGCCGCCGCGGCGCTGCTGATGGTGACGATGGGGGCGCGGCAGTCACAAGGGTTGTTTCTGTTCCCGATCGCGGGTTCGACCGGGGCCGGCATCGCGACGGTCAGTTTTGCCATGGCGGTTGGCCAGTTTGTCTGGGGCGCGGTGCAGCCGGTGAGCGGCGCATTAGCCGATCGTTTCGGCGCGGCGCGCGTGCTGGTCGGCGGCGTGCTCATTCTTGCTTTGGGATGCGCGCTGACACCGCTGCTCACGTCGAGCCTCGGTCTCGTGCTCACGATCGGTATCCTGACGGCAGTGGGATCGGGGGCGGGAAGTTTCTCCGTCCTGATCGGCTCGCTGGCGCGGCGGCTGCCGGAACTGCATCGCGGCACAGCCGCGGGAATCATCACGGCAGGAGGTTCGCTCGGGCAGTTTGTTTTTGCTCCGATCGCGCAGACTTTAATTTCGCTGTGGGACTGGATGGGTGCCATGTGGTCGCTGGGCGCGATCACGCTGGTCGCCTTGCCGCTGGTGCGGCCGATCGGCGGCCGGGCGGCGGCCGGGGGCACACCGGTTTGGACGGGCCAGGGCGGCATGCGCATGGCGCTGCGCAACGCGTTTCGCGATCGCAGCTATTTGCTTTTGCACGGCAGCTTCTTGACCTGTGGATTTCATATCGCATTTCTGATCACCCATCTGCCCGGAGAAGTGGATCTTTGCGGCTTGCCGGCGTCGGTGGCGAGTTGGTCTTTGGCGATTATCGGCCTGGCGAATGTCGCCGGCAGTTTCACCGCCGGCTGGTTGCTCGGCCGCTTCCGCGGTAAGGATGTCTTGTTTTGGATGTATGCCTCGCGCACGATCCTGATTCTGCTCTATCTTGCCGCGCCGAAGACCGAATGGACTTTCTATCTTCTCGCTGTCGGGCTTGGTTTCTCCTGGTTGGGCACGGCGCCGCCGACCGCCGGCGTGGTCGGAAAACTCTTTGGGATGCGTTACCTTGCGACGCTCTACGGTATGACGATGCTGTCGCACCAGATCGGCGGCTTCTTCGGCGCCTGGATCGGCGGCCTAGCGTTTAGCTATTACGGAAATTATCTGTGGATGTGGTACGCGGACGCGCTGTTTGCGTTGATCGCGGCTTTCCTCAATCTGCCGATTCGTGAATCGCGCGTCGAACAAAGCGCGGTGCCGGCCTGACACCGCGTGACCATTCGATTGTGAATCGGCGCACGTTATGCCATAAAAAACAGTGCCCTTCTCCAAGCTCGGACTCTCTCCTAAAGTGGTCGACGGCGTGCGCGCGGCCGGCTATGCCGAACCGACGGCGATTCAACTGCGTGCGATCCCCCTGATCCTGGAGGGTCGCGACGTTATCGGCTCGGCTCAGACCGGCACGGGAAAGACTGCGGCATTCGCGTTGCCGATGATCTCCCGCTTGGGCCAGCGCGGCGGACTGCGCGCACTCGTGCTCGAGCCGACGCGCGAGCTTGCGGCGCAGGTCGAAACCGCGATCCGCGATTACGCCCGCTTTACCAACTTGCGAACCGTCGTGCTGTACGGCGGCACCGGCTATGGCCGGCAGGATCAGGCGCTGCGTCAGGGCGCAGATATTGTCGTGGCGACGCCCGGGCGGTTGCTCGATCAGTTGCAGCGCCGCATGCTCAGGCTCGACCGGATCCAACTGCTGGTGCTTGACGAAGCGGATCGCATGTTGGACATGGGGTTCATGCCGGACGTGCGCAAGATCGTTGAGCGCTGCCCCCGCACGCGCCAGACCATGCTCTTCTCCGCGACTGTTCCGCCGGAGATCGAGCAGCTCTGCCGGTGGGCTTTGCGCAATCCGCAAGCCATCGAGATCGGCCAGCGCCGTTTGCCGGCCGAGACGGTGACGCATGCTTTGTATCCGGTTGACGTGGCGCAAAAGCAAGATCTTCTGGAAGAGCTGCTGCGGCGCACCGATTACGATCAGGTGCTGATATTCTGCCGCACGAAAAACGGCGCGGATCGCGTCGCGCGCAAGCTCCATCAGCAAGACCATGCGGTGGCGGTGTTGCACTCCAGCCGCACTCAGCGCGAGCGCGAAGAGGCGCTTAATGGGTTTCGCAACGGCCGCTACGAAGTCATGGTCGCTACGGATATCGCTGCGCGGGGTATCGACGTCCAGCAAATCAGCCACGTCATCAATTTCGACGTGCCCCATCATCCGGAAGATTACGTTCACCGCATCGGCCGCACCGGTCGCGCCCAAACGGTCGGCGACGCCTTCACGATCATGACGGCGGAAGATCTTCAGGAAGTGGCCGCGATCGAGCACTTCATCGGCCAGAAAATTCCACGGGTCAAGTTAGAGGGCTTCAACTACGCCTATAGCCGTTTGCTCGACCCCAATCCAAAACCGGTCTTCGGCGGAAGCCGCTCGGCAACCCGGCGATCCTATGGCGCCGGACGGCGCCGCTGGTAGCGAGTGCCGGAGACGGATCCTTGGCGAGCCGTGAAGAATCAAAAGATGTCATTCTGAGCAGCGTTGCGACGAAGAATTTGTTTTTGCGATCGTGCGCCGTTGAATAAAACAGATTCTTCGTCTGCGGCTCCGGATGACCCTGATAAATGCTCGAAGATTTGGAAAACCGTTTTCAATCGAATTCGAAAAATCACCTTTAATGGGCCCATCATTGAATTTAGAAGATTTCGTGCAGGCCGCCGCGGATGCGATCATCGCTGCCGCCGCCGATGGGAAAATTATTTTATGGAATCCGGCGGCAACGCGGCTGTTCGGCTTCACAGCCGAGGAGGCGCTTGGCCAGTCACTCGATCTGATCATCCCGGAGCGTCTGCGCGCGCGCCACTGGGAAGGCTATCGCCAGGTGATGGCGACAGGCCATACCAAATACGGCTCGGAGGTGCTACGCGTCCCGGCGCAGCACAAAGACGGCAAGACATTGTCCATCGCGTTTACCGTCAGTTTGTTGGATGCACCGAATGGTGCGGGCCGTATCATCAGCGCGATCATCCGAGACGAGACAACGCGATGGAACGAAGAACGAGATCTGCGCCGACGACTCGCTGAGCTGGAACAGCGGACCAAGTAAGACCGATTACTCTCCGCTGCCGATCCGCACAAACAACCGCGCACAATCTGCAGAGGATGACGAAGTGGCTCCTCGCGTACCAATCTCAACGGCGCACGCGCGCCGGCTTTGGCAGGTTGTGTTTCGGCAACCTGCCAAAGCGCGCCGCAGGGTTACTGCGTAAATAGCTTTTTGATTTGGGCGACCACTTCAGGCGGCTGATTCATGACCTCCTTGGCCATGCCTTGCAGCTTTTCGCCGGTCAAAGGAGTGACGTCAATACGCATTTTTTTCGCTTCGGCAATCAAGTCGGGGTCCTTGACGACTTTTTCGTGGGCCGCGCGCAACGTTGCAACCCGGTCCGCAGGCGTGCCTGGGGGTGCCAGCAACGGCCGAGCCCACTCGCCGCCTTGCAGCATGGCTTCGGCTACTCGGCGTTTGGTGGGCGGGGTTTTAAATTCGTCCATCAGCTCGTAAATGGTCGGCGCCTCCTCCACCCGCGGATCTCGCTTACGACCGCTCTGCGCGAGGAAGCGAACGAACTTGCTCTTCATCCACGTCAGAAACGGCTCGCGTCCATAATAGGTCGAGATCGTCAAACCCATGCATTGAACCTCGCCGCGTTCAAGCGCGATGGCGATCTCGCTGCTGCCGGGATAGCCGGTGACATGTTGGATGCGCGCGTCGATGGTTTCTTCCAGGATCTTTGACATGACGTAGTCCGAGCTGCCGACGCCCGTCGAGCCGCACCTGGGCGTCACTTTTTGCTTGACAATCTCGCTCATCGATTTAAACGGCGCATCGGTGCGGGCAAAGATCATCATGTCGTCGTTTTCCAATGAGCCGATCCAGTTGAATTTCGGCAAATCGAATTTCACCTCCTTTTGCCCGGAAAGCTGGGTGAGATAAAAATTGTTGTGGGGCGCGAGCAGAGTCAAGCCGTCCGGTTTCGCCACGCCCCAGACATAATTCGCCGCTGTCACGGATCCGGCACCCGGCATGTTCTGCACGACCAGGTCGGGATTACCCGGAATATATTTGCCCATGTGCCGAGCGAGCAAGCGCGCGGCGCGGTCATAGCCGCCGCCGGAGCTCAAGCCGACCACGATGCGAATTTGTTTCCCCTTAAAATAAGCTTCCTGCGCGTGCAGGTTCTGGCCGGTACCTATTCGCAACAATGCGAACCCGAACGCGGCAGCTAACAATATGGTTTTTAACTTCATTCAATCCTCCTGTTACCGCGGCTTTGCACCACGGCGCTCAAATCATAGTTATTTGCCGGCGCTTTTCAATGGGCCGGAAAGAAAAAGATCGCTGCCGGCTCGGTTGACAGGTT
>Ga0210076_1000051_pt1 | contig 24646 bp, 21 predicted proteins | sample MayberryNW_Catta_3_FD_184876 | JGI IMG/M metagenome (GOLD analysis project Ga0210076, IMG submission 184876) | Wetland microbial communities from San Francisco Bay, California, USA, that impact long-term carbon sequestration -... | ecosystem: Environmental > Aquatic > Marine > Wetlands ... | reverse complement strand
CGACAACGGCTTGTCCCTTCATCTTAAGCGGCTCTGCTTGGGCAATTTCCCCGTCTAACTTCATCCGCGAGTTTCTGCTGACCACCCAAAGATCTTCAATCTTCACCGTCGCCGGCGCCGCGGCGGTCTGATGATAGTCGAGCGCACCCTTCAAACGCAGCTCCGGGAGACCTTTGGAAACCAATGCCGTGGCGAGCTGATGCACTTTGAGCCCCACGTCGTCCGGTAAAATAGCGGCGGCGCCCTCGAGGTCGAGATTTTGCAGTCGATAAAGGTTACCGCCGCTCGACGCGATCCGCAGATCGATAGCGGCATCGCGCAGTCGAAGCGACCGGACCAGGGTGGTGAATTCCGATTTCTCTTCCGGGTGGCGCTCGCGCGGCGCCAAGGCCTCGGCGAGATTCCATTTTCCCTCACTGTCCTGGGCCAGATAGATCCCAGGCTTCAGCGCGTCGATCTGCGAGATTTTCAGACGATTGACCAGGAGCCCCCACAATGAAAATGAGATTTCGAGCCGCGGGACCTTTACGATTTCGGCGTTCTCGTAGCGGAGCGTCACGTTATGAAGCACGACATTCTTCCACACCGTCCCTTCCAGCCGCTCGACGCTGACCGAGCCGCGAATCATGTTATTGACCGCTGTCACAGCCTCTTCGCGCGCCCAACGCGTAAAATTCTCACTGCGCGTATAAAGAACCAACCCGGTAGCGGCGAGTATGAGCAACAATCCCGCCCCCAGCAAAAGCCATTTTAGGATTCGTCGAAACCTTGCCATGATCAGAAATATGCTCCGATGCTGAAGTGAATTTGCCACGGCCTATCGCCGCGCGGCGGCTTGAAGGGAAAACCTACGTCGAACCGGAGCGGCCCCACCGGCGTCGAATAGCTCACGCCAAAGCCGGAAGAAAACTGCAGATGGCCGAACGGCGGATCAAACGCGCGCCTGGAAACCTGACCGAAATCGAGAAAAACCGCGCCGTTCAGCTCTTTCCAGATCGGCCGCCGCAACTCCAACGAGCCTTCGACGAGGCTCAGCCCTCCGAGCGGTTCATCAGCAGCGTTCAATGGCCCAAGCCGACGCCTCCCATAGCCGCGCACGCTCTTCTCGCCGCCGGCAAAGAAACGCTCGAAAATGGGATAGTTCTTGGCCGGGCCGATCGAGTCGGCCAAACCGAGCTTCAAGCGGCTTGCAAACACGGTATTCCAGCCGATGTCGATGTACTTTTTCACCTCGCCGGTGATTTTGAAAAAATCATATTGGCCGCCCCATATCGCGCCCGCTTGATCGAGCATCAGCGCCAGCACGTGTCCTTTTTTCGGATTGAAAGCATCGTCCGAGGTGTTCCACACCAGGCCGGCCGTCGGTCCGATCAAGAAGCCGAGCTGCCGGATATCTCCAAGCGCTCGCTCGGTGGCGTCCGAGATTTTGTTGAGATGATCATACTCGCTGCGAAAACCGAAGAAGGCGGACAACTCGCGCGAGAAGCGGTGGTCCATCCGGGGTGTGAGCTGCGTCACGTTTCGGAGATATGTCTCTTCCTCCTCCTGATCATGATTGAGTTTGATCGACCCCTGGGTCTGGTCGGTCAACAAGTGCGGCTGAATAAAGGTGATCGCGCCGGACTGCGCAATCGAGGAATATTTTGCGGCAATCGACAGTCGTCGTGCGCCGCCAAACAAATTTAGGCTGCGCCATTCGAGCTGCGCGCGCAGCAGATCTTCGGTGCCGTAGCCGAGCGCGAGCCGGACTTCTCGGTGCGGTTTTTCGGTGACCTCCACGACCATGGGCACTATTAACGGTGCGCCTTGCGTCTCCGCAGGTGCGACTCGAACCGTTCCAAAAAGATCCAAGGCCAATATTTTTTCCCGCGACTCGGCAACTTTTTTTAACGAGTAGATTTCTCCCGGCCTATATGTGAGCTCGCTTAAAATCACCTCCGGCGCAACAGTCTCGAGTCCCTTCACTTCGGTTTCGCCGAAAAATGTAATGGGCCCCGGCTGAACGCTGTACTGAATTTGCGCCTGCAGCTCGTCCACGTCGACTTCGGCTTTGCGCTGGGTTTGCACGTGGGCATAGCCGCTGTCTGCTAGCGAACCGCGCAAGGTTTGCTCGCCTTGCTGGTACTCGGTTTCCCGGAACACCTCGCCGCGTTTTACCGGCAACTCGTCCGGCAACTGCGGTGCTTTCTGGTCGGGTTTTTCGACTGTCACGGCAACGTCAATATCGGAGATCCGCACCGGCTCGCCTTCACGGATGCGAAACCGCGCGGTAATGAGTCCCCGTTCTTGATCAACATCGAGATCATAGGTGATCACCGCACGGTAATATCCCCGCGACTCATAAAAGCGGCGCAAGCGTTCGAGATCCGTGGTGAAAGTAACCGGGTCGAAAGCCGGCCGCGCTCCCCAGAAGCGATACCAAGGCCGCTCCGCGGTGACGATGGCAGCGGTCAATTCGTCGTCGGAAAATTTTTGATTGCCGGAAAACTCGATACGCGCTACGCGCCACTCCCGGGCGGGATCCAGGGCATCAATGAGAACGGCCGAAGCGATACGCGGGAGGGTCGTCACACCGGCGAGCAGCAAAAAAAAGATCTGGGAGAGTCGTCTCACTCATTACTATTAGCACTGAAAATAGTCCCGGTGAATATACGTGGCCATATCTCGCAAACAAACCATGGCGGATTGAGAAAAACTCGCAGTTTGGAAACGGAACGCAAGAACCGGCCGGAAATCAACGGCAACGCTGTGGAATAGAGGGCTCCATCGGCAAAATGATTTGCGGTTTAACCCTTTCCCAATTCTTGCGAACGTCTGGTGGCGCTGACGACACCGTCCATGACCGCGGCGCGGAAACTTTTTCGCTCCATGGCGTAAAGCCCGGCAATGGTGGTGCCGCCGGGCGAAGTGACTTCGTCTTTCAATGCTGCCAAATGTTTTTCGGATTCGAGCGCCATACGCGCCGCGCCGTAAACTGTCTGCACCGCAAGCTTGAGAGCGACGTCGCGCGTCAACCCGACTTGGACACCGCCGTCGGCCAGCGCTTCCATAAAGAGAAACACATAAGCCGGACCGCTGCCGCTAAGACCGGTCACTGCATCCAAATATTTTTCCTCGACCAGCATACCGACACCGAAGCTGTTGAGAATCGCGCCGACATTCTCCAAATCTGCGGCAGTCGCGTGCGCGCCGGAGGCATACCCCGCGGCTCCGGCGCCAACGACACAGGCGATGTTCGGCATCACCCGCACGACACGCGCGCCCGGCTCGAGATGCGATTCAATGCGCGCCAGCGGAACACCCGCGGCGACCGAAACAAGAAGTTTCGTTTTGCCGAGCTTCTTGGCAAACTCACTCACTACGGGTACCACGATCTGCGGCTTGACGGCGAGAACAACGATGTCGGCAAAATCGCAGAGCTCGCGATTGTCCGGCGTCGCTTGAATGCCGATCTCTCGATTGATCGATTGCCGGAGCGAAGCGCTCACGTCGCTCGCCATGACTCTCTCTTTACTGGCAAGTCCCGATTGAATCATGCCTCGGGCGATAGCCGAACCGATTTTACCCGCGCCGATAACGCCGACTTTTCCTGTCAACACTGGTGACCTCCTGGTCAAGGATTCAATTGTGCGTCAGCATAGATCGTCGGAGCAGGAACTTCAAAGCAGTGGCAATTGGGCATTAAAAAGGCCTTCAACAAATTGCTGAAGGCCTTTTTTCGTTGCAATCTCACTTTTAATATTTCTTTCCCAAATCCTGAAGCGCCTTCAAAGCGTCCGCGTCATCCGGCGCAAGGGCGAGGATTTCCCGGTACTTCTGCTCGGCCGCTGCCGTTTTACCCAATTGCGCATACGCCTGTCCGAGAGAAAAGCGCAGATCATTTCTTCTCCGCCGCATGCGCAAGGCCTGGGCGTAAGACTCTGCGGCCTTTTCCCACAAGGCGAGTCTATAGTAGACAGCCGCCAACTCGGCTTGGATCGTCACCGAATCTTCACCCTTGGCTTTGGCCTTCTCCAGAAACACTCTGGCCTCTTGGAGCTGCTTTTTCACTTGCGCGTCGTCGCTCGTGCGCTGCGCTTTAGCCGCGATCAAGCGGCCCCAAGCCAGCAAAACCGCCGGGTGCTCGGGTTGCAGGGCGCGGGCTTGAACAAACCACTTCTCGGCCTCCTGCAGATTACCCGAATGCAGTGCTATATTGCCGAGTCCCAGATAGGGCAGCACATCTTTGTTGCCCATTTCGATGACTTTACGGTAAACCGCCTGGGCTTCGGGCAAATAAAATTCCTCGCTCATGGCCAAAACATCCGAAATATATTCGGCGCCGCTTTCGAGCGCGGCAAACGCTTCTTTAGCGCCCTCCGTGCTCTTGTCTTGCTCGAGCAAAATCTTCATTTTTAACAAATGAAATTTCGGATTCTTGGGCTCGAGTCGGATGGCTTCGTCAATTTCCTTCAACGCCCGGTTGCGGGCCACGCTCGCCTCGTACGACTGCGCCATGTAGAAGTGATGCATTGCCTGAGGAACCGGCAGCGAGTCCGGTTTGAGCCAAGGCGGCGAGTCGAGAAGGAAAGGGGTCATGATTTTACGGTTGAGCTCCGTTGTCGAGCGCCGCAGATTTTTCGGCGCGGAAAACTCTAGCTCCGCGCCGTCGTCGGTATTGATTGATGCTCCTTTGGAGAACGCGAGAAAATTTTCCCGGTTCATGCGATAAAATCCCTGGACTGCATAGACGTCCGAAAGTCCAAGATAGTCGAAATCCGACTGTAACATCTTATTATTGTCGAAGATCTTTTTGACGACAGGATAATTGAACGTCTGCTCGTTTTTGCTGCCGACCAAAAGAAAGTCGCTTTCCTTCATGCTCCATAACGATACGTGCGGAAAGACTTCGGCGAAGGTGCGAAAAACCATGCGGAAATCATCCGGCGACATGGAATAATTGTGAAACCATTGGGCGAAAATCCCGTCGTCTTTGATCTTCGATTTGATGACCTGGTAAAACTCCCGTGTGTACAAATTGGCGATGCCGGCAATCCACGGATTGGATGGCTCGGCGGTGATAACGTCGTAAAACTTTGGCGTCGCCAGAATATAATTTCTTCCGTCGGTGGGAATCACCCGCACTCTAGGGTCTTCGAGAACGCTCGAGTGACGGGAATTGCGCGCATTGCGCCAAAGTCGATCAATCGCCCCGCGGTAATCGAGATCGTCGGAGCGCTTCATGAGTTCGGCACGTGCATCGGACTCCATCACGCCTTTATAGTAAAGACGTTTTTCTTTTTCGTTGTACCATACTCTGCTCTTCGAGCTGTCGGCCGGAAAAGCAACACCCGGCGGAAGCTTGTCGAGCGTCACCGAGGCGCGGTTGAAGTACTTGCTCGCTTCGATCATCGCCGGTTCGATCTCGATGACTTCAATTGTTTTGAGGGACGGAAAGGTCGCAAGGGCTTTCGCCGACATGCCGCTCCCCAGCCCGATCGTGAGCGCCGTCTCCGCCGTAGGATGGAGTAGCATGGCGATATAGCTGGTCATCAGTTGACTGAGCGCATCACCGTAAGACCCGTCGATCTTGCCGTTGGATTTAAAGTAGATGTAATCGCTCCCCGGAATGCTGTGCACGCTGACCGTGGTGGTCAAACCCTCTCGATAAAAAAGCACATCGTCGCGTTTCATTTCTTCGATTCGCAACGAGTCGGTGGGCAATGACTCATAGCGGTCCGCATAGATGGTTACGCCGCTCGTGAGAACGTGGGGATCCCAGCGTCGGATCTTAGCCGGAACAACGAACGCCAATACCAGTACGGCCAAACCGAGACCATAGCGCGGCAGGAAAGACAGTTTCGCATCGCTTATCACCAGCCAGGCACCGATCAGAAGATTCATCACGACGGCAAAGATGATCGTATTCTGCACGCCTAGATTGGGAATGAGAATAAAGCCGCCGGCAAACGCGCCGAGAACCGCGCCGACCGTATTGGCCGCGTACGAGCTGCCCACGCCGCTGCCGACCCGAAAAAGATTCTGCGTGAACAAACGCGCCACTAGAGGAAAGGTCATGCCCAGGAGGACCGTGGGCAAGAACATGACCAGAGCCGAGAGAAAGATTTGCAAATATAAAAACACGGTGAACGTGTCGCCGAAGCCTTGCAGCAGGCGGACAAAGATCAATGGCAATTTTTCAAACAAGGGTATCGTCGCCAGCGCCGCCAAGCCGACCCAGAGCTCGATCATACCGAAGCTACTCAAGCGCGCCTCCCGGTGACCGAGAAAGCGCGCGTAGATGAAGCCGCCGAGCGCCAGTCCGACGAGAAACGTGACCAACATCGTGGAAAACGAATAAATGGAGCTGCCGATGACCAGGGTGAGAGCGCGTGTCCAAGCGTTTTCATAAACCAGCGAGGCAAAACCGGACAACGCGAACGATGTCAATAATACCCAGCGTAATAGGGGCGTGCTTTGCGCTCGGTCGGCTTGGGTCTCAGGCTCAGCGGTTGTTTCGGGAGTCGATACTGCAACCGTTTCCACCGGCGTCTTGTCGCGCAAGCGGTCGACGATCAAAATGACTGCGGCGATGAGCAAGTTGGCTCCGGCCGCGACAAAAACCGTCTTCCGCATGCCCAGCGTAGGAATCAGAAAAAATCCGGCGCCGGCGCAGCCGATCACTGCGCCGAGGGTATTGGTGGCGTAAAGATCGCCGACGCGCCGGCCGAACTGCGCAAAGCTGCGAACAAAAAACCGGCTCAGCACCGGCAAGGTCGCGCCCATCAGGAGCGTTGGGAACACCAGCAAGAAAAACGACAGAAAAAAAAGCACCAGATTAAATAGGAATGGATAGGACTCGTTCAGTCCAAAGATCGGTCCGTAAATTTTTGCAGCAATCGAAAAAATCCACGGCACCAAAAAGCCGTAAATGCCGACTCCTGCTTCCAGCATACCGTAGAGTAAAAAATCGTTTTTGCCTCGATCGGCGATCTGTCCGAACAGATAACTGCCGATAGCGAGACCGGCCATGAAAGCAGACAAGACCGTGGCAATGGCGTAAGTCGTGTTGCCGAAGATTTGGGTCAGCATGCGGGTCCACACGACCTGATAAATCAAGCCGGCCGCGCCGGAGAAAAAGAAGCAAAATAGACCGACGAGAAGCAGCCAATCTTGCCTGGAACGCTGCACGCTATCTGTCATATACTCTCCCCAAACATCCAAAAATAATCCAAGCAGTGATAGCAAGCGCCAGACAAACTGTAAAGGGACACGGCGCAGCGGCACTGTCTACGGCGGAAACGATTTCACGCGGCGCGCTCCTGGGGCGGTTCGTCCTGACGTTCGTTGACTTCGGCAAGATTGTCGTATAAGCGTAAATATCGTTTCGACGCCCCGGTTCTTGAGTTTTCTCGCCTTAATTTGTTTACCCGATTGCCTAAAAAGAAATTCATTTTTGCGGGGCAATACTTTTAGTCGAGCGGCAAAAATCAATCAATGAAGTAGCGGCTCTAGGAGGAAGCAATGGCAAACGCAAAACGAGATGGCGCAGCGCCCGAAGAAGTAAAAGATTTACGCGGCGCGATCGAATGGATGAAAAAAGAAGGCGACATCCTCATCACCGACAAAGAAGTCGACCCTGACCTCGAAATTACCGGCATTCAAAAACAATTGGACGGAGGCTGCCCGATTCTATTCACAAACGTCAAGGGCAAGCCCCATCACCGCGCAATCACCAATCTGTTCGGTGATATGAACGTGATCAATAAGATGTTCGGTTGGAAAGATCACGCCGACCGCACCAGAAAATTGGCGTACGCGATAACCCATCCCATCGCCCCGATCGTCGTCGACCAGAAAGACGCTCCGGTTCAGGAAGAAGTTTATGAAAAACCGGCTGAAGCCAACGAGTACGTGATTCCCATCCGCCACACCGATATCGAACCCGAGTTGACCGTCGGCTCGGGAAATCGGCTGATCTCGGGAGAATACTTCAACGGCGGCACGGACCTCGGCTATAACCGGATGAATTTTCGCTGGGGCAATGTCGGCACGTTTCAAATCTCGCCGGGATCGCACATGTGGCAAGTGGTGAGCAAATATTACAAAGACAATAAAATGGTGCCCATCACAATGAACTTCGGCCTGCCTCCCGCAGGTTCATTGCTCGCTGGCGCAGGCTTCGATTATGTGATTCTGCCGCAAGGCTGCGATGAAGTCGGTATTGCCGGCGCGGTGCAAGGCGCGCCGATGCGTTTGGTAAAAGCGCGCACGGTGGACGCCATGGCTCTCGCCGATGCCGAGGTTGTTTTGGAAGGGTATGTCAATCCTCGTGACCGCCGCTTTGAAACGGCGGAATCGGAGAAAGCGGGCGTTCAAGGCCGCTTTCATTTCCATCCTGAGTGGGCCGGCTACATGGGCAAAGCCTATAAAGCGCCGACTTTTCACGTCACCGCGGTGACCACGCGCAGGCGCGAAAGCAAACCAATCATCTTCCCGCTCGGCGTTCATACGCTGGACGATCACAACATCGACACGACCGTGCGCGAAGCCGCGATGTTCGAGCTCTGCGAAAGAATGCAGCCGGGCCTGATCATGGACGTCAATATTCCTTACTGCATGACCGATTGGGGCGGCGCCATCATCCAAGTCAAGAAACGCAACCGTATTGAAGAAGGCTGGCAGCGTAACTTCATGGCCGCCATCCTCGCGACGTCGCAAGGTTCGCGCCTGGTCATCGCGGTCAGCGAAGATACCGATCCGTACGACATGGATGACATTATTTGGAACCTTACCACTCGCGTCAATCCAAAAACGGATATCATCAATCCGCTTCCAGGCGGTCGCGGCCAAACCTTCATGCCGGCCGAGCGCATGACCGCCGGCGAGCGAGAGTGGACCGCATCGAATACCAATTTCGAGGGCGGCATGGGCATCGACGCCACGGTCCCGTTCGGTTATGAAAGCGACTTCATGCGGCCGGTTTATCCTGTGGAGAGAATCGATCTCAAAAAATGGTTTACGGATAAAGATATTCAAAACGCCAAGCGCCGTATGCACGGTTGGGTGCTGTCTTTGGCACGCACCGGAAGATAAAATTCTTACAAAACTGTTTCAACAAAAGGCAGGGATCCGATCCCTGCCTTTTGTTTTTCAAGGCCTCGAATTTACGATCGGCTATTATTGTCGGGAAAACAGCCGCGAAGTTTTCTTTGATTGCCTTGCCTGCATAAAAATATACCAGGACTGACTCCAAGCACATTTCATCAAAAAAGTCCGCATCAATTTTATTGACTTCCTCGGCTCGGTTTGGTAACTACGAAGGAACTTCCTAAGCTCCCAGCACCGCTCTAGCTTTCAAATTTCATCACTAAAGGAAAAGTATGGAGAAACGTACTAAAAAGACGCTCACTCGTACTTTAGGCTGCGGCAGGGCGTGCGCCAAAGCGGCTCTCGCTTTTGCTCTAATTGGTCCGGCTTTCAGCCTTTCCCTGTTGCGGCCGCAACAAAATACCGGCGTTACTGTTCGCGCCGCCGAAATAAGTCCCGTTGTGGAGCGGGTCAGGCCGCGTGAACTCGTCAAAATAAACGCCATCCTCAGATCACATCGCCCCGACATTTCAGAATCAGAAAGCTGGGAGTTGTCCGAAGTCATCCTCGAAGAGAGTACGAAGCGTCACATCGATCCGTTATTAGTGATGGCCCTGATTAAGATTGAAAGCGGATTCAAATACCAGGCGGTATCGCCGATGGGCGCACGCGGCATTATGCAAATCATGCCGGACACGGGAAAATTTCTCGCCGAAGCGCTCGCTGGAGAATTTGGCTTCCACCCAGCCCAGTTCACGCCGGAGTCACTTGACGATCCGGTGCTGAACCTCCGGCTGGGCATTTATTACCTCCATGATCTTAAAAAGCAATTTCAGCAGCTGAATCTTGCTTTGATCGCCTACAACTCCGGCCCGGGAGACACACAGAACCGTCTTCAAAATAATCTCGATCTCGCCGATGAGTATGCGAGTCTCGTGCTGAACGCTTATCAGCGTTACAAAAAAATCAAGCACCCGGCATTTTGATTAGGACTGTCCGCACTATTTCCCTGAAAACTGGACGTGTCCCAACCCCATCCGAGCACGCGCAGGACGGCGATCGCCGTGTCGTTGAAAACCGTGCCACTTGCGTTCGCTCCGCTGAGACCATAAATTCACAGCAAGAATAATGAACGCAGCGCGAGAAATTCTAGTGACGAAACAGACTTGGACCGAGATTTCGCGACACTCCGAGGAGACGTTTCCCGACGAGTGTTGCGGCCTGGTGCTGTCCAACGGGACGACGGACCACGCGCGGCGCATGGAAAACATTCAGAACAAGCTTCATGCGCTCGATCCTTTGACATATCCGCGCACCGCGTCCATCGCGTACGCCATGGATCTCAGGGAACTGGAAACCGTGCTCGATGAAGCCGGTAGAACGGGCGCCAAGCTCAAGGCCTTCTACCATTCCCATCCCGATCACGAAGCTTATTTCTCTGCGGAAGACAAAGCCTTTGCCACTCCATTCGGTGAACCCACCTTTCCCGCCGCGGCGCAGATCGTTGTTTCGGTTTACGACCGCGCCGTTAAAACAATCAAAGCGTTTGCCTGGTCCGAAGAAGCGAAAGACTTTGTTGAGCTGCCGCTTCGAATAATTTGATTCCATGATGGAGCCGCGCCATAAGACGGTCGATTCACGCGGGCTTGCAATTCACTATCTCGAATGGGGCGAACCAGCGGGCGAGCCGATCGTTTTGGTGCACGGCTTTCTTGATCAAGCCCACAGCTGGAAGTTTTTTGTCGCGGAACTTATTGCGCAAACGCTCCGGCCGCTTTGGATCATCGCTCCTGATTGCCGCGGCCATGGCGATAGCGGTTGGGTCGGTGATGGCGGTTATTATCATTTCCCCGATTATGTGTTCGATCTCGATTGCGTCATTCGAAGCGTTGGCACCACACGGTTTCATCTCGTGGGTCATTCCATGGGCGGAACTATATCGTTTCTCTACGCCGGTGCGTTCCCCGAGCGGTTAGCCAACCTTGTGTTAATCGAAGGGGTCGGTCCTTTGGGCATGGAGTTTGCCGATGCGCCGCTCAGAATGGCCGGCTGGATCGGCGAATTGCATGACCGCGGGCGTAATCACTTTCGCGAGTACACCAGCATCGAGGCTGGCGCGAATCAGTTGCAACAAACCAATCCGCGCTTGCGCAAAGAATTCGCGGTCGATCTGGCTCGCGCCGGCATGAGACAAAACGACAAGGGCAAATGGATATGGAAATTTGATCCGTTGCATCGCACCGCCGCACCTCAACCTTTCTACACTGCGCAAGCTCTCGAGTTTTTTCGCCGGATCGAATGCCCCGTGCTGATCGTCGACGGTCACGAAAGCCGCCAGAACCGGCGCACCGACAAACAAGAGCGCTACGATGCAATCCGACATTACCGGATGGCGAGGATCGCCCGCGCGGGCCACATGGTGCATCAGGATAATCCGGAAGAGTTGGCGAAAACTGTCGCGAATTTTCTGGAACTGCAATGATTTTCCGCTTTCAACTTACCCCAGCCGCATCGGCATCAACGTCCGAAAATTTTTCAACGGCGCGCCCCGCAAGACCTTGACTATCGAAGTCGATTTCGGTGATTATGTCCTGGTGATGATAGCGATCAAAAGATCGCTCGACACCGATTTAAAGGAACATAACATTCAAGGACAGGTTGTGAGTAAAAGTAATTCCTCACGTAGGCGTAGCGGGCTTGAAAATAACCTTACGCGACGTCCACAACGGCGAATCGAGCCCAAGCGGAACCCTTCAGCGCGTGTGGAGCCGTCGAATCAGGATGTGGACCTGACGCTGAAACACTTCAATCGGCGCATTGAGGCATCGGTCGCTTTGAGAGACGGGAAGAGGCTTTATCTAAAGGTCGGTGATGAAGTCAATCATCTGCGTTATGAGGAGTGGGGCATGGGTGTGGTCATGGAAATCATGACATCATCCGTTCCCGGCGGCACCTGTTTGGCTCGAGTGCGCTTCCAGGACGGCCAGCTCCGCTGCTTCAATAACGATCTCGACAACGAAGCTTGTTGCTATTATTTCGGCGTCCGCCGGTACTGGAATCCGACACACGGCGTGGATGCCATACGGTCTAAATTATTCTTCGGGGGATAAGCACCATGCGTAAAATCCCGGTCTTTCTTTTTGCCGCGCTCGTCTCGACCCTCACCGCCTTCTCCCCTGCTCCTGTAAAAGCGCAGGAGCCTGTGGAGACTGCCGGCGTCGCAGTGGGCGTCACCGCGGGTAATATGTGGTTTCTGCCGATCAAGGCAATTTCGGTGACAGTCGGAGCATTGAGCGGTGCGCTATCTTATGTCGTTACCGGCGGCAACTTGGAGCTGACGCGGCAGATTTGGCAGGATACGTCCGAGCCGCCATACCTGATTACCCCGGAACTCGCTAGCAAATCCGTCGGCTATCGCCCCGAACTCTACGAGACAAATGACAACGGCATGCGACCTGACTCAACGGCAGGCCGCATGCCGCGTGACTGAGTAACCGCCCAAATCACTTAGGCTAAATTCTCTTTAAAAAATTTCGTCGTGCGCGCCCAGGCATCCTTCGCGGCATCGGGATTGTATCGATCCGCATTGGTGTTGTTATTGAAGGCATGCTTGGCGCCCGGATAGACCTTCACATCGAAGCTCTTGGCAGCTTTCGCCATGGCCGCTTTCAATGGCTCTACACCGGGCATGATGTTCGGGTCGTCTTGCGCATAGTTTCCCATCACCTTGCAAGAAATATTAGCCACGGAATCCAGCGGATCCGGATTTCGGCCGTAGTAGACCACCGCGGCATTAAGATCTTTGGACTTAGTCGCGAAGTTTAACGACTGGCCGCCGCCCCAGCAGTAGCCGACGACGCCGAACTTGCCGTTCACATAATTTTGCTTTTTCATGTAGGACACGGCTGCGTTCAAATCCTCCGCCACCATAGTGCCGTTGACTTTCTGAATCTCTTTGGTGGCTTCATCACTGCCATTCCATTTGTCGCTGCCTCCGATGCGGCTCATGCAATCCACCGCGACGGCGGCAAATCCGTCTTTTGCGAAACGGCGCGCGACATCTTTGATATGTCCGACCAAACCCCGGTTCTCATGAATGACCACAACAGTACCGAGATTCTTGCCGTCTTTCGGACGAGAAACATAAGCGTTCACGTTTCCGGCGGGGCCGGCAAACTGAACCATCTCCGAAGTCAGGCTGGCATCGTTCGGATCGACGATATTTTCTATGGTTTGCGCCATTGATCGAAACCTCCTTGGTTTTTTCTGATGACCCAGCTATAGCGAAAAACAATTTTCAAATCTAGCCCTTTTTCCGTTCCAGGGACCATAAAACCACCAGCGGCGCCCCGGGGCGCCGCTGGTTGGAACAAAGACAAATTTATAACGGAGAGAATTAGGTCGACGCAGTATTCGAGGCAGGCGAGCTCTTGTCCCCGCCCGTCTTGGATGCGCTGTCGCTTTTCTTGGATTCGCTTTTGGTTTCCGTGGAGGCTGTGGAGGGGCTTTCGCTCTTACCGTCGGTTTTTCCTTTGCGCGCATAGTCCGTGATGTACCAGCCGGTGCCCTTAAGCTGAAAGGACGTATTGGAGATCAGCTTTCGAACCTTACCCTTGCAGGTGGGACATTTGGCCAACGGCTTATCGGTTATCTTTTGGGTCGTCTCAAACGTGCCGCATTTTTGGCATTGGTATTCGTAAATAGGCATGAAAAGAATCCTTGACTGCGCGATATCTCTTAGACGTTAACCACTGACCTCTCGGATGTCAATCACTCGGCAAACTCGTCGATGTCTCACACGCTCGCGTTACGGTCCGTGCCGTCCGCTTTAATGTGCGGCCCACCGAAAGCCTCGGAGCGATTGCCGAACAGCACCAACGGCTCCGTTCCGGTGTTGGTGATCTGGTAATAATCTTTTGCGTTTAGAAACAGCGCCTCGTTTTTCTGAATCGGCCGTTCTTCGCCTTTCAGGCCTTTGACCACGCCGCTGCCGGACAGAACGAGAAAAGTCTCCGGGCTGGCGTGATAATGCATGTCGGTGCCATCCCCCGGAACGAAATATAGCATCCACGATCGAAAATTATCCGTGCCGAAAAGATCAATTTTCCGCTTCGCCGTTTTCATCAAATCTTCCAGATTGGCAACATCCATGTTAAATCCTCCTTGCGATATTTTTCGATTCTAGCCCAGGATGCTCACGCTGAGCAAGCGCACAAAGAATATGCCTTGACAGCTAATAAGGCGTGCAATAAGTGGTGCAAGGGTTCCGCCATGGCGGGCTGAAACAGATCGCAGGAGGCGTAATGCTCAAATTCAACGAGAAACAGGCCAAGGAATTCGTCGCCGAGTTAGCGGCAAAATGCGACCGGCGCTGGCAGGAAACGGTAGACAGGACCCGCTTCATGAACGAATTACGCGAGGGCAAACTCAAAAAGGAAACTATCCAGCTTTTCTATAAAAATTGGGGATCCTTTGTGCCGGTAATCAACTCGATTTACACTTCCACATTCTATCGTCACCTTTGGTTTTTCGTGAAGAACGTCGATTTGATGGAAGTCTACACGCAGAAGGTACTCGATGAATTCGGACATCCCTGCCCGCCGGGCCATATTCAAATCCTTATGAGCACCGGAAAAGCACTGGGATTAAGCAAGGAAGAAGTGTTGCTTTCACCGATGCTTCCGGAATGCCGCGCGCTGCCTGACTTTCATCGAACCCTGATCAACGATGGTCAAATTCAGGAGTATTGGTTCTCGGTTCTCTGGGAGCATCCATTCGGCAATTCTTGTTTGGACTTTTTCAACGCGCTTACCATGCACTATGGTCTCTCGACCGTCGATGCCAGTTATTTTTCCAAGCACCACGAAGCGGACACGATGGACCACTTGGACCGCAAAGCGCATGGCGCCGTCACGCAAGAGGTTTTGGTTCGGCTACTTCAGGAGGGTATCCACGAGCGGCCCGGTTATTCGGCCGAATACTGCGCGGTCACGCCGGCTGATTTGAACAAAATGTTCATGGACGGTTGCTATAATGCCACGCACTAGCCGGAAACGGCTACGCCGGTTCCGGCTATCTCAGATTTCAGATCTCAAACGTCAGATTGAGATCCGAGTTGTGAGATCTGAAATTTGAAATCTGAGATTCCGCGCGAAGCGAGGATAAAATGTCATTGGAAGAATTAAACCAGGCACTCAAAGAGCAAAACCTGATCGGTTACTGGACGATTCCAAACACCAGCACGGGCTTCCGCGAGCCGGAGCCGAACTTCAGACCATTTCTTTGGAAATGGCGGGAGATTCGCGCCGCTCTTGATCGGGCTGCTCAGTTCATCCGCCCGGAAGAATCTTTTCGCCGATTTATCGGCTACCAGCACCCGGAATTGAAATTAGGCACGGCGCACACGCTGCTAATGGGCGCGCAAATGGTCCGTCCGGGCGAGTTCGCGCCCGCGCACCGCCATACGATGGGCGCGATCCGTTTCGTTGTCGAAGGACATGGCGCTGCAACGATCGTCGAAGCCGAACCGCTGCCGATGGAACCTGGGGACTTGATCACTACGCCGAGCTGGTGCTGGCACGATCACGTGAATAGCGGCGATACCCCGATCATTTGGCTCGATGGCGCCGACGGCCCGATGTTGCATTACTATCAGGCGGGTTTCGCCAATCCGTTTCATTACCCTCAGCAGGCCATAACCAAGCCCGTCGGTTGGTCGCAAAAAGCCTGCAGTGTTTTGCGCCCGCAATCGCTACCGATTTCGACGTCGGAAACCTACCGGCCGCCTTATCGTTACTCCTGGAAGGACACGGAGAAGGCTTTTCAGTCGATCGCCGAAGCTCCAGGCGATCCTTATGACGGAATCTTGCTGCGCTATTCAGATCCGCTCAGCGGCGGCTCAACATTGCCGACGATGAATTGCGAAATACAAATGTATCGCCCTGGCGAAAAAGGCCGCCCGCACCGTCACACTTATACCGTCGTGTATCACGCCTTCCGCGGCTCCGGCACGACCTGGATCGGCGATCAGAAATTCGATTGGGAACAAGGGGACTCGTTCGTCGTGCCGCTTTGGAACTGGCACGCCCATGAAAACAATTCGCGCGAGCCGGCGATTCTCTTTTCCATCAACGATCGGCCGGCCATTGAGGCCCTGGGCTTCTTCCGGGAAGAGACACGGGGGTGAGAGGTTTCAGGTGCCAGGTTTCGGGTTTCAGTTTCCCCGCTTCCCCGAAACCTGAACACTGAAACCTGAAACCTGGAATCCAAAACCTGAAACCTCGAACCATAAACGCATTCGAAAGTATGGCATTTAGCGATCTACGAACCTTCATCGACGCCGCCGACCGCATCGGCGAGATGAAGAAGATCGACGGCGCGCATTGGAATCTTGAAATCGGCTGCTTAACTGAATTGATGGCCGAGCAGGAAGGGCCTTTACTTCTTTTCGACAACGTTGTCGATTATCCAACGGGCTTTCGCGTCGCCACTAATGTGCTCGCCACCGCCCGTCGGTTCGCGCTCGCTCTGGGCCTGCCGACCGACGCGCCGAAGCTGGAAATTCTCAAAACCTGGCGCAACAAAATCCGAGATCTCAAACCGTTCGCGCCTGTGGAGGTGCCGTTCGGCCCGATCAACGAAAATATCCTTGAAGGCGATCGTATCGATCTAGGCATCTTCCCCACTCCCAAGTGGCACGAGCACGACGGCGGCCGCTATATTGGCACGGGTGACATGGTGATCACCAAGGATCCCGACAGCGGCTGGATAAACGTCGGTACCTACCGTTCCTGCATCGTCGGCAAGGATCGCGTCACGCTCTGGATCATCGAACACAAACACGGCAAGCAGATCGCACGGAAATATTGGCAAACCGGCCGCACTTGCCCCATCGCCATCGTGCTCGGCTGCGAGCCGGCCACCTGGATGGCGGCGCCATCCGCCGCCAAGGCCGGTGTGAGCGAATACGAATACGCGGGCGCGCTGCGCGGCGCGCCACTGGAAGTGATCCGCGCGCCGTTTACCGGCTTGCCGATTCCGGCAACTTCGGAGATCGTTATCGAGGGCGAGATGCCATCGCCGGAAGAGGAGTCGCACGCCGAAGGCCCGTTCGGCGAGTGGCCGGGATATTATACCCACAGCGGCCGAGAATGCGTCGTGCGCGTAAAGCGCGTACTTCATCGCAACCAACCCATCCTGCTCGGCAATCCGCCGCTCCTGCCGATCACCGAGCGTTACGGCATTCCGCTCTACGCGGCGCGCATCTGGGATCATCTGGAGCAATCCGGCATTGGCGATATTCAGGGCGTCTGGTGCCACTGCCACACGTTGATGGTCGTGGTTTCGCTCAGACAGCGGCACGCCGGCCAAGCGCTGCAGGCGCTCACGGCGGTCGCCGGCATGCAGACGGGTGCGAGCATGTACCGATACTATATCGCCGTCGACGAGGACATCGATCCGGTGGATTTGAAGCAGGTCATCTGGGCCATGTGCGCGCGCGTTGATCCGGCGGAGTCGGTGCAGATTCTGAAATCGTGGACGAGCGATCTGGATCCGCGATTGCCGCCGGAGAAACGGGAGAAAGGCGATTTCATCATGAGCCGCATGCTGATCGACGCCTGCAAGCCGTTTCCCTGGCGCGATCGCTTCGCCATCGCCAACAAGTTCAGCGCCGAGAAGCGCGACGAGATCTGGCAGAAATGGGCCGCGAGACTCCACCTCAAGTAAGTTCATCGTTGACGACTGCAAAGAGTTCGCATAAGGACTGGGCTGACAAACGAGGAGGACACACATGGACAAAGTCAATTTTCCCTACCGGTCCGATAGCCACTTGCCGTTTCTCCACGTCGTGCATGATTCCGGCTCATGGGCGAAGCACGGCCTGGACGTGAACTACGATTATGAAATTACTTCGGAGGATTCTCACAAAAATGTCGCCGACGGTAGCGTCGAATTCGTCGGCGGCAATCATCTTTCGCCGTACATCCGCCGGCCCGCCGGCGACAAATGGGTTTACCTCGGTCAGACGGTCAGCTTGTTGAATCACCGGCTGGTCGTGCGCGCCGACTCCGGCATCAACAAGGTTTCGGATCTCAAAGGCAAAAAGGTCGCGACCAAGGGCAAGCATCCGGGCTTGAACACCTGGCTTTTCATCAAACAAGCCGGTCTGCTCAACGATTGCGCGGTCGAAAAAGCCAAGGGAAAATTTCACTGGGAAGCGGTGCGCGACGGCGAAGCCGATGCGGCTTTCGTCACCCCGCCGGCGGATATTCTCTCCAAACGGGCCGGCCTAAAAGTTATCCAAGTGCCGTTTTTGCCGATGGTGTGGTTCACCACCGTTTCGAGCGGCCTACCGTTCGTCGAGAAACACTCCGACATCGTTGACAAAATGCTCCGGGGTATTTGCGAAGGCATCGCCTATTTCAAAACCCACCGAACCGAATCGATCAAGATCATCAAAGAAAAATACAAAGCCGAAGGCGATCTCGATGACGAGACGGCAACCCATCTGTATGAAGATTTGAAAACGATTTTGCAGGCCAAGCCCTATGCAACGATTCCGGCGATCAGCAATGTTTATGAAATCTCGATCGAGCAGGATAAAGCCGCCGAGAAAACCGACCCCATGGCGCTCTGGGATTTTCACTATCTGAGGCGCATCGACGACAGCGGCTTTATTAATAATCTTTATAGAACTTAGGACAAGTCTGCGTCTCGAGTGTTTAGTCTTGAAACGCTCAACCCAGGACGCGAGCATACAATGATCTCGATAACACCCGCGCTTGGCGTCAAGCTGAGTTCGGCGGACGCCAAAGCCTACATCGACGTGGTTAATCAAAAGGTGGTTCAGCGCTGGAAGGAGCGCGTCACGCAGGGACCGTTCATGAGCAAGTTTCTCGAAGGCAGCTTGCCGCTCTCCGCAATCAAGCTCTTCTTCAAAAACTGGGGTAACTTCACCGTCGAGATCAATACTCTGGTCTCAGTCTCGTACCACAAGCATATCGGTTTCTTTAAGCGGCATCCCGACCTCATGGGACCGCTCGGCTCAAAGATTGCCGATGAATTTATTCATCCAAAGCCCCCCGGCCATGTGCTGGTGATGCTTCAGACCGCGGAGGCCCTGGGACTTACAAAGGAGCAAGTACTGCGCGAGCCGATGCTGCCGGAGTGCCGCGCCATTCTTGATTTCAAACGTCAGCTCATGTGGGAAGGAACCGTCGCGGAGTGGTGGTTCTCCATGCTCACCGAAGAGCCCATCGGTCACTGGTCGGCGATGTGGTTCAAAGCTTTGACGGAAAAATACGGCTTCACTAGTCAACAAGCGGTTTATTTTTCGACCCACGAAGAAGCCGATTTGAAAGAACACGAAGACGGCGTCATGGGCCACGGCAGTTTCAATAAGCTCGTCATGCAGCGCATCCTCGAAGACGGCTACGCCGATACCCGGGAAGGCTATAACTTGGAATATTGCGCCATCGCCGCCGTCGACCTCTACGGCGTTATGCACCGGGCGGCGGTCGAACTGGCAGTGTAATAATTGTAGGGGCGCAATGAATTGCGCCCGCATTGATCAATCAACAAGGATAACGTATGACCCTAGCCAATCACGACCTGCGCGCCTGGTTAAACGAAGTCGAAAAGATCGGCCAGCTGCGCCGCATCTCGGGAATTCCCTGGGATAAAGATATGGGCGGGCTTGTTGAAATGATTCTCGAGCGCAACAAGCACGCGCCTGCGCTGCTCTTTGAAAATATTCCCGGCTCTCGTCAGGACATGCAGATTCTCTGCAGCCAGATCGATGGTATCGAGCGGCTCGCTTTGGCGATGGGCACCGACCCCAAAATCGGCATCACGGACTTCATCCAGTCCTGGCGGCGCAAGGTTAGAAATTTTCAGCCGGTCGAGCCGGAATATGTAAAAGACGCGCCGATCTTTGAGAACCGGATCGAGAACAATATCGATCTCGAAGCTTTTCCTATCCCGCGCTGGCATGAGCTTGACGGCGGCCGCTATATCGGCACCGACGATCTCGTGATCACCCGCGACCCGGACGAAGGTTGGGTGAACGCAGGAACTTATCGCGTCATGCTGCAAGGAAAAGACGCCCTTGCGCTCTACATCTCGCCCGGAAAACATGGCGGCCTGCATCGCCAAAAATATTTCGATATGGGCAAGCCTTGTCCCGTGGTAATGTCATTTGGCCATCACCCGTTGCTCTTTATTGCCGGCTGCACCGATGTGCCGGTCAAGATGAGCGAGTTCGCCTACGCCGGCGGCGTGCTCAACGAACCGATTCAGCTCGTGCGCGGGCCGCACACGGGGCTGCCGATTCCCGCCTACTCCGAGATCGCCATCGAAGGCGAGCTCCGCCCCGGCGACAATTTACCCGAAGGCCCATTCGGCGAATGGCCCGGCTACTATGCCAGCGATACCAGGCCCGAGCCGGTCGTGCGCATCAAAGCTCTCTATCATCGCAACAATCCCATCTTGTGCGGCGAGCCGCCGCTGCGGCCGTCCGCGAATCAGGGGTTTCACCGCTCGATTCAGCGCTCGGCACTGATATGGAATGCGCTCGAAGACGCCGGCGTGCCGGATGTGAAAGGCGTGTGGCTCCATCCATCGGGCTATCGCTTCTTTTCGATCATCAAGATCACGCAGCGTTATCCTGGGCACGCCAAGCAAGCGGCGCTGATTGCCGGCCAATGCCGACCCGGCGCCTATCTCGGCCGTTACATTGTCGTCGTGGACGACGACATCGATATTTATAATCCCGATGACGTCATCTGGGCGATGTCAACCCGCTCCGAACCGGAGAACATCGATGTCCTTCGCCGCTGCTGGAGCGGCCCGCTCGACCCGGCGATTCCTCGGGAGCGCAAGGGTTTCAACTCGCGCGCGATCATCGACGCAACCAAACCGTATGAGTGGCGCGACAGGTTTCCAGCCGTCAACGCAGTGAGCGATCAGTTGAAAGCCGATCTCGACAAAAAATATGCTGCGCTGCTCAAGGAGATCACGGGAAGCGCACACTGACTAAAGCTCAGCAGCATGGATCAAACAGAAAATAAACCGAAGGAGCCTACGTGAAACGTTATATCGTTATTTTCTTATCGATCTTATCTTCGACCTGCACATGGCGCAGTGCCGGCGCACAGGCGCCAAACTTTATGGTGCTGGGCTACAGCGGCTCGGGCATCAGTACCGATCTCCGCCGCGTCATGGATATCGAAAAAATCTGGGAGAAACACGGGCTCAATATCAAATCGGTTTATTTCAATAGCGGCAGCGTGCTGACTCAAGCTATGGTCGGCGGCAATATCGCGCTTTCCGATTCGGGCGTACCTGAAATGCTTGCCCTGCCGGTCTCGGGCATTCTCGAGACCAAAGTGATCACCGTCAACATCAATCGCCTCGAACATATTTTCGTCACCCGGAAAAATGTATCCAAATCGGACGATCTCAAAGGCAAGCGCATCGCCGTGAGCCGCTTCGGCTCCGCTTCGGATTTGACGACGCGGATGGTGTTGCGTTCTTGGAAGCTCGATCCTGAAAAAGACGTGGTGCTGCTGCAATCCGGCAACACGCCCACACGCATGACCGCGCTGATCGCCGGTCATGTTGACGGCGCTCTGGTGAGCCCGGAGAGCCTGCACAAAGTTCTAGCGAGTGGCTGTTGCCGGGCGCTCGCCGATCTGTCCGAGCTGCCTCTCGACTTCGCCCGCTTTGGCGTCACTGTGCCTGCGTCCTTGATCCGCAATCAGCGCGACACCGTGCGTCGCATTGTGATGGCCTATGTCGAGGGTATTCATGAATTTAAGACGAAACCCAAATTGGTCTATTCAGTTCTTGCGGAAGAGGGAGTCAAAGACCCGGCACTCGCCAAGCAAATTTACGATCGCTTGAGCTTCGGCATGCGCGAGTATCCGATCCCGGAGGTCAACGGCATTCAGAACGCCATCGACGCTCTCGGCCACCCTAACGCGCGCAATGTAAAACCGGCCGCCGTGATGGACACCAGCATCTTAGAGGAAGTAAAAAAGTCGGGGTTTATCGATAAACTCTACGGCCGGGCACCGAAGAATGAAAAATAAAAAATCACGATTTGAAGCCTGCTACCGTTGTCCGCCAGCCGTCCTCATTCTCACCGGAAATAATTGGGAAATAGTAGCTCACGCGATCCAATAACCCAGTATATTTGCGCAAAATTTTTTCCGGCAATTCGCTCCAGGCGCCACGCAAAGCGAGCCGGTCAAGCATCTCGTCGGTGATGAGCGTAGGCATCTCGTTCCATCGTCCCGCGGCGGCGGCGGATTTGAGTTGATCCGCAACATCGCCCCAGCCTTCGAGCTCGAACACCGGGCGGTATGGCGGCGTGCTGGCGTAAAAAGAAATCTGCTGGCGCACCTCGGCTCCGTACCGCGCGGCTTCTTTTGGATCGTCGGTCGGAATGACGAAGATGCTGCTCGAAAGCTCGATATCGCGGCGCCGGCGGCCCGCCTTAGCGAGCCCCTGCTCTATGTTAGGCAATACGACTTCTCTTAAATAGCGTTCCGTGTGCAGCGGATGGACGTGAAAGCCTTCGCACAACTCGCCGCCGAGCCGGCACATGCGCGAGTTCACACCGGCGATGAAAATCGGAATGCGATGAAACTCATGCGGCGCCGGACTGAAGAATGGCGTCATCAAGGTGAGCTTGAAATATTCTCCCTGAAAGTTCAGCCGGCTTTGATTTTGCCAACAGTTCCAAATCGCTCGGACCGCGAGAATGACCTCGCGCATCTTCTCCACCGGATTGTCCCATCTGACGCCGAAGCGCCGCTCGTTGTGGCCTTTCACTTGCGTGCCGAGCCCGAGAATAAATCGGCCTTTGGAAAAACGCGCCAGGTCCCAACTGATATGCGCGAGAATGGTCGGACTGCGTGCAAACGCCACGGCGATGCTCGTGCCCAAACTTAAACGGCTGCTATGCTCCGTCGCGAGCACCAGCGGCAGGAACGGCTCGTGGGCGGTTTCAAACGTCCAGATACCATCAAACCCCGTCTGATCGGCGAACCGGGCCAGCGCCGGCATTTGGCTGAGGTCGTGAACCAGCAAGCTCGCGTCAAATTTCATCATCAATCTTACACGCAATCGCATTGGAGCGATTACGGCGGTGATGGCGCGCACGAAATAACGCTCATCGGTGTCAGGGAATAACTACCTCACCAACACTCCCTAGCAGAATTTCAAGAAAATACCCAAACCTGCGCCACTACAACGCAAGACCGCAGCAATCGTTAGCCGGGTTGCTTGACAATCCACGCACATCACACATAAAAGAACCCACATGAAAAATTCCCGGTATTGCCGGTATGTGATATTCGCTTGTTTGCTTTCTCTGATCTTGATTGCGCCGGTTACGATCCGCGCGCAAGAAAAGCCCGCATCCGATAAGGTGCGCATTGCGGTAGCTACGAGCTCTTTGGCGTTCCTGGTGCCATTCGTTTCCAAAGATCGAGGCCTTTATGCCAAGCACGGCACCGAAGTCGAAATCATCCAAATGCGGCCGAATGTTGCGATGGCGGCTTTGATCAGCGGCGATATCCAGTATGTCGAGCTGATCGGCTCGATTATTCGCGGCGCCGCGAAAGGGCTTCCAGTCCGCGCGATTTCCACCGGCATCAAGGCGCCTTTCTTCAGCTTCGTCGCGCAGAATAAATACAAAAGCATGAAGGACTTGAAGGGGGCAATCATCGGCATTACCTCGATCGGCGGAACCAATCACGTGAGCACGCGCATCACGCTGCGGCAGTTCGGCCTGGATCCGGAAAAAGACGTTAAGCTGCTCGCCATCGGCGACGAGAAGCTCATGTACGACGCCTTCAAAATCGGACGCATAGACGCAATCGTGGTCGCGCCGCCGTTTTCCGTGCAACTCAAACGCGAAGGTTTTCCTCTGCTCGCCCACACCGCCGAGTACGTCACGATCCCGTTCTCCGGCCTCGGCACGACGATCGAGAGAATTAAATCGAACCGGGCGCAAATAAAAAGACTCTTGAAAGCCGAGATCGAAGCGCTGCGCTATATTCAAGGAAACGCCGCGGGAACAACGGAAGTCATTCGCAAGCGCTTCAACATGGACGAGAAACTCGCCCGCGAATCCTACGATGTCGTGGTCAACGCTTTCAGCCGCGATGGCCGCGTGCCGTTGGAAGGAGTCGATATCTTGCTGCAGATCGAAAAAGACGCGAAGCAGATCCCGCCGACGGTCACGCCACAAATGGTCGTCGAACAATCGCTAGTGGAAGAGGCACTGAAGGAGTTGGGAGGGTGATAAGAAGATAGTGCTTGGGCCCTGCCCTATTTTGCGTACTTTGCGTTCTCTGCGGTCAATTTCTTCGTCTTTTGAATACGCTAAGCTCCCGGCTTAAAGCTTCTTGACGCGCACGCGCTGTTGCATCCGCTTCTCGCCGGTTTGGTAATGTTCGCCTTTGACCGCAAGCTCAGCCTCAGATTCATCCTCTTCCGACCACAAGCCCAAATTATAGCCAAACCAGGGATCCTGCGGTTTGAGCTTCGGCAGCTCCAATCGTGCCCA
>Ga0210076_1000050_pt1 | contig 24660 bp, 25 predicted proteins | sample MayberryNW_Catta_3_FD_184876 | JGI IMG/M metagenome (GOLD analysis project Ga0210076, IMG submission 184876) | Wetland microbial communities from San Francisco Bay, California, USA, that impact long-term carbon sequestration -... | ecosystem: Environmental > Aquatic > Marine > Wetlands ... | reverse complement strand
CTTTATGAAACAAGGTCTTATGGATTTGATGCTTACCTGCGATATCAATTTGGAAATCGTGTGCTTAATGTGCTCCATTCTCTGAGAACTCCTGCACTCGATTCTTACGAAAAGAAGGCCTCTAAAAAAGACATGGAACAAGAAAGATTCCACGATTACTGTGCAGTTTTGGCACACGCAGATTACGACCTCAAGTGTATCAAGCTTTTCGATAGGGTGAACAATATGAAATTCATAGCGTATACAGCTTCAACGAATAAGAAACCAGTAGTCTATATGAAGATAAAAAGATATCTTTTGGAGGCAGAGGACTTTTATTTAGCCTATACAATACTAGAGCCAAGAATGCCAGAGCTATACAAGCTATTGAGAGGTCTATACGAGCAATTGCGTTCGTACTATCTTGAAGAAACCTTGAGCCTACCTCAAGCTCAGTAGAAATGTAAGTATATTCACAAGATTCTTGATTTCTATTGAGCCCAAAGTATCAAAACCAATGTTGATCTTTTAACTGTTAGAAAATAGTTGTGACCCTGTCCAAAAGCCATTTAAAGGGTATCTATGGGTAGGTATGACTGCATGCCAGTACGACCATTGAATGTAGGAGTAATAGTGAAATTAGAGCCTGACTTTAGCGAAGGAAATGTAAGCTACAATCCTGACGGCACTCTTAACAGGGCAGAAACCAAAAATATACTCGGCCCACATAGCGCAGCAGCCACACTGGCCGCCTTTTATTGTAAGGTAAAATATGGCGCAAAAGTGGCGATTGGCACGATGGGACCGCCCATCGCTAATCAAGCTTTGAGACAAGCTCAACTTATCTCCAATGCAGATGAATTGTATCTGTATAGTGATAGGATATTTGCAGGTGCGGATACCTTAGCAACCGCAGAAGTGCTTAGACTAGGCGTATCACGTATGAACAATGGTTTGGGGGCCGATATTGTTATATCTGGTCATAGAGCATCCGACGGCGAAACTGGCCAGACAGGTCCGCAAACTGCATGGAAATTGGGCTACCCTTTCATAGGAAATGTTATCGACTTTCATATCGATCAAGAGGGTAAGAGTATATATGCTAAAAGATTTATCTCGTTATACGGCTTTTATGATGTGATAGAAGAGATTCAAGCGCCTCTACCCGTTTTCATATCGGCCGATCCTTCCTACAAGCCATCATTTAACACAATTTCAGAAAGGCTCTCCTTGGCAAGGAATCTCAACGAAGCACGAAATAAGGCCGACAACTTTGAAAAATATCTACAAGTATTCAATTCCGAAGGCCTAGGTGCGGATCCTCGATATGTGGGGCTACCCGGTTCGCCAACCATTGTGTATAAAGTGGAAAAGATTCCTAAAGCAAAGGCCAAGAGGAGAGTCGAATTTGTTGATGGAAATGACACAGTTAAGCTCGATATGGTCGCAAAAAAACTCATTCAGCTTATGACGGAGGCGCCTATTAAATGAGCGGAGTGACACAAAATTCAGAACCAAGCACGGGAGATTTAGCTCGGATCGAATCTTACCAACATCTCTATGTTGTGATAGAGCATGAAGAAGGCATTCCAGTGCCTGTAAGCTTGGAAATGCTTGGCGAAGCAAGACGGCTCATGGATAATTTCAATGTGAAATACTCAAGTAACGAAAAAGTGGTTGCTGTAGTACTTGGCGATAATGTTAGACATCTGTGTCAAGAACTGATCAGGTTTGGTGCAGACGTAGTAGTGTATGCAGATAATCATTCCTTAAAACACTATACGAATCTACTGTATACTAAAATAATATGTCAAATAGCTGAAGACAAGAATGTTGCAAGTTCGATATCTCCTAATCGTTCCGAAAATTACAAAAAACCTAGGTACATGTTCTTTTCTGCGGACAACACTGGACGACATTTGTCTTCAACGGTGTTGGCACAACTCGAGTCAGGATTGGCATCCGATATTAATAAACTGGTTATTTCTGACCTTGAGATTAGGCACGAACACAAGACTAAAGGTCAAACTGTTAAATTTGAGAAAACTCTAGAAATGTACAGGCCAGACTTCTCTGGGTTTCTATGGACTACTATCCTATGCCTTGATAATAGGAATCCGGTTACTGCTAGAGAATATCATCCACAATCATGTAGTATCATTCCAGGTGTCTTCGAACCTATAACCAAGGAGGATCAGCGAACAGGAACGATTATAGATTTTGAACCCCAGATCTCCGACGAAGATTTAAGAATTAAGGTATTGAGTAGAAACATTATCAAGTCTACGATTGATTTTGAGAGCTGCAAAATCATAGTTAGCTACGGTCGAGGAATTAGAGATTCTCCCGAGGATAATTTCAAACTGATTGAACAATTCGCCAGAGCCCTCAACGCTGAGATAGGTATATCTCTTCCAATCTCAAAAAGGCCTTACCAAACCAAGGATCAGCATCTGCTGTCCTACATGATCCCCGAAAGGGTGGTTGGCACCAGTGGTAGAAAGGTTTCGCCGGTAGTATATATTGCTATAGGTATCAGCGGAGCAGTTCAACATCTTGCAGGTATGAAAGAATCAGGGTTTGTAGTTGTAATAAATCCTGACTCGGATGCAGCATTTAGAGATGAATGTGATATTTTTATAAAAGGACGATTGGAGGAAGTTTTACCCACTCTCACTGAACACATAAAAAAACATATGTTAATGATAGAGAAGAGGGCCTAAGATATGGAAAGATATGATGTTGCAATAGTTGGAGGAGGAACAAGTGGGCTTACGGCGCTACGCCAACTCGCGAACCTTGGAAAACAAGCTGTGTTACTTGAAGCTGGGAACACACCAGGAACTAAGAACATTTCAGGGGGGATTCTCTATTCAAAAAAACCTAAGAACGGTAGAGTATATAATATTGAAGATGTTTTTGGACGGGAATTTATTGATGATGCTCCCTATGAGCGACCCATAACGCAGTATATATTGCACGCTACATCTAAAAATAAATTATATTCAATTGACTTAACTCCTGTCCACGAATATCAGATCAATTATGCCTACTCTGTCTTGCTGAGTAAACTCATTCCATGGCTAGCCAAAGAGGCAAGTGATATGTCAGAAAAGATGGGGGGAGGGATAATATCGGGAGTCCATCTGGGATCTGTTAGATGGGAGCAGGGTAACAGTGATATTGTGATAGATACAGATGAGCTAGAACCATTTAGAGTAAAAGCTGTCATTGCAGCTGATGGGGTAAACTCTGAACTAGCAGAAGTTACCAAAGCGCGAAACAAGTTCTCTTCGGAACAGCTTTATCAAGGAGTAAAAGTCGTAATTAAACTTCCTGAAACAATTTTGGAGGAGAGATTTAAAGTTACAAGTGAAGAAGGGGCTGCGCATTTGTTCGCGGGAGATGTGACTATGAATCATATAGGCGGAGGCTTTCTGTATACGAATAGAGATACCATCTCTCTCGGAGCAGTATATCACATGGACTCTTTGATGGATAATCCAATTGAACCCTCACGACTAATCGATACTCTGATACGAAATAAGTTAGTAGCAGAATTTGTAAAGGACAGAGTGCCTGCAAAGAAATCTAGTCAAGCCTTGATCTCAAAGGACGAAGAGATTCGCCAACACTTTATGGCAGTCAAGCTACTAAAGAACTGGAACAATCTCCGCTCTGAATACTATTCTAGAGATGGAATTAAGCGACTAATCGAAAGCGGCAAGTATGGGACAAAAGATGAAATAGAGAGTAGGATCGCCTTTCTAGAGAATGAGCTAGTAGAAAAATACAACTATGAATTTGGCGATAATTACGTAGAATTAGAATACAGCACTAAATTAATTCCTGATGGCAAGCGATGTAGAATGAAAGCACCTTATTATAAAAATATACTTTTTGTAGGCGATGCAGCTGGTCGAGGTGTGTTTGTCGGTCCAAGAATTGAAGGGCTTAATGTGGGCATAGATGACGCAGTAAGGGCGGCAAACGCTGTCGCGCGGTCCTTAGATAGGAACAACTTTGATGAGCATTATCTTGGTAATTTCTACACAAAGTCTGTGGAAGAGAGCCCATATACAAGAGACATGAAAGAAATTGACAAGGATTACCTTAAGATTTTCCTTGATTGCAGCAAGAATATTCCAAAGGATATAGTAGGTTCGAGATATGGGATGATTTTTAAGCTAATGTCCAGCGGCACTTTAAGAGGAATTGCAGTAGGATTTGCAAATATGCTCGGATTTGACCGTCTGTTACCTTTGGTTGAATCTGTTGATACTTACGTTAATGTTCCAGTTGAGCTAGCCGACAGATTGGGCAAGACGATAGATAGTAACTATGTTCCAACTACTCCATCACTACAGGAAAGGATTGCGAAACTGGATTACAATGATGATTCAATCTCGCATATACAGGTGACGGAGCCTCGGAGTGAATTTATGGTAAAGATGGCATCTTTGTGTCCCACGCGTTGTTATAGCTACGAGAATGGTAATGTAATTTTGCAACATGAGGGATGCATAGAGTGTGGCACCTGTGCGTATGAAACCTTATGGAGACATCCTCGGGGCACTAAGGGAGTCTCATATAAGTACGGGTAGGCGTATATTTATTTTCGCCCTACTCTCTTATGAAGAGATACACCAATTCACTAGGACACACCTATTCACCAGGATCGAACACATTCAACTGATCCATTTAATGGAACAGCCAATTGAAGGAAAGAAATCCTTTTCAATTACGCCTCCTGACAGGACCTTTTTTACATTATCCTCCAATATGGGAGTCTTAGGATTCATCTGAGGATCAATCGCATCATTTATACGTCCATGATAGACGAGTCTGCGTTTATCGTCAAAAAGAAAAGGATCTGGAGTACAAATGGCACCATATAATTTTGCTATGCGTTGAGTTTCATCAATTACGTATGGGAAATTAAGTTTGTACTCCCTCCCAAACTTGATCATGTTATCAAATCCCTCATTCTCGTAATTTGGATCGTTACTATTGATGCCAATTATAGTCAGATCGTCTGTAGGAAATTTAGATTGAAGCTTCACAAGGTCGCCTATTCTAGCCTTTACGTAGGGGCAATGGTTACACATGAAGACGACTAGCAATGTCTTGCTCTGTGTAAAATTTTCTAACGAGTATTTATTTCCGTCAATTCCGCTCAAGCTAAATCGTGGAGCAGGTTGGCCTCCTTTAAGGCCATCTGAGGATTCTGTCTTCACCATTCTGCGTAATATTGCTGCTTGTCATTATAAAATGTTTTTTCAAGAATTCGCCTTTATCTCCCATAAATTCTCTCATGAATCACAAAGCTAATTTTAATCTAATAGGATCTAAGTCGATTTTCTGAAAATCCCATTTATAATATAGTTCAAATAAGTATCCCTATTCAATCTTTAAACAATATCAGAGACGCCTTCATGTTTAGGCAAACTGATACATGGTCGCGATTTCAACGAGCAAAAATCGAAGCGGCTATCGCTTGTGTCAAAATGGTAAGTTTGCCTTAAAGTAGTATTGTTAGGTCGGATCATCAGATTACCATAATGAAGTAAAGATCCCTGAAATTTACAGTTCATTCTAGCTTTATTTGAAACAAATCGGCCTAATTATTATGTGTTGATAAGTGAAATCAAATCTCATTGGAAAGTGGTGATATAATTCATTTTCTTCAATCTTTCATCCTGTTTGGCGATACCAATTGTGATTACTTGGATAGATATTTTTGGACTATTTAGTTGTAAAAATTTTTATACTTGGGGCGGAATGTATCATGGAAGTGCCGATAGATACTGGTGATACTGCTTGGATGATGATTGCTACTGGCTTGGTTCTGCTTATGACACCAGCGCTGGGCTTCTTTGAAGCAGGACTCATCAGAGGCAAAAATTCCTTATCTGTGATGATGCAAACCTTTTCGGGTCTGGCAATTCTTTCTGTATTGTGGTTCTTAATAGGATTTACACTGGTGTTCTCTCCGTCAATAGGTGGAATTATTGGCGGCCTGCAATGGGCCTTCTTCAATGAGGTACCTTTTGACAGCGCTCTGGATTATGCTCCATCTATTCCTGGTGTAACATTTGCTACATTCCAAATGATGTTTGCGGTTATAACTCCTCTACTGATCACTGGTGCATTCGCTGAACGGGTAAAGTTCAGCGGATTTGTGATTTTTATTGTGGCATGGAGCTTCGTGGTGTATTTCCCGCTCGCACACTGGGTGTGGGGAGGAGGTTGGCTAGCTAATCTTGGAGTATATGACTTTGCAGGAGGTATTGTAATTCATACGTCTGCAGGTTTGGCTTCAATTGCAGCAGCACTTGTCTTGGGGCGTAGAAAGAATTTTGGTCCAGATATAATGGTGCCGCATAATATCCCTCTTGCGGTTCTGGGTGCATCCTTACTTTGGTTAGGTTGGTTCGGCTTTAATGCCGGGAGTGCACTAGCATCAGGTGCCTTGGCAGCGAATGCATTCCTAGTAACCCAGATTGGAGCGGTGACATCGGCAGTAGTCTGGATTTTACTGTCATGGAAAAGATCGAAGAAACCATCTACGACCGCAGCGATCAACGGTGCTATCTGCGGTCTTGCCGGTGTGACTCCCGCTGCTGGTTTCATAACAGCACAAAGCTCATTCCTTTTAGGAATTGTGTTGGGGTTTGCTTCGTATTTTGGAATCCTCTTGATCAAGGAAAGGTTGAAAATCGATGACGCACTAGATGTCAGTTCAGTACATGGCCTAACTGGCATAATTGGAGCGCTCGCTATTGGGTTTGTTGCAACAACGCTTGTAAATCCGGATGGTCCTGAAGGTTTGCTTTATGGAAATGCATCTCAGTTGGCAATCCAAGCTCTAGGAGTGGCTGTAGCCGCAGGCCTGGCGTTTATGGGAACAATAGTTATCATGAAGGTGATTGACAAGACAATTGGTCTTCGTGTTACAGAAGTTGAGGAGGATATAGGGTTAGATATTGCTCAACACGCCGAGCGAGCATATGTAGAACAATGAGGCCTTGGTTATTACGAGACGATATATATATATCACTCAGAATTACATATTGACGAATATTTTCTTTGAAAATGCTCCAAGCTATTATCAGAGCCGAGAAGATGCCAGTGGTTAAAGAGCAATTGCGGGGTATTGGGATTGGGGGTATGACCGTGTCTTCGGTCTCAGGATGGAGCAGACAAAGGGAACTTCACTTGCAGTGGCGTGGACAACCCGTGTCATACGATCTTGTCCCTCGGATGAAGTTTGAAATCGCAGTTCCCGACGATCGAGTAGAATTAGTAATTAGGACTATTGTAAAACATGCCCGAAGCGGAGATAGTGGAGAACAAGGGGATGGGATCATATTTCTTTCGAGTATTGAACAAGCGATTAATATTGCAACTCTTGAAGAAGGAGACAGAAGTTTGACCTAGTATCCCCTAGTAGCAGCACTATGGTTAGCTCAAAAAAATATTATATAAGAATTAGGTATACTCCAAGAGAAAGTTGAAACGAATTGATCTAATAATTCCGCTTGAGCGCCTCCGTGATTTGAACGATTTGTTGCACGAGCATAATGTAGGTGGACTAACCTTCTATGATGTTAAAGGCCGCGGCCGCACAAGACAAGAGCCTGTAGCTGTGGGAAGAGGTGTAATGCGGTACGTCCCTGAATTTGGGTCACGTATGAAAGTCGAGGTTCTCGTCAGTAAGGAGAATATGAAGCCGCTAATAGATGATATATTGGCAAAAATAGGTACAGGTTCTCTATCAGATGGGAAGATATTTGTCTATGATGTATCAGAGGCGTACGATATCGGCTCGAAAGAGTCAGGTGACAACGCCCTGTAACATGTGATTCTTTGGTTGAACTACTAGCGATTGGCGCGCAAAAAAGCGTCGATTAGTTTATCTGAAACCATGAACTATACCTCGCGTACTTGAAATACATTCAAGATACAATTCCTGACGACCATGACGAATTTTAGCTCGCTTGAGGAAGTACTGTCACTTCCAGCTCGTAAACTTGTAGTAGCTTCAACTGAGGTAGACTTGAGCAAATCTGAGCATAGCATAGTTTTTGTACTACTGGTAGAAGAGTCTTTTGGGTCTGCGGGTGGACGCGCAGGTGGCTCTGGGAGCAGAAAGATAGGTAGGATACTTGGCTTTAAGATTCACCAGTCAATGATTTCTCTAATAATTGATATCCGCGAGATGGATGTCATAGATCGCTTTGATGTTCCTTATAGTGCAGTTGCTTTAGATATCACTCTCTCGACTGGACAGAGATCAGTTGTTCAAGGAATAGTAGATCCTATCTTAATCGAGGAGTACATGCGAATTGTTAATACTCTTGTATGACTTAATTTCTTGATCTTATTCGATGTCCGAACCTGATCATGAGGAAACGGTGGAGAATCTCGCTGCGAGTATTGAAGATCTCTTAAGAATGGGCATTATCAAATTTGATGATTCAAGTGTGATCGACCATGAAAGGGTTATCCTAACTACCCAGTTCTCGTTCATCCTCTCAAAACTGATGGAAGATCCGAACGTAATGACAGAGAATCAAGAGGCCCTTCTTAAAGCTCTCTATTTCGCATTTCTCATCTATCTTGACGATGAACTCAAAATCCCTCGGAGGTTAACATTGGCCTTAGGGAATGACATCGAAAAATTTCAAGACGCTTCAGAATTGTCTAAATCTGTAAGAAGGTATGTTTTGGTATTATTTAACATAATGCGAAAGACGTGACCTCAAATTTTGGATGTGGAACCAGTTTAATTGTGACTGTAGGGGACTGAAATAGTGAAATCGATATTACAAGTATTCTTGCTACTTAGGTAATAGTTTTTATAAAGTGGAAAAGAACACGAGTCTAAAATGTCGTTACTGCGCGAATCAGGCGAGATCTCTACACGTGATAAGGGCAACGACCTACCGTCATATGGTGCCCTTGACTACTTTCAGATGCATTTCATAGTTATGGGTAGTGTTAGCAACCCTTCTGAGTTGATCGCAAAATGCAAGGCGAGCACAGTTGGTCATTTTTCTAAGAAGCATGTAGTAAAAATAAATTGGGAAGGGGGAAAGATTGCTGAGATAGTGAGTAGAGACCGACAATTAGATAGTTATCTTAGAAATGTTCTGCTTAAAGAAGGCGAAATTTATATCGACCCGCTAGAAGATCACGTTCGTGTTTACGGAAAATGGAAGCATCAACAGGAATTAGGTCTGTATGAAGAGCTTGTCCAAACAATGGATCGAATCTGTTACCATATCAAAGCAATTATGAACAAGCAAAAGTAGGTTGATGGTACGTTTGAATTGGATTAGGCTAAACATAATGAACACAATTCGTTCTTGCGTGCATGTCTCTGTTAAAATTAATCAAGGAATTTTTTCAAACGAATCAGATAGATAGTTCTGAAGTAAAACAGTGTTAAGACCTAAAAAAGAACAGAAGTGAGAAAAAGATTCTGCTTCGGCGTGCTTGCCTATTCGGATCCGGATTACAATATCTCACACATACGCTTTTCTTCAAGAGGATCATGTTGGGATGCGTTCACTATCGCGTAAGATGTTGCTAAACACCATTCAATTCTAAACCTTCGACCGAAGACTAGTAGAATTATCTCATACGGACTGAATGACCACTATATTCCACCCCCAGACCAACGTTTTGGCAAGTCTGATGCACCATTAAATTTATCAAGATGTTCTGATAGGTTATGCTTAATGTTCTCTTTTTTGATGGTGACCCATCTAAGCCTCCACTACATTTCAGTGAAGGTCGCATGAGATTGCTACCTAGTATTATGCATATCCTCAAAACACGTTAAAAAAACCTAATTTTTTTCATCGACATCTTATTCCAATGCAAGACATCAAATTGCTTTGATCGGCTCCTCCACAATTTGCAGTAATGAGTTTTAGTGCAGAGGAACGATAGTGCCAGTAGTTGATACCGCGCAAATCCTTCTTTCACCAACATCTGGTTATGTGATTATGATTGCATAATCGTTGATATCCGGTTCGACCTTATGCTATTTTGAACAATTCTGTCGGGTTAGCTGTGTTCCAGATTGAGTATTCATCGTATCCTGTTACAAAAGGCAGTTTATCTTTCCTAGAGCATGCGCTCCTGAAACTCCGATTAATTCGGCTTGATGATTCGCGGAGGGATTGCTGATCTGTTATGCCTTGTTGAATCATAGCCACTGTTGTTCATTTGCTATTTGCATCCCCTAGGGGAGTCTTATGTAAATTTCTACGTTAAATCCATAAATCATTTTTACATTCTTTAGAAGGCTATTCACAAAAATTTGAGAATGATAGATATTAATTACATCTTTCCATATGGGGAGTCACAAGATGGATCGTTCAAGATCAGAAGTCAATACTCTTGAAAATGCTCAGTCAGTTCACGCAATTAAGTATTCAGAGGATCTAGTTACAAAAATAAGAAATGGCAAATTGAAAATCGCAATATATGGACTTGGGCATGTGGGTGCGCCGCTGGCTGCTACTTGGATAAGAGCCGGTGCCTATGTTATTGGGATTGATAAATCTGAGAAGGTCAGAGATTACGCCCGAGAAGGAAAAACCCAGATTCCGGAGCCTCATGTCAATGAGGCATTTTCGACAGGACTCAACGAGAATCGATTTTTGGTGTATGATGACCCTGTAGCTGCATCAACGGATTCATTTTTCAAGATGATTTGTGTTCCTGTGATGGCAGAAAATGCAACTGCAAATCTACAGGCTGTCGAGGATGTCGCGTCTTCTATAGCCATGGGCCTTAAGCGTGGCGATGTGGTCGCATTAACACCTAGCGTTCCTCCTGGAACAACCGAGGACTTTATCTTACCGATCCTCGAGGATAAATCTCGATTCGCGTGCGAAAGAGACTTTTTTGTGGTATACAATCCCGAGAGGATATACGAGGGTAGGGCTATATACGATATCGAACATGGATACCCAGCAATTGTGGCAGGAGTTGGACCCGAGAGCTTGAAAGTTGCTTCAGTAATATATCAAATAATCTTTAAACAGGGCACAATCAAACTTTCGTCGCCAAGAACAGCAGAATTCGAGAAGCTAATTGAAGGTGTCTACAGAGACGTGAATATCGCTCTTGCCAACGAATTGGCTATGATTTCAGAGAGGATAGGCGTAGATTTCTGGGAGGCCAGAAATGCAGCTAATTCCCAATCATATTGCCATCTTCACAGACCTGGGATAGGCGTAGGAGGAGCATGTATACCGGTATATCCTCAGTTTGTCCTTGATATTGCTAATAAAGAGAATATTGAATCGCCAATTACCAAACATGGTCGCCTCATCAATGACCGAATGCCTATATATGCAGTAAACGAAGCTTTGAATGCTTGTCAAAGGATCCAAACTAAGAGAAAGAATCTCAAGGATTATAAAGTCACACTTCTAGGATTAGCCTTTAGGGGAGGCGTTTCCGATACCAGACTGTCTCCTACATACAAAGTAATTGAAGAACTTTCTAAGAAAGGAGTAAAGAATATTCAGGTGCACGACCCTTTGGTACTGCATGATAATACCCTTATGAAATACCCTGGTGTGAGCTTTAGCAATAACTTAGCATCGTCATTGAGAGGTGCCGATCTGATTATCATAGTTGCGGATCATTCCGAATACTCAAATCTAAATCTCGAAGATGTTGGAAATGCGATCGTATATGACGGAAGAGGGATTGTTGACACCTCAAGACCCATGGGAGCGAACTTCGTCTCGATAGGTGTTGGCAAGAATATGGCGTCACCCCTGAAGATCCAAAAACCGACATCATAGGGATGTTCGATGAAACCTTTACATCACAAGGAATTACTAACAGTCCAGTGGCGGCGAAACGCAGTTCATATTATTGATCAAACTAAACTTCCTAACAAATTAGTTTATCTAACATGCACAGATCATCGCGAAATAGCTAAAGCAATTAAGTTGCTCGTAGTGAGAGGAGCTCCTGCTTTAGGGATATGTGCTGCTTTGGCCTTGCTATTAGTGACCTTGAATAGTAAAGCGAAAACCGAGAGGGGTTTAAGATCAGAGCTGGAAAGAGCTGGCAGTCTATTAATATCCACACGACCAACAGCTATTAACATCAGTTGGGCCGTGAGGAGAATTCTCAAGATCTCTTCAAAAGGTAAGAATGTCCGAGAGATAAAGCGATTAGTTAAGCGGGAAGCGCTGACAATGCTCGACGACGACATTTTAACAAATAGGAAAATGGGGAGGGCAGGTTCAGATTTGTTTTATGATGGAGACGTGGTCATGACGCATTGTAACGCCGGGTCCCTTGCCACTGCCACGTACGGAACCGCGTTAGGTGTGCTTAGAGCTGCACGAGAAGATGGAAAAAATTTGAAGGTCATCACCACGGAAACTAGACCTGTAATGCAAGGCTCGAGGTTAACTGCGTTTGAATTGATGCATGATCATTTTGATGTACGTTTGATTTCTGATACTGCCGTTGGATATGTGATGGCAAACAGGATGGTTGACAAGGTTATTGTAGGGGCTGACAGAATTCTACGCACCGGACACGTCTACAATAAGATAGGAACCTACCAGATCGCCACGATGGCCCATATTCACAAGATACCTTTCTATGTTGCCGCTCCCATTTCTACATTCGATCTAAAAAGCTCCATTTCTGAAATAAAAATCGAAGACAGATCAGGTGATGAAATTACAAAAATCAAGAACATCCTGATTGCTCCCAAAGGTATTCATACTATTAATCCTGCATTCGACATCACCCCTCCAAATCTTATTACAGGTATAATAACTGAAGCCGGCCTACTTGAACCACCTTATCAGAGAAGCATAGATGCGATTATCAAGCGAAGTAAACGATATTGAGGCGAGGATTCTAAAAAAACATTAACGGAATAAAGTATTTATCGAGTATCTTGTAAGGAATGCTAGATGTCATCGCAGAAGGTTACCGACGAACAGGTGTTCGATGCGCTGCGAAAGTGCATGGACCCTGAGATCCCGGTTAACGTGGTGGACCTTGGTCTTATATATAATGTAAGAGTCCATTCGACAAATGATGTCGGGATAGAAATGACTATGACTACGAGGGGCTGTCCCCTTCATGATACCCTTGTTAGTGACGTCAAGCGTTCAGTAGGGAAAATTACAGGAATAGGAAACATAGATGTCAAAATAGTTTGGGAGCCTCCATGGACTAGCGACAAGATTAACCCGGTAGTCAGAGAAAAATTAGGAATCGGGAAACCCAAATTACGATTTCAAATAGATTATGAAAAATATAAACCAGCGAAGGCAGGTAAACTGACACCTCAAGAAGATAGTTCTCTAGTATTGTTAAACGACAGTAGTCAGGCGTTCATGGTTAATCAGGCTATTGTTGATTTCTGGAATTCTTGTGAGGGTAATAAGACTGTGACCGAGCTGACTGATGATTTTTCGAAGAAACTAGGCATGACCAGGGAGCAAGTTGAAAAGGAAGTACTTCAACTGGTGGAACAACTTTTCGATTCTGGACTCCTTCAACCTCCTCAGTGACATATTCTCAATTATTAATGGGAGCCACGACTAGTAACGCGTTGAAAGTAGTTGTAGAGCTGGGAATGGGGGATGGAAGGCATTTGTGTGCACTGTCAAAAGATGAGCGAAACAGCAATATCCACTTCATAGGTATAGAGAATAATAAGACTCTTTACATTGAGGCTGCCGCACGCATCATTACAAACAACGTTGTCCTCATAAACGATAGTTTCGAGATTAGAATTAGGGACTTCGAAAATGAGACTATAGATAAAGTGATTATGTTACTTCCGGATCCTGAATATATTGATCGTCTTTATTACGATAATTGGGTCGCGGTGTATACGAACATTTTTCTTAAATTAAAGAAATTGGGGACACTTGAAATAGTTACCGAAATTATTGATGAATTACTTCAACCAGTTTCGGAGACTGCATTTCATACTTGGGCCAAATGGCTTCTGGATACTTTCATCAAGTTGGGTTTTGAAGTGGAGGAGATTCTAAATGAGGCCCCCTGTAACTATTCTTCAACTTGCCTAGATCGATTTAGGCAGGACCCAGAGCGAATTCGAATATTAACACTTAGACTGTTCAAACCCTTAACCAGACTTGAAATTGTTTCACCTAAGCGTACCTGAATTCCTGTGTTTGAATTCCACATGGTCTTCGTAACACTTCTTTGAACACAAGTTGGAATTACAATATAGCTCTTCGCATGGAATAGAGTCTTCAGCATTGTGTTCAATATTGCAGTAAGTGCAAAAATATCCAAGTTGCAGCTGAATGGAGTTAGTAAGCGATCCATCACATGCCCTTTTCTCCTTGAACCACAGTACCTCAATATCTGTCTTCTCCGCATAGCTTTGAATTCGATCGAAGGCCTCGTAGAAACCACCACAGAGAAATTCCCTTATTAAAATTTTTCCAATGTGCCCGTCAGGATTTCGATTTCTGAATGCTACTAGCCACTTAACGCTAGGAATCAAATCATGATCGTCACTCAACACGCCATCAATCCCAATCACGTCTTCCCTCATTTTTATCCTATAGTAGGGAATGGTCCTAAATCGATTTGCACTTGCATCGAGTTACACGGCGTGTGCGAGACCCTTAGATATGAGGTAAACCCCTATAAAGAGGGGTACGCGAACAATCTCCTCACTAAGACTGAATCTCTCACCTTTAAGCCGCAGTTTTAGCCTCGGGGGCATAATCTCAACGGCCACTTCGCGATCCGAAAGCTGACATGACTCGTCGAATGGATCGAATGAATCCAAATCTAAACATAAAGTCTTTGTGAGTCCGCTCTTGCTATTCAATGTTCCTGGCATTCTGAACACCCGATGAATGTCGGTAGTTACTTGTGAATCAATTCGAACGCCCATTTCCTTAGCAATATCGGCCACTCGCTTCCTGAATTGTTCAATGTCACCCAGTTCCTTCACCAATTTGGTCAGCTTTCTTTGCGACGTTATAGATATCCCTAATTTATCAGAGATTCTCTTTCGCCAGCCATAATCCAGTCCTCCTAGTGGAAATCTAACGCGAAAATCCTTATGTGTATTTCTTCTGACCCCGATGACATCGGCCAAGATCCCTATTCCCATTATGTATGCGGCCAAATCAGCTCTTGCCTGACTATTGAGATCATTGAATGATTCATCTAGAACGTGGACATGAAAACCGTTGTTACCTGAAAAATATGTGGTAATCTTCTCTGGGCTTATCCCTATATCAGAGATGAGGAAACGATGCAATTTCGTAACTTCACTTTTTAGTCCATTAATACATCTATCGCAAGGGAGCGTTACTTCTGCAAAGTTATTTGAATCGCATTTTGGACATCTGTCTTCAGAGCCTAAGTAACAGCTTCGACAGGAAAAGCATGTCATATAGGAATGGGAGAGCCTACATTTCAAGTCGAGGTCCTTAAGGTCGATATCAAAGATGAGATCTGCCCCTCTCCATCCTTTTTCGCTTATCGGGAGTACTGGGAAGTCATATTGTGCGTTTGACGCGAATACGTCGGAAGGAGTTTCCAATACCAACGATGCAACCAGTCTGCCCAAACTGGAAAATCCAAGATGCCTCTTCATCACACCATCGAATCCCATCAGTCCGAACTCGCGATTCTGTATTCTTACTGGTTCCTCTATTCTGTTCCCATGATTAAAATAAAATTCTCTGAACGCTGCCTTCATCATCTGTAAGTCTTTGCCTGTTTTGGTAGGAATCATATCGATTCAGACTGTTCGTCTTTATCTCAAGTTTGTTTCCCGATAATATTTGACTGCTCTTCCGAATTGTACTGGATTTATTAATCCATCACACTGGCTCGTAGCAAAACAGAGGCCGTCATTTCGTAGTTTGGTACAAGAAGGAACCAAATAGCGTACACGACTTCCTCTCTCTCCTGCCAAGTGCTCAACCTGATACCTGGACACCCTTTCGTCATAATCTGGGGCATTCTTGAAAAGTGATACTATCTCTTCGATATTTTTTCCTATAGCTAGCATATATGTGGCGAGCATCACCCTCGCAGAATGAGGTAGATTTTCTCCAACCGCCATTAGATTTAAGGCGTGGTTTACGCAGGGAGGATAGGCCGATGGGGCAATAGCAAGTTTACGGCTAGCGGTGGGAATGCTCGCTTTTAGAATATTTGCTTGTTCTTTTATCGTTGCTGGAATATGCGATGGGTTCATTTGTTTTATTCTCTCTAGCAAGAGATTTGTTACCTCAGCTCGAATTAACCGCACAGTCTCATCAGGATCGAGGAATACTCGTCCATCGTGGACGAGCCTATTGATTAGCTTCCATTCTTGCTCATGAAATAAGTGAGACCTTTTAAGATAATCTGTTACTTTTACCTCAAACATTAGCTGGTATTTCATACTGGGGAGCACATCCATTTTTAATAGCTCCTTAAAAACTTTGAAAAGCAAAAGTTTTTTAGTTGAAGGTTCAGCGTGCGTCTTCAAATCATGTACGAGGAATTTTTCGGCTCTTAGCGCTTCACATAGACAATGCTTTTTAGTCAGATTGTCTGAATTTATTGCTTTAATGATCAAAATTTCGACGAGGAATGTCAATATCTCGATTTCGTGTCTTTCTAGAGTGAAATCTGGTTTGCCGTGTTCTATTTCACCTCTTATCCTGTTCGATGCTCTTTCTACTATGTGTCTAAGTTCGGGTAGATTAAGATCATCAAGATTAAAGTAAGTTTGATGCATATACTCGGCTGCTTCATTCAAGAAGGGATATTTTGCCAAGTCGGCAGTTCCGAGTCGAATACTCATGGTCGCTAATCTACTATTATGTATACGCTTATAAAATAACAGCGATCGTAATATTAGACAAGTATTAGCGCACTCCGGTTTGAACTTATTTTTTGCTAAGAAGTAACCATGCAATAATCCATTTCGGCTAACCAACGCATTTCAAAAAAACTGGTCGATTTGTTCGTTCTCGAAAATCTCCTACCAACAAATTTAAAACCTAAAGTAGTTTGTCTCCAGCAATACTATGACCAGTTACGACCAAATTATGAAGCTTGCACTTGAACGCGGATTTTACTTTCCTAGCTGCGAAATCTACCCAGACGCCCCTGCAGGTTTTTGGGAATACGGTCCTATAGGAGTGAATATGAAGAACAAATTCATAGCGCTGTGGCGAAGGGAGTTGATACGGCGAGATAGTATGATAGAGATCGATGGGTCTCAGATAATGAGCAGGAGCGTCTTCGAAGCGTCTGGGCATTTACTTAACTTCAGTGATCCACTAGTAGAATGCAAAAACTGTAACTCAATATTTCGGGCAGATAGATATATCTCTGAAAAAATAGGGAAATCTATCCCAGAAGGCACCTCTGAAATAGCAATGAACTCAATAATAGCAGAGAACCATATTCGATGCCAAAGTTGCAAAGGAGAGTTTAAGCCTGTAACTCGATTCAATATGATGTTCAAAGTTGGAATCGGTTCATCGCACGATGAAGCTTACTTGAGACCTGAAACCTGCCAGACTATTTTCGTTGATTTCTCTAGAGTATTTAAGACAATGAGAGGGAAGCTCCCATTAGGGATTGCTCAGATAGGCAAGAGCTTTAGAAACGAAATTGCGCCTAGACAGAGCTTGTTGAGACTGAGGGAATTTTATCAGGCAGAGATTGAAGTTTTTTGTAATCCTGAACGGTTGAATGAGATGCCCAAATTTGATGAAGTAAGAAATACTCGTCTTAATTTGTATGATGATGTATATCATCGCAATATAACCGCTTACGACTGTTTGGAGCAGGGACTTCTACCTAATAAGCTGGTCGCATATTATTTAGCACTACTAACAGAGTTCTACGGCAGGACTGGAATCGACATGAAGCGAACTAGATTTAGAAGATTAGCCGATGATGAGAAGGCTTTCTATTCTCTTGTTGCATTTGATTTTGAAGTAGAAACCAGCATAGGTTGGCTGGAACTTGTAGCTTGTAACTATCGGGCAGACTATGACCTCAAGGGTCATTCGTCGATTAGTAACCATAACTTCGAAGTTCTTGAGCCTACGAACCAGACTAAGGTTTTACCTCATGTTTTCGAATTATCGATGGGAATTGATAGAAGCCTTTACACTATCTTAGAACATTGCTATTACGAAGATTTTAGACATGACGACCGAGTCGTTCTAAGGCTCAACCCTTACCTTGCTCCGGTCACATTTGGAGTACTTCCTCTTATGTCAAAAACCATCATGGTCGACAAGTCTAGGGCGATCCATTCGCTTTTGAAAAAAGATTTCGATTCGGTCTACGATGAGTCGGGTTCGATAGGCAGACGTTATAGACGGTTAGAAGAAATCGGAGTTCCATTTGCGATTACCATAGACCAGCAAACGCTAGTGGATGATTCTGTAACTGTCAGATATAGAGACTCCATGGAGCAGGAAAGAATTAACACAGGGGAGCTAAAAAAATTCCTCGAGGACAAGTCTGCGGTAGTTTGAATATACCCTCATTGAGCTTAAATGGGGATTTAATTTAATCTTCTACTACGTCTTTTGTTTATGTTCCCTATTAATTCTTGTTATCTCGTCTTCCAAAATTCTTGAATATTGTTGGTAAGATTCTAGGAGGCGTTGCCGAGTGTTTGTAAGCTGCATACAAACATTCAAGGCTTCAAGGCAAGAATCCAACGATCTTTCTGAGGCAAATCTGTTCATTGCAGATCTAAATTGGATGATGAGTTTCTTCTGTTCAGAGCTTTGGTCATTGATAAAATTTGCAAGATCTTCGACATCCGCAGGAATCTCTGACACACCGATTCTATCAAACTTAATCAATGGCATGCGCCTCAGGAATTATAGGTTTTACATAACTTGAAATCAATAACAAGTGCTTGATCACAATACTAAGTATATTAATGTAGAATGAATAGCATACATAAAGTTGGAGCAAAGGTGCGAACTATCCTTAAAGTAGACTATACGTGTGTATAACTTAGGACAATGTTTATTTACAATACTCCAACTCCAGGAATATATGGTAGTTGATAACAAAGGAATTCTTTCGTATGTTAGGGTCTTGAAAGAAGATCTATTGATTTTACGAATAACTCCAGTTGAAGGTCAAGTACCTGACTTCAAGGCAGGTCAGTTCCTCACTGTTGGGCAACACATACCTCGAGAAGGAAAAGTCATCCGCAGGGCATATTCGATAGCTTCACCTCCTGAACGGAAAAAATACTTTGAGCTGCTGATACGCTGGGTAAGAAAACCAGTACCGGGAAGGCTTACGACCGAACTCTTCAATATGAAGGAAGGGGATGACGTGAGTTGGGTGAAGCCCACTGGTATATTCACAATCAATCAGTCGAAACCAGATGGGACGCCTGATGAAAGGAGGATGGTGCTAATTGGTGGCGGGACAGGTTTGGCCCCGTTTATAGCCTATTCGCTCCATCTAAAGTCTATCCAGAGCAAGAGGGAGATTGTGGTGCTACATGGCGCCAGCTATGTCGATGAACTGAGTTATAGAGAACTCTTGACCCAACTCGAAGAAGAAAGTGAGGAGATTGGTAGAGATAAGTGGAACTTTCGATATAGAGCGAGTATTAGCCGGCCTCAGGAATGGTTCAATAGAACATGGGGAGGACAGAAAGGTAGAGTGGAATCATTCTTGAGACCAAAAGCTGGAACCGACAAGTCTCCATTAGAGGAATTAGTAGGTGAGAAAATAACTCCAGAAAATACATGTTTCTATGTGTGTGGATGGCAGGGTACAGTTGATGGGGCACTCGATTACCTGGTCCCTAAGGGTTTTGTTACCGAACGCCAGAAAAGAAAGGACGGTAGTTATGACGTCAAATTCGAATCGTATGGATAGATGAATGCCTTCACTAAAGCCTTTATATCTGGACATGTCTAGAACAACGAAATGAAATTTGAATTCGAGGAATTTACTTCCGTTGAAGAAGTTTTCATGTACTTGGTATCAGTAGCACCTTACATGAAACAAATCTTGCCTGTAAGCTCGTATAAAGGATACGTTTTCTCCATAGTTCCTTTAAGCCCTATTTCAGGCGAGGTCTTAATGATGGTCTATACAAAAGGGAGAATAGATCCGGGAATGCTTGAATTTGATGTTTCCACAAAGAAGTACAAGCAGGTAAACTCTGTTGAACGAGCTGACAAGAATTATTTTATTATATTGACTCCTGCCAAGGCTACAATAGCGGATGAAGCAATCGCGGCTCTCGAATCAAAAAAACCGTGAAAGGTTTGTTCAATGTTTCAGCCGTCTCTTCCATAGAAATAAACTTTCCCGAGTGCATAAGGAATATGTGTCTAAAATCTGGTTCGTTTCGCTAGATCAGAACTAGATTTTTAAAGCTTTGGAGGAAGTGATGCAGTAACAGATTTTCTTCTCGAATATTTTGAAACAATTTCCTCTGGTGGTCTACCGCTAAAAAGATTTTTCGATAATCCTCTCAAATACCGCATTATCGCCCATGTTCCGGCTTTTATTAGAGTCGCCATGAAAACTTTCATCAGAGGACCGTACGTCTTGTTCCTTATTATAATTGGAATTATGTCGTTTATAACCCATAGGTTGTGCTGCCAGCATCTCCAAAAAAGCGCAAACTGTGCTTCATTGAGATTTCCAAAATGCATAGAATTCCTCTCTGAAAAATCTTGGTATAGTAGTGGCGCGACAAGTCCACGCATATTAGTATCTCGAAAATCATCAATTAAGTCTATGGTGTATTGAGTCTCGTCAGGAGTTTCATCAGGCCATCCTATGATAAGGGTCAATGCCGGAAACCAGTGGTTTTGATTCAAGATCTTGACGCCCTGTCGTACAACGGCTCCCCATTCTTCCGCTTGGTACGGCTTAGTTTTAACGCCAAGATGTTTCTTTACCATTCTGGGCGCAACTGTTTCAACGCCAAGATTTGTCGCAAGCCATCGACCGCTTCTTTCCATTCCATTGATCTGAGATAATTTTGTTATGAGATCAGGTGAGCTCGCTACTGCCGAAAGAGTCATGTGAGTAGTGCCTATGAAATTCGCACCCACAGACTTCAGGCCAGACCATAAGTTAATTATTGCATCAGAATTGGGAACAAACTCCTTGTTATCACAGCCATATAAGAGCATCTCATCAGATTGGAGCCATATTGAATCAAAACCATATTTCAGGTTAATCTTAGCTTCTTCCTGTAGTCTTTCAAGTGGAATGTCTTTTTTTGAACGCTTGTTTACATCGCAAAAATCGCAACCCCTACCACATCCTCTCATTGCTTCAATCAGTGAATTTATTGTCGGCCCACGAATGCTTGGAATATTCTCAATTCTCCTGACAAAAGTGTGAAGTAATTCGGGGGCATCACCAGATTCTAGGTCGTGGAACAGATCAAGGGCTAATTCATCCGCCTCGCCTATAACTACCGTATCAATACCATGAATCTTCATTCGGTCTGGTTTTGCTAACTCCCAGGCACCATTCCCCCCTACGACAACTTTGAAACCGTATTTTTTCTTGAGTTGAATTATGGAGGCACACAACTTTTTAAATTTCATGGCAACGTACGAAAGCTTTTCGGGCGACATTGTCGTGGTCACAGGCGCCATTCCTAAAGGATCCATTACATTTATTCCAATAACTTTAGTTTCTGGCCCGACACATCTCTCGAGCATTTCGGGGTGAGCTATGAAAATGTCGTTAGATTTGTACTCCTTGAGCAATGCGGCCTCAACTCTCCTTAATCCGCATTGAGCGACTTTAACTTCCCCTGTTGTCTTGTCAGTTTCAACACTGGGACAAAAAAGTTTATCGAAGACAAACTCGGGAACTAGTTCATAAGGTCCGCAGGCGATGAAACCATAAAGAAAATTGCCTCTATAGTTGGTCATGAGACTCCTATCTGCAGTTAGTACAACTCTCTTGCCGTTCACCATGATCTAAACTTTCCTCCTTATTCCATCTGAGCATTGATATAAATCTATTCCGATACGCCAAATTCCTATTAAAATTCCCAGTAGCTAAGGATTATTACCTAAAAATTCAATAGAGCCCTTTTCGATGTCCCCGCGACAATATAGATTTAAGTTGTCTATGGCCAAGCATCAACAAGGCATCGAGATACGAGACCCATCTATAACCGGCGTGCTCTTCTGAAATTCTAACATTTCTTGTGTTAGAAGTTGCGAAATAAAAAATCACTTCCTTTTCAGACTTCATGCCATCACCTCTGAAGAAGGAATAACTTATTTTTCCTATATAAGATTGAATGTCTATAGATCTAATTCCTGTCTCTTCCGTTACTTCCCGAACTAGAGTCTGTAGCTCAGTCTCTCCCTTTTCCTTATGGCCTTGTGGGAAACCCCAGAAACCCCTCCTATTTCGCAATAGTAAAAACTCAGAGTTCGTTCCTCCTTCTCCATTTGGTGACCAGTATTTTATTACCGCTCCCACAGATTGTTCCGGCGCCACCCTATACCAGTACAGACAGTATAAAGTGCGATATAATATCGTTAACTGCTGTCAAACGTATTAATATCGAGGGAATTGTGACTCTAGATAGGGGGCCGGTCGTCTAGCCTGGTAGGATACGGCATTGGCATTGCCGAGGTCGTGGGTTCGAATCCCACCCGGTCCATGTGCTCCAGGAACCAACTGCCATCGTTTGTTCAAATCGAAAAGATATCTTCATTTTGTAAAGCATCGGATAATTCTGAAATCTGGGACTCTGAATAGGAATTGCATAGTAACGCATGTCCAAGTTCCTCAAGAGGTCAAATTATCTTCATGAAGCAGAAGGTATAATATGAAACCTAGAAGCTGTCATAAATAAGCCGATAAACCAATAAATATGTGTAAAGAGAAATCCTAGCTGAGCTACTAGTTTGATGAGGGTACTCTTGCACATTGTTTGGTTTTCTTGATGATTCGTTTTATAGCGAAAAAAAGATAGCTCTTACGGCAGATCCTGATGCTATGGTTGAGGAGCTACTGGTCTCAGACTATGGAGAACATAATTTGTTGGTTTATCCAAATCGCAGATCTTTTAGGCAATTGTATTCAAAATATTGTAGAAATATACTTGTTGAAAATAACTCAAATGGTGCTAAAAATGAAATGATTTTGATAATATCCTACTATGACACTGTTAGTAACATTAGAAATGTGCTAAAACGAACGGGGATAGAAATTGACGGAGGCATGAAAAAAGAGCCCATTGTACTAATGGATTCCGTTACAGCGTATTCATGTTCTACTGTTGACCAAAGGTGTGAGGGAGCAGGCGATAATCACAGAAATGGTGAATCCTTCGACAAGAGGATTTGGGCATCTAATGAGCAATTGGAGGATCAACATGCTCCATTTCCCATCCGTTACAAACCGTACAGAATCTTAAGTCTCCTGAGTGCCTTGTTGCAGAATACGCATGACTTGGGGATGAAAGGGTTGTGTGTTATTGCTGATGTGGGATCATTCTACCTCCTCAACAGAATCGAAGAACTTGTGGACTACGAATGTTCTTATGCTCCTAAATTTGATAAAAAAATAAATGTTAAAGCATTTTGTTGTCATCATCGACAGGAAGTCAAAAAGGCTTTAACAATAGAACAACAAGCAAGGATCATTGGCCACCATAACAGAAATCTTCTCCTTACCAGTAACTGAAATAGTTCAGTCATGTGTCACCGAATGACGAGACACGATAATTTTCTTCGCAATATCAAAAATCTTAAGGTTACCAGGGGTAAGTAGTATACCCCGAGAAAAGAAGGTTAATCTTTTGGTCTCCAGAAATCAGATGCAGGACGAGGAGTGTTTTCATTTTCAAGATGATTGACGATAAGGGCCACTATATTTTAAAATTTCAAAGTCCCTTTTCAGGAATTCCAGAGCGGGAGATCTATTGGGAAGTACTCCTTTATGGTAATCGCCAGTTGCTTTCGTATGTAAATATCATAAATTCTGTATATGGCCTTTCTCCTTCGATCGAATCCTATATTCTTTATATGCCGATAAGTTTCAATTCTTAAAATTTCGATTGAGCTGCCAATCCCCTTTTTTTTATCAACTATTCTATCTAGTAACAAAATTGGAAGATTTTGAGTCTCAATTTTCGATTCGGCATGCATTATCACTCCCCCATCAAGTTTGTTTCTAACACACACTTTGCGATATAGCGTAGAGCCAGACTTTTTCTGACCTAGTAAGACAATTTCAATGTTATTCCTTACTAATGCTTGGAGTACACTTTCCAAGACACCGTTCTGTATGATGACAATTAGTAGGAGTGGAGGAATTTTGTGCTGCAATTTAGTTTCTATTTCGACTACTTCCTTTTGCAATGTTGACCAATTATACATTCCAGAAGTAAGTCTGATACTTTTCAATTCTGTTTGAATAGGCTAAACAGAATTAAAAAGGGTGCTTTAGAATAGTATTAGCCCAGAACAATGCGTATAGCCAGAGCCGCCATGGCAATACTGAATGTGCCCATACTAATTATTTTCAGATACTTTTCTAACGTGAGCATGGAGATATTTTGCTCATTCCTACTTTTGAGGATCTTGTAAGGCCTAGAAAGACAAATTTCAACGTAACTGATGAAAC
>Ga0210076_1000048_pt1 | contig 24871 bp, 19 predicted proteins | sample MayberryNW_Catta_3_FD_184876 | JGI IMG/M metagenome (GOLD analysis project Ga0210076, IMG submission 184876) | Wetland microbial communities from San Francisco Bay, California, USA, that impact long-term carbon sequestration -... | ecosystem: Environmental > Aquatic > Marine > Wetlands ... | reverse complement strand
GTTCAAAAAAAACGCTGGCGAGGTTTTACGGTTTCGCCAGCGCTGCTCGCCCAATAAGTTTCTGGTTCCTAGTTTCTAGTCTGGTAGCTGGCAACTAGTGGGTAACTAACAAACAGGACCTAAAGACCAGAAACTGAAATCAGTTCTGCAGCAACTGCCGCAACACGTATTCGAGAATCCCGCCGTGGCGATAGTAATCCAGCTCCGCCGGGGTGTCGATCCGGCAAGTGACTTTGAATTCCGTCGCCTTGCCGTCATCCGCAGTCGCCTTAACGGTCAACTCCTGGCGTAATTTGAGATTCGGCCCGATTCCGAGAATATCAAACTTCTCGAAACCGGTGAGATTATGGGTTTTGAGATTCTCGCCGGGCTTGAAAACCAGCGGGACGATCCCCATGCCGATCAAATTGCTGCGATGGATGCGCTCGAAGCTCTCGGCAATGGCGGCTTTGATGCCGAGCAAACGAGGCCCCTTGGCCGCCCAATCACGCGATGAGCCGGTGCCGTATTCTTTGCCGGCGATGACCACAAGCGGCGTGCCCTCTTTTTGGTACTGCATCGCCGCGTCGTAAATCGACATTTGTTTTTTGTCCGGAAGATGAACCGTAAGGCCGCCCTCGGTGCCCGGCGCCAGCATGTTTTTGAGTCGAATATTAGCGAACGTGCCGCGCATCATCACTTCATGATTGCCGCGCCGCGCGCCGTACTGATTGTAGTCCTTGGGCAACACGTCGTTGTTGGTCAAGTAACGCGCCGCCGGACCGTTTCTCTCGATTGCGCCCGCCGGCGAGATATGATCGGTCGTGACCGAGTCACCGAGCAACGCCAGAACGCGCGCGCCGGTGATCGGTTTGGGCTCTCCCGGAGTCTTGGTCATATCCTCGAAATAGGGCGCATGGCGCACGTAGGTGGACTGCAAGTCCCATTGGAACAGCTCGCCACGCGGCACCGGCATTTTTTTCCACCGCTCGTCGCCTTCAGTGGCCTGGCTGTACTCTTTTTTAAACATCTCCTGGCGCACCGATTTACGCATCGTATCGTTGATTTCTTGGGGGGACGGCCAGATGTCTTTCAGATAGACCGGCTTGCCCTGCGCATCGTTGCCCAGCGGATCCTTGTACAGATCGACGTTCATGCTGCCGGCCAGCGCATAGGCGACCACCAGCGGCGGCGAAGCTAAATAGTTGGCGCGCACATTGGCGTGAATGCGCCCTTCGAAATTGCGATTTCCCGAGAGCACCGCAGCCGCAACCAGATCTCCTTCCTGGATCGCCTTGGCGACCGGTTCCGGCAGCGGACCGCTGTTGCCGATGCAAGTCGTGCAGCCGTAACCGACCAGGTAAAAACCGATTTTTTCCAAATAGGGCAGCAGGCCGCTGTCCTTGAGATATTCGGTGACCACTTTCGATCCCGGCGCCAAACTGGTTTTGACCCAGGGCTTGCGCGTCAAACCTTTCTCCGCGGCTTTCTTGGCTAACAAGCCCGCGCCGATCAGCACCGACGGGTTGGAAGTATTGGTGCAGCTTGTGATAGCGGAAATGACCACGGAGCCATGGCTGAGCTGAAACTTACCGCCGTTCAGCTGCACCGCGACGCTCTTGCCGGCATCGCCGCTCTTCATCAAGGACGGCAGCGCTTCACTGAAGGCTTTCCTGCTTTCGGTGAGAGGAACGCGATCCTGCGGCCGGCGCGGGCCCGCCAGGCTCGGCACGACTGTCGCCAAATCGAGCTCGAGTGTGTCGCTGAACATCGGATCCGGCGATGCATCGGTGCGGAACATCCCCTGCTCTTTCGCGTAAGTCTCGACCAGTTGAATTTGATGTGAGTCGCGTCCGGTCAAGTCCAGATAACGCAGCGTCTCTTCGTCCACCGGAAAATAACCGATCGTGGCGCCGTACTCCGGGCCCATGTTGCCGATCGTCGCGCGATCGGCCAGGCTCAAACTGGAAAGCCCGGTCCCGTAGAACTCGACGAATTTTTCCACCACGCCTTTTTTGCGCAGCATCTGCACGACCGTGAGAACGAGATCGGTCGCGGTGGCGCCTTCGGGCAGCCTGCCGTGCAATTTGAACCCGATCACTTCAGGCGTGACCATGATGATCGGCTGGCCAAGCAGCGCCGCCTCCGCCTCAATACCGCCCACTCCCCAACCGACGACGCCCAAGCCGTTGATCATGGTCGTATGCGAATCGGTGCCCACGACCGTGTCCGGATAGGCGAACTGTGCGCCATCCTTCTTGGCGCGGAACACCACCGGGGCAAGATATTCGAGATTGACCTGATGGCAGATCCCGGTATCCGGCGGTATCAGCCGAAAATTGTCGAAGGCGGTCTGGCCCCAGCGCAAGAACGCATAACGCTCGACATTGCGCTCGAACTCGAGCTCGGAGTTTTTGTGAAATGCATCCGCCGTGGCGAAATAGTCCACCTGCACCGAATGGTCGATCACCAGATCGACCGGCGCCAAGGGATTGATTTTTTTCGGGTCGCCGCCGAGCCGCTTCATCGCTTCGCGCATGGCGGCGAGATCGACGACCGCGGGTACGCCGGTCAAGTCTTGCATCAACACCCGCGCCGGCATGAAAGCGATTTCTTTCTGCTGCTTCGCCCTCGGCTCCCAGTTAGCCAAAGCCTCGATATCGGCTTTGTTAACATGATGATCGTCTTCCTGGCGCAGCAAGTTTTCCAGGAGAATTTTCAAGGAAACCGGCAGGCGCGAGACGTTTTTGAAGCCCGCCCGCTCCAATTCATCGAGGCGAAAGATATCATAACTTTCGCTCCCGACTTTCAGCACCTTGCGCGCGCCGAAGCTATCCACATACGTCTGAGCCATTGAGAACTCCTTATAAAAGGTATAGGTAGGTTGCTTATTTTGTAGCTAGCGTGGCGCGATAAAGCAACAGCTCGAACGCCGGTAAGCGGCGGCAAGGAAAGCACCATGAGATCGCCTTGACAAAGATTCTTTTCGCCCGCGCAGAGGCATTGAACTTCACGTTGGAATTGAGAGAAGAAAGGAAGACCTCATGGGCATGACGAGAACTACGGCCGTTACGAGCTACTGTTTAGCACTGGCGCTCTTGTGGAGCCATTCCGCCGCGGCCCAAATGACCCGAATCAACGTCGGCTACAGCGCCATCAGCGGCGATGCGATGCCGGCCTGGATTGCCAAAGACGCCGGAATTTTCGAAAAGAACGGCCTCGACGTCCAGCTGGTATTCTTCACCGGCGGCACCACCGCGGTGATGGCGCTGGTCTCCGCCGACACGCCGATTGCGCAGTTGGCCGGACCGGCTGTCGTCAATTCGGTGATGGCAGGCTCCGACGCCACGTTGCTCGTCGGCGGCGTCACGTCGCTCAATTATTATTTGCTGTCGCGCTCGGAGATCAAAACTCCTGAGCAACTCAAGGGCGGTACCGTCGCGATCAGTCGCTTCGGCTCGGCGTCGGACTTCATCGCCCGCTATGCCTTATCGAAAATCGGTTTGGCTCCCGGCAAAGACGTTACCCTCGTGCAGATCGGCAGTACGACGGCTCGTGTGGATGCGACTTTGACCGGGCGGGTTCAAGCAACCGTGGTCAATCCCCCCGCCAGCATCATCGCCCAGAAGCGCGGTATGAACGTCCTGGCCGACCTTCCCAAACTGGGTTTGGTTTACCAGCACACCGCCGCGGCGACAACGAAGAAGTATATCCGCGAGCACCCTGACATCGTTCGGCGGTATGTGAAATCGCAAATCGAAGCCGTCCATCGTATTTATTCCGACAAAGAGGCGGCCGTACGCGCCTTGGCGAGGTTTATTGGCCGAACGGTCGAGCGCGACGTGCTGGAGAAGACTTGGGAAAACATGCTGAGCGAGTCAGTTTTGCCCAAAAAGCAGTACCCATCCGTGGAAGGTTTGAAGACCATACTGGCGGCCGAAGCCAAAGGGAAATCTTTCAAACCGGAGGATTTCTTCGACGCCAGTTTCGTCAGAGAACTAGATAAGAGCGGCTTTAGCGACGGTCTCTATAAGAAGCGCTGACGACGTCTCGCTCCGGAATAAAAACTCACCGCGCAGGCGTGGAGTGCTTACAAAAACGCTCTAACACGGCAGCAAGCTGCACGGTAAAATAACCCCGGCGGCTCGGGATGAGGCTACGCGCGCTGCGCATCGAACGAACTTGCGTTCTTTCAACTACGGTCAGGAAATGAATTTTCCACCTTCCGGTCTCGAACGAACCCGGAAAAGCGGATTGCTTCAAGTTGCTTCAGCCCCGGGAAAGCGATCCCACCGAAAGCTCATCCCGGAAATCTCGCTAAGGCTTGATCGTTGATCCATGGCGCTCACTCGGCTATGGTCCGCTGGTATGGCGCAAAGGAGGTCCGATGCCCATCGCAAAAATTCGCGGCGTCAACATTAACTACAAAATTCTCGGCGATCGCGGCCCCTGGGTTGCGCTTTCACCCGGAGGCCGGCGCGACATCAGCGGCATCGAACTCCAGGCGCAAGCAGTCGCCGATCTCGGCCACCGCGTGGTCATTTTCGACCGGCGCAACTGCGGCGCCTCCGAGGTCGTGATCGATGGAAATGAATCGGAATATGAAATTTGGGCGGATGATATTCACGAGCTGCTCTCGCAACTCGGCGTCCTGCCCGCCTTCGTCGGCGGCAGCTCATCGGGTTGCCGTACCGCGCTCTTGTTTGCGCTGCGCCATCCCGAGTCGGTGAGCGGTTTGCTGCTCTGGCGCGTGACCGGCGGCCGCTTCGCTTGTGAGCGTCTCGCTCAAGAATATTACGGTCAATATATCGAAGCCGCGCAGCAGGGCGGCATGGCAGCGGTCTGCCAAATGGAACATTGGCAAGAGCGCATCAAAGCGCGACCGGAAAATCGTCAAGCGTTGATGAAAATGACTCCAGAGCGATTCATCGGCGTGATGTCGCACTGGCGCGAGTATTTTCTCAAGGGCGCCGACCTGCCCGTGATCGGCGCCACCGAGAACGAGTTAAAGTCCATCAAAGTGCCGGCCTGCATTATCCCCGGCAACGACAACACTCACGGCCGTCAAACCGGCGAGAACCTCGGCCGGCTTCTGCAAAAAAGCGAAGTCCATGTTTTGTTTCCAAAGCACTACGATGAAGCGCTCGGCCCGAGGGAAGAATGGGACGAAAAAGCCGGTGAGATGGCAGCGCTGTTCGCCGGTTTAATCAAGCGCTCCACAACGATCTGAGTAAAAGACCACCGCGGAGAAAAGATGTTTGATTCAATCGAAGCGATAAAAGAAAAAATGGTTCTGGTTTGCAAGGTACTGCAAAAACAGCGGGTGATCGATGGCTACGGCCATTTGACGGTGCGCCTCGCCGACGGTCGGATCTTGAGCACGCCGCACATGCCGCCCGGAAAAGTCGCACTGCGCGATCTGATCGTCATCGACGCCGAAGGCAAGAAACTCGAAGGCGCCGGCGAACCGAATGGCGAGACGCCGATGCACACATCCATCTATAGGGCACGGGCCGACGTCCAGTGCATTCTGCATTACCATCCCGACGAATTGATTGTCGTCGCCGCTACGGGCCAAGGGATAAGAGTTCTATCCAATAGCGGTGTCCACTTCCATCGCGGCACGCCGATTTACGATTCTCCTTTGCTCATCCGAACTCATCAACTCGGTGACAAAGTCGCCGCTGCACTGGGCGATCGCAGCGCCGTGTTGTTGCGCGGCCATGGCGGCACAGTCGTGTCAAACAACCTCGACAATTTGCTTCGGCTCGGGCTGGATTTAGTCCGCGCCGCCAAAATTCAAATCATGGCGGCCTGCCTGGGCCCGGTGAAAACCCATACCCCAGAAGAGTGCGAGCAAATGGTTAAGGGCCATGCCCAGCCGAACGCCCACCGGCGCTACATCGACTACTACATCTCCGAAGTCGTCGATTGAATTCCGCCGAGCGACAGTGAACTCGAGCCGGCCGGCGCAGCCCACGTTTCGTTACAGGTTTCACCCGCCGAGCGCGGGCGGCGAGGCGCATTTTTTTACTTTGCCAAATTTCTAAGAACTTTGATCACAGGCTGCTCAAAAGACTCAGAGGCGAGACGCGCGAAAGATCGACGAGCGGAGCAGCCTGTTTTAGAGGAGGCATACCGATCATGGCGGACAGGCCGAAAGTTTGTATCGATCGCATTTTGCCGAGCCACTTGAGGCGCCCACAGCATACCCTACGGGTCAGAGGCGGCATCCGAGCTGTGGCGCCGATCGGTAAGACCTGGATGAACGGATCGACCTTGCGCGTTCGTTTCATCGGCGGCACTCCGAACGAGCAGGGAATCACCCGGGAACAGGCCGGCTGGTGGGGACAAACCGCCAACATGAAATTCGAGTTCGACAATTCGCCCAATGCCGATATCCGCATCGCTTTCGATTCAAACGACGGCGCCTGGTCCTACGTTGGCACCGATTGCCGCGGCATCCCGCTCAACCAGCCGACCATGAATCTTGGTTTTCTCGACGGCGGTACCGCGGCCCATGAGTTCGGCCACGCGATCGGCCTGGCCCACGAGCACCAAAACCCGCGAGGCGGCATTCAATGGAACGAAAAAGTCGTCATCGAAGAACTCGCAAAATCGCCGAATTTCTGGGACGAGGCGACTGCCCGCCATAATGTCCTGCACAAATACAGCGTCGATCAAATCAACGGCACCGACTTTGATCCGGACTCGATCATGCTCTATTTTTTCCCCGCATCGTGGACGCGCAACGGAATCGCGACCAAGGCCAATGAAGTTCTGTCCGCGCTGGACAAACAATTTATCGCCGGCGCCAAGATGTACCCAAAGACCGGCGCGACGACCACGAGCGCCGCCGTGCTCGAAGTCAACGCCAAGCGCCGCACCGCCGCAACCATCGGCAAGTTTGGCGAAGAAGACCTCTACCGCTTTAGCGCGCCTCGGGACGGCCGCTACCGGATCGACACGCGCGGCCCGACCGACGTGGTTTTGAAATTGTTCGGGCCAAACAGTGAAACCGCATTGATTGCCGAAGATGACGACTCGGGCATCGACACCAACGCGCTGATCAACGTGGACCTCGTTGCCGGCCAGTACTTCGTCCAGGTACGCCATTTCAACCGCGCGGGCGGTCGGGGTAAGTATTCCATCAAGGTGCAGCGACTCTAGGCGGCTCAGCGGTCAGCCAGTGAATTGAGCGTTGGAGCACAGAAGATTGGCTTTCCATCCGTTCTCCAGCGCTCCAGTACTCGAACGGTCCAAACAAAGCCTCGGTTTGAGCGAAACGATTGGGAGAACGAAAGCTAAGAGTCTTTTTCACTAGCCTTCTGGGCTTACATTCGCGGAAGCAGACCTCTGGAATATCTTGCATGCGCTCCGGTCCGCGGGTAAAGTCGGACCTCCCTTGCTTCAGCGTCAATTGAGTCAAAGGTTAACCGATGGCCGATGAAAAAAAAGAGTTCGCAACCATTCCCGTTGGACTGAAAACGACCGCGGCCGCCGCCGAGTTTGTCGAAAAAGTTACTTTCGACGCGATTCCCGCTGAAGCCCTTCGTATTGGCACGCGCTGTCTGCTCGACGGCCTCGGGCTATTCGTTGCAGGCTCCGAAGAGAGGACTGTTCAGATTCTCGCCGACGACGCGCAGCAGACCGGCGGCTCGGCGGATGCGCTGTTATTACGTCGAGGAGACAACCGAGTGCCGGCGCCGATCGCGGCTCGGGTGCTCGGCACGGCCGGCCACGCTCATGATTGGGACGACAGCCAGGTCAGCGTCGACCCGGAACATATGTACGGTCTACTGACTCACCCTACCATTCCGCCATTGAGCGGCGCTCTGGTGACGGCGCAAAAACTTGGCGGCGTCGACGGCAAGACTTTTATGGTTGCATTTTTGACCGGTTTTGAAGTCGAGTGCAAAATCTCCGAGTGGATGCTGCCGCAACACTATGTCAAGGGAATGCATTCAAGCGGTACGGTCGGTACTTTCGGGGCTTATGCAGCGGCCGCGAAGCTGCTGCAATTGAGCGCCGACCAACTGCGCAGCGGCTTCGGTCTCGCCGCCAGTTTCGCCGCCGGCATTCGCTGCAACTTCGGCACGATGACCAAACCGCTGCATGTGGGCCGCGCGGCAGAAAACGGCTTGACCGCTGCGCTACTCGCGGCGCGAGGTTTCACCGCAGACCCCGATGCGCTGGACGGGCCCTGGGGATTTTACGCCGTCCACGGCGGCGGCGTCAGCATTGAAAAACTATCCCAGGGGTTCGGCAGAACCTGGACGATCGTTGAACCCGGTGTCTCCATCAAGCCGTATCCCTGCGGTGTGCTCACCCATCCAACGATCGACTTGATGCTCAAGCTGGTCACAGAGCACGACGTAAAGCCGGATGACATCACAGCGGTTCGAGTTTACGCCGGAACCAACATATTGAAACCGATTCGTTATCCTGTAGCCGCTAATCACCTGCAGGCAAAATTCTCGTTGCCGGCGGCTCTGGCAATGATCGCGCTCGCCCGCGCGGCGGGTAAACGGGAATTCTCCGACGACTTCGTCGGATCGGCGCCCATGCAGGCAATGCAGCGACGTATTACAAGCGAGTTGGACCCCGAGATTGAAAAACTGGGCTTCGACAAAATGCGCTCGCGTATCGCCCTTCGGCTCAAGGACGGCCGCACTGTCGAAGGGTGGGCCGACGAGCGCTACCGGGGTGGCCCGGAAAACCCGCTTAGCGATGCCGAGCTGGAAAGTAAGTTGCGCTCATGTTGTGAAGGCGTTTTGGACGCTACGGCTCAAGCACAATTGATCGCCGCGGGATGGTCGGTCCTGCGGCTCGACGACGCCGGTCGACTGATGCAAATCATCAATCAGGTTTGATAACGCTCATCGATCGGCTGGTGGCGCGGTTTTGAATTGTCAATCCGTCTTTAGAGAACGTTAGGGTAACTGTCGACGTGTAAAAGATGAATCGCCGGCAATTCACCAGGAACATTTTTGTCATCGGCGCAGCCGCGGCACTCGCGCCGTTTAACATCGTGCGGGCGCAGAGTCCCAAGCTAAAAATCGGCGTGCTGCTGCCGAAGTCGGGGCTACAGGGATTGATCGGCCAATCCTGCCAAAAAGGTGCGGATCTCGCGCCGGGCGTCATCCGAGACTTGCTCGGCGTCGATATCGAACTGATGAACGCTGACACTGAAACCAACGTCGATACCGCGCGCACGCGCGCCGAGAGATTGATTCAAGAAGGCGCTCGCTGCCTGGTCGGCCCGTTCGACTCCGGTGCCGCCGCCGCGGTTTCCCAAGTCGCCGAACAACGCGGCGTGCCGTTCGTCATCAATATCGCCGCCGCGCCCCAGATCACGGAACAGGGCTATAAATTCGTTTTTCGCAATTTTCCGGTGGCCTCCGAGCTAGTCCTCAACGGCCTGACTCTGATCCACGATCTCTTCCTGGCTAGCGGGGCAACGCCCCGTACGGCAGTGTTTATGCACGTCAACGATACTTTCGGACAAGCCAACGCAAAGGCGATCGGCGCGATCCTGCCGAAGCTCAATTTGCCGTTTAAGCTCGTCGAAACTATCTCCTACGATCCGGCCGCGAGAGATTTGTCGGTCGAAGTGGCCAAAGCGAAAACCACTCAAGCTGAGTTCTTGCTCCTCGTGTCGCGATTGAACGACGCCATTGTGCTGCGCCGTGAGATCGTCAAACAGCGCTGGAATATCATGGGCGTGATTAGCCCGGGCTCGCCCGGCATGTACGAGAACCAATTTTACCGAACGCTCGGCAAGCTCTCCGAACATTGCATTTCCAACGTGCCGTGGTACGACCCGAAATCGGCGCTCAGTCAGACGGTCGACGCGGCGTTCCGCAAGCAAAACCCAAAGGATCAACTCAGGTTTCACGCGCTCAATGTCGGTTATACATTCGAAGCGATTCTAATTGCCGCGGACGCTTACAAGCGCGCAAAATCGACGGATGCACAACCTCTCACCGAGGCGATTCGCCGCACGGAAATCAGAAACCGCATGATGATCGGCGCGCCGATCAAATTCAATGCCAAAGGACAAGTCGAGGGCAATCTGTCGGCGTGCATTCAGAATCAAGCACAGAAACCGGTGGTGGTGTTGCCCGCATCGGTCGCCGAAGCTAAGCCCGTGTTTCCTTGGCATGAGTACAAGAAATCGTAAAATCCATAGATGTCGATGATCGAAGGATCTTTTTGACTCGCCGAAAAAGCACAAGCGGATTCTTCGTCGCAGGACTTCTCAGAATGGACGCTAGCAGATTGTTGAAAAACTCTGATTCCAGCTGCTCAAAGGGTCTCAGATGCGAGGCGTGGCGACCGTAATCGTGCAGCGTGCTCGTGCGGATTCACCGTTCACGTTTCACGGAGACGATCACGAAGTAGCGAGGCGATTGCGCACCGCTTCGATGAAGGTCAGACCAAACGTGACCCTATGAGCCTCTTTCAATAGCCTGCTAGCTAGACTCGTGCTCGAGAACGAACATCATCGCCGCTACTCGCATCCATGTCCCTCGTTAATCTAGCCAACGTCATTGTCTCCGGCGTTCTGACGGGGCTCGTTTACGGGCTGATGGCGCTCGGCTTATCGGTGATTTTCGGCGTGGCGCGGGTGGTCAACTTTGCCCACGGCGAAATCATGACGATCGCCATGTACGTCGCTGTGATTTCCTATACGGCCTGGAATCTCGATCCCTTCGTGGCGCTTGTTCCGATCGCCGCGATATTTTTCCTTTTCGGTTACTTCTTGCAGGCGGCGGTGATCAACCGTTTCATAACCCGCCCTGAACATAGCCAGTTTATCCTGCTTCTGGCGCTCGCTGTGATCATGGTCAACGCGCTGCTGATCATCTTCGGACCGGATGCACGCCACGTGCAGCTCGATCACTTGCTGGAATCGATCGAAATGGGCCCCCTGCTCGTCGATCGTGGAAAATTGTACGCGGCGCTGGTGGCCTGCGTTTCTTCGGCTTGCCTCTTCGTTTTTTTCCATTTCACGCCCACCGGCACGGCGATTCGCGCGTGCGCCGATAATTGGCTGGGCGCCAAAATTGTCGGTCTCGACGTGAAGCGGCTCTATTCGATTGCCTTCGGCATCGGCAGCAGCTCGGTTGCAATTGCCGGTTGCATGATGATTACCCTGGTCGACTTGACGCCCGGTGCCGGCCCGGCCTTCACCCTACTCGCTTTCGTTATCGTGATCGTCGGCGGCCTCGGTTCCATGAGCGGAGCCCTTGCCGGCGGCGTTCTGATTGGCGTCTCAGAGGCACTTGCCGGCTTGTTGATTGCGCCATCGGCCAAAGGGATGTTCAGCTTCGCCTTGTTAATCACCGTTCTACTCTTTCGCCCCCGCGGTCTCATGGGCGCCGGGTCATGAACTCGCGCGCCCTTTTACTGCTTGCCGGCTTGAGTGCCGTCTTGCTCTGGCTTCCTTTCATCGCCAGCGATTACCTTTTATCGGTCGGCACGCTATTTTTGTTTTTCGCCTGTACCGGCCAAGCGTGGAATATTTTGATGGGGTTGGCGGGTCAGTTGTCGCTCGGCCACTCACTTTATCTCGGCATCGGCGCCTATGCCGCTGCGGCGCTCCACTATCATTTCGGCGTCGGTCCCTGGGCGGGCCTGTGGTTTGCCGTCGCGCTCTGCGTGGGCCTGAGCGCGGTCGTCGGTGCGCTGGCTTTCCGTTATGGCATCTCCGGCGTTCACTTCACGCTCCTGACCATTGCATTCGCCGAATCCGCCCGCATCGGCTTTGACCATTTCAGCTGGCTCGGCGGCTCCGGCGGTTTATTCCTCAAAGTTGCCCAGCGCGACCAGATCGATTGGATCAACCTGCGCGGCACGCCCACAATGTTCTACTACGTGATGCTCGCCCTCGCGGCGGGCGCTTTCGCTCTCAGCGCATGGTTGATCAGCAGCCGCGCCGGCTATTACTGGCAGGCAATCCGTGAAAACGAAGAAGCGGCACGTGCGCTCGGCATCGATACATTTCGCTGGAAGATGTTGGCGATGATGATCAGCGCCGCGCTGACGTCACTTGGCGGAGTTTTCCTGGCCTTCTATTACAACCATCTCTTTCCGGAACAGATTTTTCATATCAGTCGATCGATCGAGATTATTCTCGGACCGATCATCGGCGGCATGGGCACGCTTTTCGGCCCGATCCTCGGCGCCGCGCTGTTAATACTCCTCGGCGACGGCGTCACCGAGTTGATCGCCGCATACGGTTGGGAGATTCCCGGTCTGAAACAGCTGATTTACGGCATCGCGCTTTGGCTCGTCATCACAATTTTGCCTCAAGGCGTCTGGCCCCCGCTCGCCCGCAAGCTCGGAGTTTCGAAATGACGGCGCTGTTGGAAGTTCAGGGTGCCAGCAAATCCTTTCGCGGCCTGCGCGCCGTGACCAACGTCTCACTGTCTCTTCAAGCCAACGCCATCGCCGCGCTGATCGGGCCCAATGGCGCCGGCAAAACGACGATTTTTAACATCATCTCCGGAGCGACCGCCGTCGACGCCGGCCGAATTGTTTTTGACGGCGACCGAATTGATGGCTTGCGACCCGATCAGATCTGCGAGCGCGGAATCGCCAGGACCTTTCAAATCGTCCAGCCGTTTAGCGGGCTATCCGTGCTCGACAACGTCGTGGTTGGCGCGCTCAAGCGCCGTGCACGAGTTGCCGAAGCGCGCCGTCGGGCGCTGGATTTGCTTGACCAACTTGGTCTCGGAGCAAGGCGCGATCTTCCCGCTTCGGCGTTGACCTTGCCTGATCGCAAGCGCCTCGAAGTTGCGCGCGCTCTCGCCACCGAGCCCAAACTATTGCTTCTCGACGAGGCCATGGCTGGCCTGCGTCCGATCGAATGCCAGGGGCTGATCGGGTTTCTGCGCGAGATCAACCGCCGCGACCGTGTCGCGATTTTACTCATCGAGCATGTCATGCGCGCCGTGATGGCGCTGGCGCAAAAGGTCATCGTGCTCCACCATGGCGAAATCGTCGCCAGCGGCGCGCCCCAAGAAGTCGTGCGCGATCCCGCCGTGCTGGATTGCTATCTTGGCGAAAGCGTAGCGATATGAGCGCTCTCCTCGAAATCAGAGATCTCGATGTTTACTACGGCACTGCCCAAGCGCTCGCCGGTGTATCACTCGACGTGCCTAAAAAAGTAATCACCGCCATCGTGGGCGCCAACGGCGCCGGTAAATCGACGTTGATACGTGCCATCGCCGGCATCGAACGGGCGCGCGCCGGGCGAATTTTTTTTGCCGGTGACGACATCACCGATCGCGATTCACACGAAATCTGCAATCTGGGGATCGGCCAAGTCGCCGAAGGACGCCAGCTCTTTCCCAGTCTCACGACGGCGGAAAACTTAGCGATAGGCGCGATGCTCCCACGCGCCCGCGCCAGCCGCCGGCAAACAATGGATCAGGTATTCTCATTATTTCCGCGCTTGGGCGAGCGCCGCAGGCAGCTCGCCGGAACCCTTTCGGGCGGCGAGCAACAAATGCTTGCCATCGCGCGCTGCCTGATGAGCCGCCCCGAACTGATCATGCTCGACGAGCCTTCCCTCGGACTTGCGCCGACAATCGTGCAACAGTTGCTTGACGCCGTCCAGAGGCTCAACCAGCAGGGTCTGACTGTCGTGCTCGTCGAGCAAAACGTCGCGGTGTCGCTTCAAATCTCTCAGCGCGCTTACGTGCTCGAGAATGGCAGCGTCGTCATGTCCGGCGGCGGCCGCGAGTTGCTCAACGATGACCGGATTCGCCGGGCGTACTTGGGTCTATGAGTTATACAAGGTTTAAGATTTTGGGCCGAGCTCGTCGAGCTTTGACTGGAACCTTGAACGGCTTTAGCGCTCGAAGGTGCCATCGCGCCGCTTGACCGCTTCGCTTTGGCCGTCTATCAATGGCTTCGCTTCAGCTGGAGCAGGTGACTCGGGCAAAGTTTTCTGACATAAAGAAACCGGCCCTGAGCCGGGTCTGGGATTGAACTAGAGCCGGCCCGATGGGCCGTCGATCCAGTCAAGTTGAGGAGGCAGTTAAATGAGCGACAGGGAGATCAAAAAATCCACCCAGCGTTGGCAATCCGACGTTATCGTCGATCTGATCAAGCAGTACGATTTTCCTTATATCGCGCTTAATCCCGGTGCGAGCTACCGCGGCTTGCACGATTCACTGGTGAATTACGGCGAGAACAAGCCGCCCATGTTGCTCTGCAATCATGAAAAGATAGCGGTGCAAATCGCCCACGGCTACGCCAAGGCGAGCGGTAAGCCGATGATGGCGATCGTTCACAACGTCGTCGGCCTTTTGCACGCGCCAATGGGGATTTACTATGCCTACATCGACCGGTGCCCGGTTTTTATCGTCGGCGCCACCGGGCCAATGGACGAAAAGCTCCGCCGCCCGTTTATCGATTGGATCCATACCGCGTTCGCCCAGGGCGACGTCGTTCGCGGCTTTACCAAATGGGACTACCAGCCCGGCAGCATTCACGGCGTGCCGGATTCCTTCGCGCGCGCCTATTCGATCATGATGAGCGAGCCCCAGGGCCCGGTCTACATGGTTTACGATTCGGCAATGCAGGAAAGCCCGATGAAGGAAGAAATGGCGCTGCCGAAGTATTCGGTCAAAGTTCCCTCGCGCATCGCCCCCGAACCGGCGGTCATCGAAGAAGCCGCCGACCTGCTCATGGCCGCGGAAAATCCGTTGTTGCTGACCGAATATGCGGCACGCATGCCGATTGGTTTCAATTCCACGGTGGAACTGGCCGAAACCGTCGGCGCATCGGTGTACGACATCAACAAGCGCCTCGGTTTCCCCAATCGCCACCCATTGAGCGTCAGCTTTCACGGCGACGCGTTCAAAGGCGTCGATGTCGTCGCGGCCTTGGATGTGGTCGATTGGACGCGTGGCTCGCACAAGCTCAATACCCAGACACGCGAGATCAGCGTTGTGACGGCGCCTGACTGCAAATGGATCGATGTCGGCTTCGCCGATATTGAAATCAGCAAGTGGGCGACCGACTACAATAAGCATCACAACTGGGATCTTCGCGTTCTCGGCGACAGCGCGCTTTCGCTGCCGGCGCTTACCGCCGCCTGCCGCAAGCGCATCGACGGCAATCAATCCCTGATTGCAAAAGTCAACGAGCGCAAGAAAGCGATCGGCGAACGGCACGCGCGCCAGTGGCAAAAATGGCAGGATCAAGTCAAAGAGGAATGGAACCAGCGCCCGATGACCGAGTCGCGCCTGGCCCACGAGATGTGGCAGGTCATCAAAGGCGATGACTGGGTGCTAACGGCCAATACGCTCAAGGAATGGGTGCACAAGATCTGGGACTTCGACCAGCCCGATCGCCATGTCGGCCGCGAGCTCGGCACCGGCACACAGATCGGCTTGTCGATCGGCGTCGCTCTTGCCCACAAAGGCTCCGGCAAGCTCGTGATCGATCTGCAGCCCGACGGCGATTTGATGTTCGATCTCGGCGCGCTCTGGATGCCGATCAAGTACGCGATTCCGATGCTGATCGTCATGTACAACAACCGCGCCTATTACAACGACTGGGCACACCAGATCCACATGGCGCACCAGCGCGGCACCGATCCGGCGCGCGCTTACATCGGCATGGATCTCGAAGGGCCGCCGCCGGACTTCGCGCATATCGCCAAAGGCATCGGCTGGTATACCGAAGGACCGATCGAAGATCCTGCGCAAATCGGCCCGGCTGTAAAGCGTGCGATCGCGCAGGTGAAAGCCGGCAAGCCGGCACTCATCGACGCCATTGTCTGGCGCCGCGGCGAAAATGCATAGGAAAAAAATTTACCACAAAGTACTTAAACCACAAAGTACACAAATGGACACAAAGTATGGGAGCGATTTGTCGCGCCTATAAAAAAAGACATAAGATTATTTCACCGCAAAGAGCGCAACGGTCGCAAAAAGGGACGAAATGAGAGCGTGCGCCGACCGCGCGTTTGCGCGAGTTAACGCCCCTCCCATGGTTTTTTTATTTTGCGTACTTTGCGTTCTTTGCGGTAACTTCCGATTCCGAATCTTGTTACTTTGTAACCTTTGTGCTCTCTGTGGTTAAAGTCTTAGGAGGACATCTGCATGGCAGATTCGAAAATAAAAAAATCCGACCGCCGCTGGCAGTCCGACATCATCGTCGACATGATCAAGCGCTATGGCTTCGAGTACATCGCGCTCAATCCGGGCGCGAGTTACCGTGGGCTGCACGACTCGCTCGTCAACCACGGCGAGAATGACCCGCCGATGCTGCTCTGCCAGCATGAAAAGATTGCCGTGCAGATCGCCCATGGCTACGCCCGTGCCAAGGGCAAACCGATGATCGCCATCGTGCATAACCTGGTCGGCCTACTGCACGCGCCTATGGGCGTCTACTACGCCTACCTGGACCGTGCCCCGGTGTTCATCATCGGCGCCACCGGTCCCTTGGCGGAGCCCAAGCGCCGCCCGTTCATCGACTGGATCCACACCGCGAATGTCCAGGGCGAAGCGATCCGCAACTTCGTCAAATGGGATTATCAACCTTCGACCGTCGATGGCGTGCCCGGCGCCTTCGCGCGCGCCTATTCAGTCATGATGAGCGCGCGCCAGGGACCGATCTATATGTGCTACGACGCCGGCCTCCAGGAAGCGCAGCTCGATCACGACGTCGAGATGCCGCCAGCCGGCGCGATCACCGTTCCGACGGCTCCGGCCGCCGATCCGGTTGCGCTGATCAAAGCCGCCGACACGTTAGCCGCCGCCAATCGAGTCGCGATCATTGCCGACTTCGCCGCGCGGCCGCCACACGGTTGGAACCACGTCGTTGAGCTGGCAGAAACACTCGGCGCCTCGGTTTGGGACGTCGGCTCACGATTGAATTTCCCCGGCGACCATCCGCTCAATCTGACTATGGACCCTGACGGCTGTTACGAAGGCGTCGACGTTGTGCTGACCCTCGACATCGCCGATTTCGAAAAACCGACTCACGTGCGCGACATCGCGACGCGCACCGTCGTCAGCAAAGTACCCGCAAACGCAACCTGGATCGACATCGGTTTCACCGACATCGAGATCAGCAAATGGTCGATGGACTACGCCCGGCCCTTCTACGCCCAGCAACGCATGACTGCCGACCCGGTAACCACCGCACCGCAACTGACCAAGCTCGTAAAGGAGCGCATCGCCAGGACGCCGGGGCTTGCGGAGAAGATCGCGCGGCGCGCGGAAGAGATCGGCAAACGCCACAAGGAAAACCGCGCCAAATGGAGCAAGCAAGCACAAGAGCATTGGGACTCAAAGCCGATGACCGTGCCGCGCTTGGCGCTCGAAGTCTGGGACGCGATCCAAGGTGAAGACTGGGTGCTCACCACCGGAGATTTGGGGAGTTGGGGCAAGAAGCTTTGGAATTTTGATCGGCCTTATTGCCATGCCGGGCGGGAGCTCGGCACGGGCACACAGATCGGCCTTTCTCTGGGGGTTGCGCTTGCCAACAAAGGTACCGGCCGCCTGGTCGTCGACTTGCAGCCGGACGGCGATCTCATGTTCGATGCCGGCTCTCTGTGGATCGCGGCCAAGTATAAAATCCCGATGCTCGTCGTCATGTTCAACAACCGCGCCTATTACAATGATTGGAACCACCAGCTTGTTCTGGCGCGAACCCGCGGCACAGATCCGGCGCGCGCACACATCGGTATGGATTTATATGATCCCGATCCGGACTTTGCCGGCTTGGCCAAGTCCATGGGCTGGTACGCCGAAGGCCCATTTGAAACCGGTGACGATCTCAAACCGGCGCTCAGGCGCGCCATCGAGCAAGTCAAGCAAGGCAGGCCCGCCCTGATCGACGCCGTCTGTGACCGCCGAAATCATGGTTAATGTTCTGAGCGGGGGTTTGATCCGCCATCCCGCGCGGGTCACTCATTTTGCCTCGGAGCGTAGCGCGAAGACGAAGCGGCTAGACTTATGCAACGCGACAGCTCCATGCGCCGCTTGAATTATTAAGGGGGCAATTACCGATTAAGGAGTTCATGAGTATCTAGACAACAGGGTTGGTTGGAGACGCAGGGACGACTCGTTCCAAGCCCAGGCAAAGCGTCTGGGCGTCATCGGCCACCACCCGAGCTACGCCCCGAGTGCTTAATTTGGGCGTAGGTGCGAAAGCGTCCTTTGAGTCCTGGTGCCTGCGCTTTCCACGACGCGCCCCTTCGTCCCAGTATCTCTACTAACTAACGAGCTCCTTAGTAAATCCTGCAAAATCGTGTCTCATTTCTGTTTTTTCCCTTGTACTCACAGCTATCTGCGATACACTGAGAAAAATGCACCGATCGGTCGCGGGGCACGGAAAATTAAGGAAACCGGCGACCTCTTAAATAATGAAACGACTTAACATCTGCCTCATCAATCCGAAATTCGACCCGTCCTATTGGGGCTTTGATTACGCCCTGCCGCTTTATCCCGGTAACAAGAAATGCACCATGGCGACCGGCGCCTTGCCGCATCTCGCCGGCCTCGTTCCCGATCATGACGTCGTCCTTCTTGACGAGAACGTCGAGCCGATCGATTTCGCTTCGCTCAGACGCTTTGACTTGGTCGGCGTCACCGGAATGATCGTGCAAAAAGAACGGATGCGGCAGATTTTAGAGCGTCTCCGCCAGCTCAAAATTTTTACCGTCGTCGGTGGCGCTTACGCCTCGGTCAATGAGTCATTCTTCGATGGCTTATGCGATGTCCTGTTTACCGGTGAAGCGGACGAGACCTGGCCCGCGTTCGTCAGTGCTTTCGCGTCAGGGAAGAACTATGAGAATATTTACAAGCAAGCCAATCCCACCGACATGACCAAGCTCCCCAAGGCCCGCTTTGACTTGCTCCGAGTCGACCGTTACGCCTCTGGCGCGCTGCAGTTTTCGCGCGGCTGTCCGTTTCGCTGTGAATTTTGCGACATTATCGTAACCTTCGGCCGGCGGCCGCGCATGAAGCGGCCCGAGCAGGTTTTAGACGAGCTCGAAGAAATGCGTAAAGCAGGTTTTTTTTCTTGCTTTATCGTCGACGACAACTTTATCGGCAACAAGAAAGCCGCCAAGGAACTGCTCCGCATGATCATCACGTGGCAAGAGCGCCATGGTTTTCCTTTGCGCCTCACCACCGAAGCGAGCATCAATCTCGCCGATGATACGGAGCTCCTCGATCTTCTGTATCAGGCAAACTTCCGCTCCGTGTTCATCGGTATCGAAACGCCGAGGCAGGATTCTCTCAAAGAAACTAAAAAGTTTCAGAACATCTCCGGAGATTCTCTCGAGGCCAAGCTGACGCGCATTCGCAACGCTGGCCTGGAGGTCAGCGCCGGTTTCATCGTCGGCTTCGATAACGACGATCAGCAAATCTTCGAAGATCAATTTCGCTTCATTCAAGATAACGGCATTCTCCTGGCGATGGTCGGAATGTTGGTCGCGGTGCCCAAGACTCCTCTTTACGACCGTTTGGAGAAAGAGGGTCGCCTGCGGCTGGACGACGCCAACTGCAATATCGTGCCGGCGCAGATGTCGCCGGCGGAATTGCGAACAGGTTACTGGAACTTGCTGAATCGTCTCTACACGCCGGGAAATTTTTTGGATCGTTATTTCCATCAATTTCGCCAACCCGAATTCAATCGCCGGCGAAGCGGAATCGCCGCCAAGAGCACCGGCGGGGGCAATCGAGTGAAGACGCTACTCTACGGCTTCACTATGACATGGAAATTGTTTCGAACTCTGCTGCGCGACGGCAGTCTAAAATGCGTTGGCGGAACTTACTTGCGCTACTTTTTCAGTGACGGAAGGCGCTATCTGCGCGGCGCTGCCGGATTCGCGCAATTCGTCAATCGCTGCGCTGTCCATTGGCACTTTTACAAGTTCACCCGCGAGATGACGACCGGCCGGCTAAGGCTTTATAATTCCGGTTAAAAACGAGCCGGCTTCCTCTCACCTGCTGAAGCCTCTAAACCGTTAGCGGGACAGACCCGGTTCCTCCGCCGCAGCCACGACACAGCGTAACGTAAGCGTTTCAAACACATCTTCTAGCGCCGTCTCATTTTCGCGACAGTTCCCCGCGTTTCTCTGTCAGCGCAAATCTCTTAAGCACGATCCGATGGATTTTCTTTCAAGGCACATGGATTGCGTCCTGATCTCCGCAGACTGTTCCACTCGCGTGAACAGCTCCGGCCTGTTTCGATTATGATACCGGGCAAACCCACTGAAGACTGCTATATCGGTCCTTACAAGATTGTTCGTGAGATGACCCAACAGGGCTCCGGACAGGTTTTTGAAGCCGTCGATCTATTGCTAAAAAAACGCGTTGTGATCAAACACTTACGACCTGAAACTTCGAACCAACAAGAGGTCGAGCCGGGCCTGCCTGAGGAAGCTGAAGCATTCGGCCGCTTGAATCATCCGCACATTGCCCGAGCTTTTGGTTTTGTGCGGTGTGACGACCGACTCTACCTGGTCTTGGAGTTTGTTGAAGGTGAATCCCTACGAGCGCTGTTAAGGCGAAAAGGTCGGCTGGAGCCGAACGTTGCATGGGCATTTTTCCACGAGATCCTGGCGGCCGTGGGGTTCGCGCACCGGCTCGGCGTGATTCACGGCGATTTAAATCCTTCCAACATCATGGTGACGAAACTCGGTGTGGTGAAAGTGCTGGGGTTTTCGATCGCGCCGATGCGAAGCCGGGCGGGGCTCAGCGTGCGGCCGGAGAGTATTCCGTACACGGCACCCGAGCTTTTGAGCGGCGCGCCGCCCAATGCCCGCTCGGACATCTATGCCTTGGGAGCGGTGCTGTATGAGATGCTTACCGGGCACATACCGCTCGAGAGTGCCCGTGAGCAAGCAATATTCAGAGCGAACTCGGAGACGATTAGCCCTCTATCGCCAGCATTGCCGATTCCCGGGTGTCCTCCCTGGCTCGACGCGTTCTTTCTGCGCGCGCTCGCCACGTCCCCATCGGACCGCTTTCAATCCGTTTCTGCGATGTCACACGCGATCATGGCTCCGATCGGAGCTACTGCCGGACCGGGCTTACCAACACGCATTCAGGCTCGGCTGCGTCGGCCCACAGCGCCCTGGCGCAGGTCCGGCTGGAATTCCATCTCAGATACGGCGAACCGACGCGCGCGATCTTTGCAGGCTGCACTTGCCGGTTGGGTAACCATCGGACAAGAGAAAACTCGTGCCGCGGCCCGCTCGTTGCGCCAGGCATTGGCATCAACCGCTCATACGGATTGGGCAAAGCGCTTTGACCGCTTGCCCCGGTGTGCGATGGGTTGGGCGGGGCAATCGGCTTCCGCAAATCGGCTGTTACCGTGGTGCCAAAAGATTCTCGCCACCGCCGCACATACCGGCTGGAAGAGGTATGCCGTGATCACGCTTTTGCTGGGTGCGGTGATAATCGAAACTTTTTTCTTTGCCGGAGCCAACACTCTGTTGCGCCGCGACAAACCGACACCCAGGCATAGCTACAACGCTGACGTGGACCAACTCTTTGCGCGAATCGACAACGCCCCCACTTCGGATAGGAAGCAGAATCCAACCGCAAGCCAAACGACGACAGCCGACCGAGTTAAAGACCCGCGGCCGAAACTTGTCGGCTCAACGTCGAGGGCCGAGAATGTCAAGGCACGATCCAAGCCGGCAGAAACAGTGGCGAGCGACCGGCCACGACAACGATCATTCGCTCGCACCGGTCCGGAGAAGCCGAGTCCGCGCTCCGGTGTCCGGGAACCACCGTCGAGTGAGCCCAATGTTTCACCCGACGGTGCCGAGAAGAATAACCCGCCAAAAATCCAGTTGAACGTCCAATGGGAAAACTAACTCATCAACTCGTCCCTTTATCTTTGATGCTGCTCGCACTGGTGCCTCTCGCGGGCTGTTCGGCGCTCTACCAACAAGTTGTCGCGGCAGCCCGCCAGCCTGGGGATCAAATCGCAACCTTGCCGGAACAAGTGTGGATGGACTTCAAATGCGCCGAGCGCGAGCGGCCGTTTGTGCGGGTCGAATCCATGGAAGTTGTGCCGGAGATGATTAAGCCCGGCGGCCGCGTCAATTACCGGCTGACCTATGTCATGTGCCCGCGCCAGCCGTCCGAGACCGTTAAAACCAGCGTGCAGCGCAGGATGCTTTTCAACGGCGGGCAGGTGGCGCAGAATGTCAACGACGCTTTCGAGCTAAAGCCGGGGCGCTGGGTGGTCGATTCGTTTTTTACTTTGCCGACGAACTCACCTTTGGGCGTGTACGCGCTGGAAGTGGGGTTTGTAACGCCGGATGGCGGCGCCCATAAAACCGTGCGCAGCTTTGTCGTTAGCAATCAATTCTATCTTAGCGGCCCATAAAAACCGGACCGTTCGTCGGCTGCCGGAGCTCAGGGATTTCGCCGTTTGGTCACGTTCTTCTGCACGATCGCGATGATGATCAGTAAAAACGAGAGAAACCGCACAAAGTAAAAGAACGGCCTGCCCTCGTCCGGATTTCCCGACAATCCCAGCGCGGCCCGATTGATCCCCTCGATCAGAAACGAGATAGCAAAGAGCAGAAACAGGCGATCCTGGGTATCGCGCCAAAAGCGCAGAAAGAAAAGACCGGCTATGAATGATGCCATCGAGATGGCGCCCAACAACAGCAAATCCACAAAACACCTCACTCAGCTTCAAAAATTATTCCGTATAACAACACCAGCATGCCGATCAGTGCGGCGAGCAAACGCCAAATGATAAAATCGACTCCGAGGAAAAATAGTTTTTCCTCGGGAAAGATAATCTTATCGACCACGAGCAAGGCATTATTCAACGTTAACCCCAAAAAACAAATTCCGCCCCATAAAAGCAATTTATACCGGCTCGGAAAATACGCTCTGAGCAACAGAATCGCACAAAAAAGCGCCGCGAGTGTGCAGAGGCCGTAAAATATTGGCGCCATCTTATTTGTCCTTTCTCAGCCGGAACGCATCGGCGAATTCCTGAATTCTCGGCTTCGGCTTGGAATGAATCAAATTCGTCACCGGGACCAGATGCTTGGCGTAAATTTCGGCGAGTCGCTCGAGAATCGCGTGGAGCTCCTGCGAGGCCGGTTCGTAGCGATACAGCGGGCGGTCGGTTCCCTTCGAGACCACGAAACCCTGCGCCTGCAGGACGGCCAACACTTGAGCTGTCTGGTCCTCATGGATATACAGCCGGGCCGCCAATGCGCCAACACTCCAATCCGTTTCACGATTGTTGCGGAGCAGCAGCAGCGCTTCAAGCTGCGCTACAGAATCGATCTTGTCGAGAACGAATTGCGCGATTGGGTCCGGAATGAGAGGTTCAGCCATGATGAAATTCTCGGTCAGGATACAACCCATTCCTGACCGAGGTGAGCCCCGAATATTCGTCCACGATAGCATGGACGAAAGACATGTCCACAGGGTTTTTCACGATCGTCGATTTTTGCCTTTGAGTTTTTCCAGCGTTGGGTTAAACAGGCATCTCTGATTCGGCGGGGAGCCTTGGGAGTTCATAAGCAGCTCCCTCCGAATCTTTTCATTGGGTCTTGAGACAGTCGATTTATGTGAAATAATCGGGGCTACCGTTTAAACCCCAATGCAGTTGACAGACATCAGCGCTCCCGAGCGCAATCTCATGCGAACAGAATCGATGGCAGCGATCGTAGCGGTTCGACGCGACAGATCTCCAACCGACATCGACTGAAGGTCACGTTCATAGGAGCAAGTATGGCAAGGAACATGGCAACGAGGATCGACCACGACAGGCTTGATGCCAAACAGCTATTGCAAATGCTGATCGCCGTCAAAAAAGGTGATTTCTCGGTGCGCCTGCCCACCACTTGGATCGGGATCGATGGCAAGATCGCTGATACCATGAACGATATCGTCGAGATGATGTCGGACAGCACTAAAGAGATCGAACGGGTCAGCCGCGTCGTCGGCCGAGACGGAAAACTCTCCCAGCGGGTCACGTCGCCGGCGGCACGCGGCTCGTGGAAAAGCCGGGCCGATGCCATCAATGATTTGATCGAAAACCTGGTCCGTCCGACGACCGAAATGGCGCGCGTGATCGGCGCCGTGGCGAAAGGCAATCTGACCCAAACGGTGGCCGTGGAGGCCGAGGGGCAGCCGCTGCGGGGGGAGTTCTTGACGACCGCACGGATGGTCAACAGCATGGTCAAACAGCTCGATGCTTTTGCCGGCGAAGTCACCCGGGTGGCACGCGAGGTCGGCACCGAAGGCAAGCTCGGCGGCCAGGCCGTCGTGCCAGGCGTTGCCGGCACCTGGAAAGATCTGACCGACAACGTCAACATGATGGCGGGCAACCTGACCGCTCAAGTGCGCAGCATCGCCGATGTCACCATCGCGGTGGCCAACGGCGACTTGTCAAAAAAAATCACCGTCGACGTGCGCGGCGAAATTCTCCAGCTCAAAGAAGCGATCAACACGATGGTCGATCAACTGCGCAGCTTTGCCGCGGAAGTGACCCGGGTCGCGCGTGAGGTCGGCACCGACGGTAAGCTCGGCGGCCAGGCCCAGGTGCGCGACGTGAGCGGCGTTTGGAAAGACCTGACCGAGAGCGTCAACATCATGGCCGGCAACTTGACCGCGCAGGTGCGTAACATCGCCGAAGTCACTATCGCCGTCGCCAACGGCGACTTGTCGAAGAAAATCACCGTTGACGTGAAAGGTGAAATTCTTCAATTGAAGGAAGCTATCAACACCATGGTCGATCAGCTCAACGCCTTTGCCGCCGAAGTCACCCGGGTCGCACGCGAGGTCGGCACCGAAGGCAAGCTTGGCGGCCAGGCGCAGGTGCGCGATGTGAGCGGCGTCTGGAAGGATCTCACCGAGAGCGTCAACAT